>Ga0207428_10000593_pt1 | contig 42749 bp, 38 predicted proteins | sample RhiMethybrSRZTD1_FD_187600 | JGI IMG/M metagenome (GOLD analysis project Ga0207428, IMG submission 187600) | Populus rhizosphere microbial communities from Tennessee, USA - Rhizosphere MetaG P. TD hybrid SRZTD1 (SPAdes) (version 3) | ecosystem: Host-associated > Plants > Roots > Rhizosphere >...
GATTAATTTCTGGGTTTTTTCAAGTTCCTTTGCTAGACTAAAAATTGCATTTTCATATTCCGCCGCTTTACAGATCTGTGGAAGCATATTCTTTATCTGTTTAGATGCCTTGTCGACATAGACATTTGTTTCTGAAAAGCCATAAGAAAGATCTTGACCGCCTTCCTTGGTTTTTATTTGTAGAGTAGGAATCTTAACATCAACAATTCTCCTCACGTTTACATTCACTTCCATTATACCTGGAGTAGAATCTGAAATTGATTCAAGCATTGAAGTTCCAAGTGACATATATGAATCATAAACTGCTGAGTAAATATCAGATAGTGGAGACCAGATATCACCTCTTGTCTTGTTAGCTTCTTCTATCATTTCATCAATTTTTTTTAGTAATACTTCTCTTTTATCATCAAGTATTTTGTGAACCATGGTACTAACTTGCAAAGATCTTCTTATCTTTATCAGTTCAATTTTTGTTGCAGTAACATTTTTACCGAATGACATTTTCGATGTATATGTAATTACTTGTTTCCTTTATAATATTGTTGAATATGTTTGTCCTTAATTTTAGTTAGTTCTCCTTCTGGTAATGTTGCTAGTATATCCCATGCTCTACTTAGTGTTTCATCCAAGTTTCTATTTTCGTCAGGACTTTGTTTTAAGAAATGGGTTTCGAAACTATCACCAGCGTCAAGATACTTCAAATCAACTCCTGTCAAACCTGCCTTTCCTACAATTTCTGCTAATGCCCTAACCTCTTGAGCTCTGGAATAAGCGTCGTATAATTGGTTACCAACTTCCATGTGATCGGACCTTGTTTTTCCTTCTCCAACTCCATCCTTCATTAATCTAGAAAGAGACATCATTACGTTTACGGGTGGATATATTCCCTTTCGGAATAGATCTCTTCCAAGGACAACCTGTCCTTCTGTGATATAACCAGTCAAATCGGGTATAGGATGTGTAATATCATCTGCTGGCATTGATAGAATCGGCATTTGAGTAACACTGCCATTCTTTCCCTTAATTCTACCCGCTCTCTCATAATTATTTGCCAGATCAGTATACAGATATCCGGGGTAACCCTTTCTACCTGGAACTTCTTCTCTTGCTGCACTTATCTCTCTGAGTGCTTCGGCATAATTGGTCATATCAGTTAGAATTGCCAAAACGTGCATTCCAAGATCAAATGCAAGATATTCAGCGACTGTTAAAGCCACTCTAGGAGTAATAATTCTTTCAATTGCAGGGTCATCTGCAAGATTAACAAACAATACACTCCTTCTTAATGCTCCAGATTCTTCCAAGCTCCTCTTGAAGTACTGGGCTTCGGAGTACTGGACACCAATTGCAGCAAACACTACAGCAAAGTCTTCGTTTGTTCCTACAACAGTCGCTTGACGTGCAATTTGTGCCGCTAATATATTATGTGGCATCCCGGAACCAGAAAAAATTGGTAGCTTTTGACCTCTTACCAAAGTCAACATCCCATCAATGACAGAAACTCCTGTTTGAATAAATGAAGTTGGATATTCTCTACTTTGAGGATTCATAGGTTCTCCGTTAACATCAAGAAATTTATCAGCAACAGGATCTGGTAAACCATCATTTGGTCTTCCAAGGCCATCAAATACGCGTCCAAGTAATTCTTGGGATACTGGCATGACCATAGTTTTTCCAAGAAACTTGACTCTTGTTCCGGTAATTGCTAACCCTGTCGTTCCTTCAAAAACCTGAACTACAGCCTTGCCGTTCCCTACTTCTAGAACTTTTCCTAATCGTCGTTCACCATCATTTGTTTCTATTTCTACGAGTTCATCAAATGAAGCTGTTGTTACTCCATCTATTATCATAAGTGGTCCTTTTATTTCTGCTATTTTAGTATACTCAATTCCAGTTGTTTTAGACAGATACCTTTACCTCCTCAATGTTCCCTTTGAATGAATCTGATAGTTGTTTATCTATTTCATCTAACTTTGAAATTTGTTCATCCGTAACTTCAAATTTTGCTTTTAATAGAGTGGTTATTATTGGCAGGGCTCTTATATCTGCTAATGTCTTTCCTTCTTTAAGTGCCTTCTGTGCATCTTTATAGAACTTTACCATAAGTCTTACCAATTTTAATTGTTTAACCGGACTACAATAAGTATCAACCTTATCAAAAGAGTTCTGCTGCAAAATACCAATCTTTAACATTCTAGCTACTTCCATGACAAGCTTCTCTTCATCTGGAAGTGCTTCAGGTCCCAATAATCTAACAATTTCTTTTAGCGTATCTTCACGTTGCAGTATATGGTACGATTCAGCTCTCAAGTCATACCAATCAGGGCTTACGTTTTCCTTCCACCATTTAGAAATATCTTCAAGATAACCAGAATAAGATTGCATCCAATTAATTGATGGATAGTGTCTAGAATATGCTAATCTAGTATCCAGTGCCCAGAAAGTCTTGATAAATCGAATTGTATGAGTCGTTACTGGTTCGGTAAAGTCCGCACCTGATGGAGATACTGCGCCCACTATTGTCACAGACCCAGAACGATCTGGTGAACCTAATGCTCTTATTCGTCCTGCTCTTTCATAAAATTCAGCAAGTCTTGATGCCAAGTATGACGGATAACCCTCTTCTGCAGGCATTTCTTCCAATCGACCTGACATCTCCCGAAGTGCTTCTGCCCATCTACTTGTAGAATCAGCTACGAGAACCACATCATACCCCATATCGCGATAATACTCGGCAATAGTAACACCTGTATAAATTGATGCTTCTCTAGCTGCGACCGGCATGTTACTAGTATTAGCAACAAGTACTGTTCTTTCCATTAACGGCCTTTGAGATCTAGGATCAATTAAATGTGGAAATTCTACAAGTACTTCTGTCATTTCATTGCCTCGTTCTCCACATCCAATATAGACAACAACCTGAGAGTCTGCCCATTTAGCAATTTGATGCAACGTTACAGTCTTTCCAGTACCAAATCCACCTGGAATACCACCAGTTCCTCCTTTTGCGATTGGAAAATACGTGTCGATAATTCTTTGGCCGGTAACTAGTGGTACTGTCGGATCATATCTTTCAGCATAGGGTCGAGGTTTTCTAACAGGCCACTTGTGATACATCTTTAATTCAATTTTATCTGCGCTCTTGCTTTTCGCCTGTGCAATGACATCTTCTAAATCATAATCGCCTTCCTTGACAATTTCAGTAATAGTTGCCTCAGCATAATTTGGTGGAACCAAAATTTTGTGAGTTAAAAGAGGAGTTTCTTCAACTGTCCCGAGAATAGATCCTCCAAAAATAGTATCATCTTTTTTCACAGTTGGATTAAATTTGAATTTTTTCTTCATATCAACAGGGCTGGTAGTTATGCCTCTTCCGATGAATGCTCCAGATTTTTCTGCAATGTCATCCAACGGTCTCTGTATACCGTCATAAATCCTTCCAATAATTCCGGGACCAAGAAGGACCGAAAGTGGTTGTCCTGTACCAACAACCTGTTCTCCTGGTTTAAGACCGGATGTAGATTCATAAACTTGAATAAAAGCTACATCTCCGGTTAATCTGATAACTTCACCAATTAATTTTGATTCTCCAACCTCTACTGTCTCATACATTTTTACCGACGACATTCCATCAGCTCTAACTGCTGGACCACTAACCCATACTATTTTTCCCTTTGCCACCATCTACTTAATTTCGCCTCTAAGCAGTTGGACTATATCTTTCCTTATTAAAGGTTTGAGACTTTCAATACTCGAATCAAGTGTGTTATCTAAAGTCATTGTTCCATCTACTGAAGTTGCTCTTATTCCACCAATTACATCTATTACCTCATTTGAAACAGTTATCTTCACTTTCTTATTTGTTGATTCTTCTGATGATATTTTTTTTACCAGCTTCAAGTCAGTTTTGTTACATTGTATGACCACGTCAGAACCTAGCTTTGCAGCGGTATCTTCTATCATGCTGCCTAATAATTTTTCATAATTTTTTTCGTTATTGCTTTGTGCAAGTCTTTCCCTTGCCTTATTAAAAATTTTATCAATAGCTGATTCGATAATTACTAGTTCCTTGTTCCTAGCGTTTAATGTGCTTGATCCTATTATTTGACGCTTTAGATTTTCAGCCTGTTTTATTGACGATTCAATAATATTGTCATATTCAGTTTGAAGACTGCTCTTAGAAGATTCTAAATTTTTTAACGACTTTTGAAGTGCTAAGTCAATCTCAGTAATTAGTGCTGATTCTTTTTGCGAAAGGACTTTATCAATGGTTCTTTCTAAAGAATTTAAACTCATTCATTGATTTTTCAGAACTACGTGATTTTAATCTTTTGATAGGAAGATATCTTGAAGAAAAACGAATTTGGTCGCTGGTTTATATTGCTAATCTAGGTAAAGTTGTGTCCTAACCATTATACTGTATTTTACAACTTAGTAAGATCATGAGCCTCTACATACTTCGCATGTAAAGGTACCTTCAGAGTACATTAATACATCTGACCACTCTCCACAATCATCACAATATCCCGAAACAGCAGATGCCGGCCTACCAATTTCTCCCCTTATCATAGCCGCCTTCTCAGACACTACATCGACCAATTCTGGAGTAACAGCAATAACGTCAGAAGCGGAAATAATTCCAGCTAATCTGTCCTTATAAACTACTCCCAATCTCTTGATATTATTTTTTCGTAATATGCGCGCGGCCTCAGTTATTCCTTCTCCTGCTTCGACTGTGTGTATCGGTTTCATTACTTTTGCAGCGTCAATTGATGTCAGTTCTAAATTACTTGCAACAACGTTTGAAACAATATCCCAGTCAGTAACAATACCAATAGGTTTTTCGTTTTCGGTAATAATCACACTACCAATATTGTGCTCTTTCATTTTCATTGCAATTTCCACAACGTTGTCACTGGGACCAGCTGTGATTACAGGGCTGTTCATAATATCTCTTACAAGAACTCTCGTCGTCATGGTTGCATCGGTATTTTCTACGAGTTTTTTTGCCACAATATCATTTAGGTAATTTAGTTTAATTGTCTTTCTAATCTCCCTTTTTATAATACGTCATACTTGGACAAGAATAAGGGTCCAATTGGTACTCTAAATGAACCAATCCTTTATATCACTCACCGATTGACCTCTTTCAATACGTTCGATCTTGGATTGCCCTGATGGCAACATTCTAATAAATTCATCTAAGACTATTTTTTTTAAATAATATGCTAAATCTGAATCAAGTTCAGAGATTACTCTTACGAATTCACTTTTAATCTTCTTAGCCAGATTCATTGGATCGGAACCGCCAGGCAACAATGAAGCAAATACCAAACTTCTTCTTCTGATAGCATTTGACGGCCCACAGACAATTGTATATCTGTTATTTTCAATTTGAATTAATCCAATAGATAATTTTAATTCAACGCCTTTGCAAAAATTTCTCTTACCCTCAATGACAAAAGAACCCTTTGGAAGATATTGACCGGTTGGGGCGCCCTTCTTTACCTGATTAGGGAACACCCAATACGCATCTCCACTAGACAATCCGTCTTTCCATGCTCTACTGAATGATACCGTTGCTTGAGCCGTCTCATCTACAAAATTTCCGTTTTCTTGATTTCTCGCATCTTTTACAAGAAAAAAAGGCGAGCCATGAATTTCTGCGTGAAAGACTATATCATTTTCAGTCATGTGCTTCCGAATTACTGCAGAATTCGATGACGCATCTCTACCACCAATTACTAAATGGCCGTCAGTAGTCACGAACCATCGATACCTCTCATACCAGTGTTTTGATTCCAACATATTGAATTGGATTTTTTCATGAATTTTTTGTGTTTGATTCTGAATTTTTTCAATTCTTGATTTGAGTTCTTCACTCGCTTTATCTATATTGACAGCGCCACGTTCTAATTCTTTTGCTCTGGAAAATAATAGTGATGAAAATGTGGGGATGCTTGCTTCTAACTTTACTCGTTCATTGAATAGGTCTAAATAAGCTAAACCATTTTCGTGAACAATTTTAGAATCATTAATTTGCAAAAGACTGTTAACTTTGTTATCGTTCATATCTTGGATACCCATAGATGAAAGTTTCATTAGTTCATGGGCTAGATTTCTGAGACTTTTTGATTTAGAAAGTACTTGCATTTTTGCTTTGTTCTGTTCTTCTAAATCATGCTCTAGTTCCAAAATTTTTCTGTCTGCTTCTTCTGTTTTCAGATTCCTTCCAATGGTTAGTATTTCATTGCTCAGTACTTGGTCTATCCCGTCCATGTATGTCTCGACTTTCTTCACGTTAGCCTCTTTTGACATGGGAATAGGGGAAGTATCTACTGCTAAGCCCAGCTTGTCTAGAATAACTGATGGTTCATGATTTGTTTCATCAATGATTTTATTGGTTATTTCTTTAGTTTTTTCATAAATAATTTCAATATCATTATCGCTAAGAATGCTCGCATACTTTGTATTTATTGCCGATTGCAATAATATTTCTTCAAGATATTTCCTTGGTAAAGATGTACAATTACCCAACCATTTTACCACTTCAGTATTGTTAGGTTGTAGACTTGCGTTTTTCTTCATGCTCTCTAAAGAAATTTGCAGAACATCTTCTCCTCTCTTTGGGGGCAGAACATATTCGGACCCAGTCCTAAGTGTTCTGTGCCTTACTTCGATAGGATTCAGGAGCCAAAGGATCTTCATTGTTTCATCGCATAAAATGATATTGCCCTTTCCAAAAATTTCAACTATCAATTTCCTTTCTTCATTAGCTCTATTTACAAAATAAAGGAAAAAAATTCTCTCGCTTCCAGGTTGCGATACAGAACTTATTTTTGCTCTTTCTATTTCCCCACTTAATACTTTGACAAATTGGTTTTCTTCTACCTGTCTGTATTTTTTATTTGTAAACCATATCCCTTTGGTCGACACCATAAGCATGATATTGGGCTCTGCTGGATGATGTAGTTTCAATAGAATTGTATTTTTTGTAATTGAGGAAATATCACTCACGTAATAACCTGATGATACTTTAGGGCTTATCTTGTTTACAAGATAATGCAGCTCGATTCCTGACAGTTCCATATAAATGAGTTTAGATTAGGATGAATATTAATTAAAAATTCAAATAGTCTATCGAAATGAATTAAACCTGCAGTCAATGTGGAAAAAGCAATTGGATGTACTTGATAAGATATACTACATGAGAGCCTTTTTAGGAGTAATCTGTGGTATAATTCTGGGTTTTATTTTTAATTCAATGGGTCTGAGTTCAAACTCATCTGTCGTTCCTTACTCTCCCTCAATAATCTTCATAGTAGCTCTATTTTTCTATATCATATCGTATGTCATCGCAAAAAAAATTGGTTTGAGATTAAAATCTGAAGATAGGAAAAAAATTGCTACCAATGGAATCTTTCCATTTATCTTCTTGGTAATAATGTTCTTAATTGTTACGTATACCGGTCTATATACTGGAAGGCAATAATCTAAAAGAATTTAATTTCAAAACATTTTACCTATGCATAATGATATGGGACTATATTACACCGGGAATACCAGATGAGTTGTTTGAACGCTCAGAAAATGTTCCGATAACTAAAGAAGATATACGTTCAATCGTCCTAAGTAAACTACGCCTCAGAAAAAACTATTCGGTAATTGACGTAGGATGTGGTAGTGGAAGCATTACTGTAGAAGTTAGTCTAATGGTAAATTCTAAAAATGTATATGCAATTGATTCGGATCAAAATGCTATCGATTTAACAAGAAAAAATCTGGATAAATTTGGCGTCTCTGCAAAATTAATTTATTCCAAGGCCGAAGAGATCTTACCATCACTACCTACAGTTGATGCAATTATAGTTGGCGGAACTAAAGGTAAAACTGAAAAAATTATTGAGCTTTGCATATCTAGACTGAAGAAGGATGGAAGACTAGTTATAGACACAATCCTTATCGAAACAATGTATAAGGCACTAATGACGATTAAGAAGGAAAAAATGCACGAAATTGAAGTTACCGAAGTTACAATATCAAAAGGCAAAGACGTGTCAAGTGGTACAATGCTTATTTCTAGAAATCCCATATTGATTTTGTCTGCTACTAAACAGTGATTTTGTTTTTAACAATAACTCTAATTCACTCAGTATATGAGCCTAGAATTCGATTGCTATACAGATTCTTTTTACTTTAAATAACACATTTTTTACAACTCAAATCATGAAGCTTTCATGTATAGGTTGTGGGCCTGGAGATCCGGACTTACTTACAGTCAAGGCTGTGGATAGAATCAAAAGAGCAGATGCCATCTTTACCCCTACCTCAAGGGAGGGCAAACCCAGTATAGCCCTGGCAATAGCCAAAAAATACATAGACGAATCAAGAACTGTGATCACAGACCTAATATTTCCAATGATAAAGGACAAAGAATCCCTGAGATTACAATGGAAATCTAATTCCCGGGTAATAGCAGATACGGTACACTCTGGTAAGAATTCTGTATATCTGACTGTAGGGGATCCATCTCTATACAGTACTTGGAATTATATTCACAAAGAATTGAAGGAAAACTACAATGATATAAATATCGAGATCATACCTGGAGTTCCTTCCTTCTTTGCATTCGCTGCTCAAGCAAAAATGAGCTTAGTGGAAGGTGATCAAACTCTTGGTATCGTTCCTGCATGCTACGATCTCGACAAAATAAAGCATACAGTCGCATCATGTGATTCAATAGTTTTTCTGAAAGACGGTCGTTATTTTGATAGTGTGATTGAAATACTCTCTGAAACTGGTTTTAGTGATAATTCCAACATTACTATAGCTCAAGATGTTTCTATAGACAAAGAAATTTTAGAAACAAAGAAATTAAAAGATTTACGAAACACAAAAAATCCAGCTGGAAAATACTTTTCAATAATGGTGGCCAGAAAAAATGATTGAAGCCAATACTATTTACTTTGTTGGTTCGGGACCAGGTGATCCCGAGCTCATAACCCTAAAAGCAAAAAAATTATTGGAAAAAGCAGACGTCATTGTTTATTCAGGATCGTTACTTAATCCAAGATTACTTGAATATGCTAAAAAAGACGCAATCCTTCATGATGCAGCTCTTTTGGACAGGAATAAGATTTATGAAATTATAAGGGATTCCACCAAACAAGGAAAACTTGCAATACGTTTTCATGATGGAGATCCTGCATTATTTAGCACTATAAGAGAACAAATTGATAAATTAAGTTTAGATGGCATAAATTGCAAGGTCGTTCCAGGAATCACTGCAATTTTAGGTGCAGCCTCATCATTAAATTTAGAGTTAACTCTTCCGGGAATAACTCAAACGCTTATTATCACAAGGGCCGAACTTAGAACTCCGGTACCGGAAAGAGAAAACATTTCCAACTTGGCTAGACATGGTGCGACAATGGCTTTCTATCTAAGTGTTCATCTGATAAAAAACATAGTAGATGAATTACTAAAAGGAGGAACCTATCAAACTTCGACTCCTGTTGCTGTTGTATACAAAGCCACATGGGAAGATGAAAAGATAATAGTTGGAAGCCTTGGCAATATTGTGGACAAAGTGAAGGAAGCCAAGATAACCAAAACTGCAATAATCATTGTTGGAAATGTCCTTAACCCAAGTAGCTATGAATTCTCAAAAGTGTATGATCCGAAGTTTACACATGGGTATAGGAAAGCAGATATATCTAAATAGTATTTTAGAAGGTAACAAGATTGCATAGTTTGGTTTCAGGGCTTTCAACACTTTTATCCATCTAGAAAATTTCTTCATCCCTCCTCATGCCGCCAAGTCCGGCTTTGACCTTTGATGCGCATTCAATACAAATATCTTCTGAGAATGGGAAGCTTTTCATGCATTCTTTACATACAGGTTTTCTACAACTGGGACAGTCTTTAGTAGTAGTCTGTGAATTGCACAAGGAACAAATTTTACTTTTCATCACTATAATTAGGGGTCTTGAGGGCTAAAAGTATATCGCACTCTTTTCCTTCGTAATCAAGAGTTAACACAACAAATCAAAGTCTTTCTAAATAGAAATAAGAAATTTCTCTAAATATTTGATACCGCAACTTTTATTTATTCATTACAATGGAATTCTTGAGATTTCTTTTTGATTGATACTTGACCAGACCCCCATCACATCATCCTTTGTTTGTGCCTGGTTTATTCCCGTTATTTCATTAATAATTATTTCAGTCGCACGCATTGGGGGCCAAGCCATTGCAACATAATCACCAATATCGCCAGCTTTTTTCGAGGAAGCTGGAACTAAATTATTCTCTGTAAAACCTAATGAGGTAAGTTTATGCTTTACGGTACCTATCAAATCATGTTGACCGTGTACGATCAAATGAACTATTTTAGTATGATCAATTGTCGACATTTTCCCATTAGCTTTCCAATCAATCACTCCTATAAAGATAATTATCAGTATAATACTGTTGATGCATATCTTGATGTCCAATTTTGATCTCCATATGACGATGATCCTTCCTGAGGACATTTCAGAAAGGATTTCTTCTTTTATTGCAGGAGGTCTGCACTTTCCTTTTATTAAAAAGGACGAACTAATATCACTTTTATACTTATTCGGAAGAAATAACAGAATAATCAGTCATCCTGAGAAAGCTCTTGCAATTGCAAAGAAAACTGTTGAAACACTAGAATATAGCATCGTAAAGTATAGGAATGGTCCTAAATCTTTTTTTGATTCAGAATTTTCGCGCAATAATTACATACGTAGACAATTACAGTTAACTGTCGATATAGATGATAATAAAAATGATAAAAATAGGCTAAATATCAACAGGAGAATCATAAATGATCCTGTGATACTATCTGAATGTTTTTCACAGCATGTCGCGTACTATGATCAGAAGTATTCATTTTTTATTTATGGTCCGTTAAAGGAGAACGAATTAACACGTGACATTCACAATTTGTTATCTGGTAAAATAGTCATGATGGGATACAATAAAGAACAAGATACACTTCCATTCGATCACCCCATAATACCACTGTATGTCTGGGCAAAGGAGAACCTTGTCCATAATGACTAAACTTGCCTTATATCTAACTATTCGATTCAATTATCGTTCCAATCCACAGGATCAAGTTTCAGTTACTGAAGTATAATAATTAATTCTGATTTTTTGACTCTTAAGCCCATGAGTTTACATATTATGGGAATGGTAACTGAAATGGTATTATAGAGGCTACGGTATTTCTAGGACTAATGTTGTTGTTATAATGATTGCTTTGCGTATGCGTATGAGTAGTTAGAGGCAAGAATGGAAAAATCCTGATGTCATCACTCAAACAAGAGTCAAAAATTCCACAAGATTTAAAGTAGGGCGATAAAAGGTCCTTTTCATAATTCATCCAATATGGAGAATATATAGTAATTCCAGATGATGCAAATATCATTTGGGACGGTACGACAAAGGTAAAGACAGTTATAGAAAAAATAGTAAGTAAGGGTAAAAGGACTAATGATTGACATTTTTTGTCTTTGTTCAAGTCAATATGACATTTAATACTAAGTATATTTAGAATGCTTTAACAAAATTGATAAGAAAATTGGATAAATGATTGCAAGTATCTAATTCCTAAACAGGTATTATACTATGCTACGCTTAATATTTGCTAGAAAAAATCGCAGAATTTTTTTCTTAGAAATTTATTGAATTTTTTGATTGATTATTCCATGCAATTATTGTTTCCACAAGGCTCTTCCGAAGGATTTTAGATATAATTATAATAGAAAATTAAGTAGACTCAAGAACTGGTGATTATGCAAGAAAATAAGTTTTCATCAATTTGGTTAAGGTTGATTACATTATATTCTAGAGTAATGATAGAAACGTTGATGAATGAAAAGATATTTGATATACGAGAACTACTTTCTAAAATGGATTTGGACAATTCGGACTTCCTTAATTTTTTTGATCTGCGACATTTACAGGCAGGTATTTTAAGGCTAAAACCTGGTGAGAGTGATACACAAGAACCTCATTCATCAGATGAAGTATATCTAGTTTTAGAAGGAAATGGATTTATAGAAATAGGAAAAAAAGGATACTCAATAAAGAAGGATCTTTTTATTTATGTGCCGGCCAATTTAAGACATAGGTTCTACGGGAATACTCAAGAAATATTGGTGGTATATTTTTTCAGTGATTAATGTGGAGTAATAGTTAGTATCAATTTACATAACATTCTAATTTTAAAGTGACGTCAAATATTTATGATAAATTTATAGGCATTGCTTCTAAATGTTTGGCTAGTACCATTAAAACTTCAATCTTTTTTTTAGGGTAATTTGCAAAGTTAAGCGCTTCATCAATAAAGGTCGAAACTGGAATAGCTTCTTCTCCAACCACTTCGATACCTTTTTTAGTTAACAAATATGATTTCGCAACTGGCGAAGCCTGAACTCCATTTAAAAAATAATGCTGCGACTCAGACATCGATTTACTTGCTTTTGCATAGACCTCCTTTATGTATTTAGTTTCCACTGCAATACTTTCTTCTAAAAGGCTCATTCGTTTAACGAGCTCATTGACTCTTTTGACAGCTTCAAATACCATGTTAAAATCCACCTTTATTATAGTAATGGGAATTTAATCGGAGTCTATTCTTAATTCGTCTTTCTTACTTTCTTGTTCTTGTAATTTCTTAAGTTCGCTAACCAGGAACTGCTTATACTTTTCTCTTTCTTGTTCAGTCATTTTATCCAAATTAGAACTCAACGTTAAGCCAATGGCCGATAACCTATCTATCATATCCATAGCCACAAACTTGCCAACGTTTCCAACCCTCATGACAACATCCAATTGTTTTTGCATAATACTGTGAACAGAATCTACATCTGCAGCTATATCCATCCCTCTCGAGGTAATTTTGTATTTACCACTATCAGTTTCGCTTATTAGGCCCTCTTCTAACAATCTTCCTAACATTGGATAGATCAAACCTGGTGACGGCTTCCATCTTCCCCCACTTTGGAAAATAGCTTTATCGATGATTTCTTTCCCTGTCATAGGTTCTTCCTCGAGTAGGCCGAGAATATAATGCCGTGAAAATCCTCTTGGAATAGCACTACCCACTCTGGCAAGCCAATTAGATAACATATCACTAGTTATATCGCTAGCGATATATTAGTTTTCTCTGTTGTTTATTCTTGCTGCAATAATGGGTACTTCTGGTGGTGGTTTATTTCATAATTAATTCAGAGTATTGAAAAAATGGAAAGCAATATTGTCAAGTTATATCATCGATTCTTTACTATGATAGCAAACCTAACATACATTCTACGCTGTTTATGTGTTAATGGTTATTATGTTAAATCACAACCGTCATGATAGAAGATCCCTACAATAACTGCAATAGGCAACACATCCTGACATCAGGGTATGTGGTGTCGATTTGATTTTGGGGTATCAATACTGTTCTTCGATTATGGTAATCAACTGTACTAATTTTACTCCTGTTTAGTACCATATATTGCTAATATTTGACAACAAGTCCTGCCTCTATATGACTTATCCAATATTGTGAATCAACTAATTTTTAAAAACAGATCAAGAATTGACTTTTAACGATACTATAAATTCAAAATTAAATTATTGTTTATATTTATATATCGAGAAATTTTAACTTATAGTCTTTGTCAGATAATAGGGATCTTCATGATGGCAAGAAAAAAACTACCAAGAAAGGCATAATTATTACCATAATAATTGTAGCAGCAGTAGTTGCGACAAGCTTTTTAGTTTATTTGATACCGTGATAATAGATATTCCTCCGTTAGTTTTTAAGTAGCGCTAACAAAAAAAATTTGCTACATAGCATATGATAGATTGATTTGCTCAAGATCACTAGTTTATTTGAAAACAGTTTTGAAAATGAGTTGAGTTTAAAGAAGGTTTGATGCTCTCCGAAGGCATAAAATGTCAAATTCCTATACTCTTCAAAATCGTATAAATCCAAATTCTAAAACAGCTAATAAGATAGCAATTGGTCAAACAGGTTGCCTAATATATGGTATAGATTATTCCATTTTCAAGATCGATCAATTTGGGAGCCGTTACTATAATGAAATTTGGAGGCAGTACGCTTGGAGAGGATGGTGCCTGCATAGACAAAATCATCAAAAGAATAAGTACAAAGATAGATGGTGAAAACAAGGTCGTTGCTGTCTTTTCTGCACCTTTGATTAGGTACAGGGACAAGATAAGTTCTATGACTGACGTAGCCATTCATATTGGAAAGAATTATGCTCAGTCGAATCCCATAGAAATCGACGTATTACGCGAAGTATATGAAAACATTGCATCAAATAGTCTGTCTCAGGAGTATCATAAAATATTTTCTAATGAAATCAATAAATTCCATAAAGAAGTCATAATTTCACTCAAACAAGCTGCAGAGAACCGAAGATTTGTTGATGTTACCCGATCAAGAACGCTTGCATATAGCGGAGAAATACCTATGTCATATTTAATGGACTATATTTTAAAATGTAAGGATATAAAATCGGATCATGCAAGAATAGAACAGTGGCCAATAATAACGGACGATAATTTTGAGGCCGCAAATTTTTTAATAGAAGAATCTAGGGAGAAATCAAGACATTTCCATGAGCTAATTGAAAAAAACAGTGTTGTAACAATAGGAGGGTTCATAGGAAAAACCATTGATGGAGTAGAAACCACTTATGAGCGAGGAGGATCTGATAGATCTGCCGCTGATGTTGCTATATTGTTAAACGAAAATTACAAGCCAGAATTAGATTTTGAAAAAGACAATGCTGTATTTAGTGCTGATCCAAAAATAGTAAAGAAAGAATTGGACAGTATCAAATTTCTGTCTTACAATGAGGCCAGACTAGCTGGTATGTTTGGAATGAAAATACTCGATCCCTTAGCAATTAAGGAAATCGATAATAATAATATTGATATACCCATTGTAATAACTAATATGAATAATCCGTCCAAAAAAACTAGAATATCAAAAAATTCTGATGACCAATCAGATAATCTTGTTAAGATTGTTACTGGGAAGAGAAATTGTGCCATTGTGAGGATGGAAAGCATAGCAGCATCACATCTATTAGCGTCACTTGAAAGTGATAAGCAATATCATGACTTTCTTAAATTATCGCCGTATAAGAAAGAAGGAATTGAAATTACCCGCATCCTATTCCTAGATGGAGAGTACGTTCATCGGAATGAACATCATTTTAAAGCCTATTATTCCAAAGCGGAGATAGTTTATGATAGAGGTGTTGTTACTCTAATTGGTGATAATATGTGGAAAATGCCCAAAATTGCTTCTACAACTAGTAGCACGGTAGGGGAACATGGGATAAACATTTTGAATTTGGACGCACAAGAGGAAACTTCGCGTATACTAATTATTGTAGATGATTCTAAGGTAGCTGATGCAATAAGGGCAATCCATGATAAAAGAAATAGAATTGATCGAGACGAAGCTTAATGAATGCCAAAAGTAAGATTTGGATGGATGGAAAGTTTGTTGATTGGAATAATGCAAAAATACATATTCTTACACACGGCTTACACTATGCAACGGCAGTATTTGAAGGGATTCGCTGCTACAGTACAAAAAAAGGTCCCGCAATTTTTCGACTAGAGGAACATATCAAAAGGCTTCTCAATAGTTGTAAAATGTATCATATGACTTTAGAATATTCTGAGAAAGAGCTTAGAGAATCTATTATTGAGACAATAAAAATTAATAATGTTCAAGAATGCTATATCCGACCTATCTGCTACTATGGATACGGAAAGATGGGAGTCAATCCTTTACCCAATAAAGTATCAACATCCATAGCTCTGTGGAATTGGGAAGACCACATAAAAATACAAGGCGACAAGGGAATGAGAGTTATTGTATCTTCATGGGCCAGAATAGACTCTAGAAGTTTACCTATACATGCTAAGGCTACTGCAAACTATGCAAATTCAGCATTGGCGAGAATAGAAGCTTTAAAATCTGGAGTTGATGAGGCAATTATGTTAAACATGAGTGGTATGGTTGTAGAAGGAACAGCCGAAAATATTTTTATTGTAAAAAATGAATTGCTTGTTACACCACCTTTAACATCAGGTGCACTGGACGGGATTACCCGCTCTAGTGTTCTGTCTATAGCAAAGGACCTTGGTCTTAACTTTCAAATTTGCGATATATCGCGTGACGAATTGTATTATGCTGATGAGGTATTCTTAACAGGAACTGCAGCTGAAATTAAGTCAATTGGTGAAATCGATAAAATATCCATTGCTAATGGAAGAACTGGAGTAATCGCAAGAAAGTTACAAAGTCATTATAATCAAATAGTACACGGCAATAATGAAAAATTTGAGAAATGGCTTACGTACATTAATTAAAAAATTAGAAATTTATTTATTTCATCCTTATGTTTTATTCTAGTAAATAATTGTAAGGACTTGGAGAGAAAAGTATGAATAAGAAATCCTCTAGAGGGGAGATTCATTTAATATCAATGCAAGGAGGGCTGATCTTAAATCTTTACCATAAGACGCTTGCTTAAAGTAAATCGCATTAGATTTACTATCTACATCCTGCGATATCTCATCTATTCTTGGCAAAGGATGCATTATAGATATATCTGGTTTAAACTGTTTCAGAATGTTACTATCAATTGCGTAAGCTCCTTTAACTTTGTCATATTCTTGGGGATCTGAAAATCTTTCTTTTTGTATCCTGGTAACGTACAGTATGTCTGAATTTTGGAAAACTTTTTCATTAATCTCTACCAGTTCTACAATTTTCATCTTATTTTTTAACCCGTAGATCGATTCTTGTCGAATTTGTAATGTTGGTGGAGAGACTAGAATGACTTCAACATCATAATTGGAGAGACCATATAATAAGGAATAAATGGTTCGTCCGTATTTCAAATCTCCTAAGATACAAATCTTTAATCCATCAATTTTCTTTTTTTCTTTTGTTATTGTATACAAATCAAGCATTGCTTGCGTTGGATGTTCTTCACTCCCACTGCCTCCATTAATTATTGGACTTTCTGAGATTTCGGCGGCAAATTTACTTGAACCATCAAGTTGGTGACGTAGGATTATGATATCTGAATAAAGATCCATAACTCGCACAGTGTCCTGTAAACTTTCTCCTTTTTCTATTGAAGATGATCTTAGATCGGATATTCCAATCGAGCTTCCACCTATTGATGCCATTGCTGCTTCAAAACTCATTCTAGTTCTGGTACTTGGTTCATAAAATAGATATCCCATTATTCTGGCTTTTCCGAATTCATCTTTTTCTTTGGGTTTTAGCTTCTTCATTTTATCGGTTTTTTCAAATAAGAACTCAAGATCATCTTTCTCGAAATCTTTAATTGAAACAACATCTCGATTAAAGAATCTATTAGTCTTCACTGACTATCACTATCATAATATGATAATGCCCCTTTACAAAAAGATTCTTATCAGAATTCAAATAAAATAATAACTTTCTATATAGCATATATTAGAGATTTTTTAATTAAATTTACTATTTGAATAAGAGCATATCGACCTTAGTTTTTGTTTGGGTGTTAACATTTGCAATATTAATTCAGAGTGAGAGTGCATCTATATTTGGCCAAGCCACCGATACAACAATTAAAAATTATTCTAATTTGACTGTGCCCATTAAAAATACCACAATATTAGATAATAAATCTAAGATGCAATTCTTTGGTTTAGCTGATCAAAAGAACTCCTCTGTTAAGACTGTTACCTATACCCCAAAATATTTATGCGGAAATGTAACTTCTGACGAAGGTCCGGTAAGGCCAGGCCATTATGATACTGATATAAGTATCCTTAACAAACAAGATTACCCGATAAAAATCCTTTGGAACGTCATACCTAATGATGGTAATTCATCAAATTCAATCATCAAGATTCTTAAATCTGAAAGCTCAACTGCTATAACATGCAAAGATATTCTACGGTTAGTTACTGATAGAAAGTACTTACAGGAAGGATTTGTTTTGATATCTTTACCAATAAGCGGTGATATTATTGGTGCATTCCCAGATCCTAATAATCCAGAAGCATCAATTTTAAGATCTATTAATGATTCACAATCAAATTTGATTGATGTCCAGGTATTTTATACAGCCAACGCACTACCTAAACTTCCTAGTGAAATGATTTTCAGTAAGATTGATTTTAGAATATTAAGTGATCCAAGTGGAAAAATACCCCAATCATTTTTGAGGCAATTGCTAGAAGTTTCATTATTGTCCAACACGAATCAAATTTACGATCAAGTATTTCGTCTTAAGTCTCTTTTAAAGGAAAGATTTAATTTATCAGATTCTGAATTGAATGCTATTAATATTCAAATCGAAAGTTCTGATATAGATGCGATTTTTACACATGATGACCATGCAATATCATCATCTCGGGTAAACCCTAACATATACTTTAGGTGATAACTGGATTAAACGAAAGCCGCAATTTTGCTGCTGGCAATTAAACAGGTTCTATCGTCTTTAGAAGGATCAAGCAGTATTAGAGCAAATTATAAATTAGTAAGTTATACTTTTAGTCCCCTACTTATCATTATTAATTCAGGCCCAGTAGTTAAATTACCTACTATAACTGAGCTGAAATTAGCTAAGATTCCTGATGATAGGAAAGGTGAGCCTCCATTAACGGTAGCAGGTTCTGCTTCGACTTGAAGTATTTCGGATATTCTGCTGATTTCCGAATCATTAGCTATTGGATGAACAATAGCTCCAGCATTTGTAGCGACTATCATCGATCCAACCTGGATATATCCCCCGATTGACAATGTTTGAAGTGGAACGCCTAAAATATCTTTAATATTTTGATCCACTTCCCCTTTGAATAAATTTGAAACTACTGCTCCCTTATCGTTTGCTGAAATTAAGTTTCCAATTGCAGTGAACTTACTTTTTAATCGTTCCACATTTAAGCCTGTTTGCTTTAAGATTCGGATCTCATCATCTGAAACAGTGGATGGTAACAATATTCCATTGTTATTCATAACCGTCATTGGTCCTATCAATCTGGTCCCCGCTATTGAAACATGTATTATTTTTTCTACATCTAAATATTCTTTAAGTTTTTTTGCTTTTGTTTCTGCAAATCCAAATGGGAGTAGAAGAGTATCATTATTTGTTCGTACAAATAAACCCACATTTGGACTTCTGTAAACATCATACTTGTGGATCACCAATTGTTTATTCCCCCCATTAGGTGAGTGTTATAAGACAATATTTCCTCTTGTGTACGACTGAGATAAGAAACTATCTACCGTTTTAATTTTATGTTTTAAAACTCCTTGGCAAGGCAGCAACTACTGATAATTCCTACTTTGTGTGTGAAGAAGATATTTTACTATATATAAAAATGTGAATCGTGGATTTATCCTGACATGCAGGAGCTAAAACCACATTCAATGCACAAATTGCATCCTTCAGTAATAATCAATCTTGCATTACATGACGGACATTCTTCGTACTCAAACTCATTTGGAGATGCTGTCATGCTCATTTTTAGATTAGATTGAGAAATATTGATTGTATTATCTGTTGTCTCCATTTCTTCAGTACTTCTGAAGACTTTTTCAACTTGTGTCATAACATACTCTTGTTTTATGTTACTATGAATATGATCAATTACATAGGCACTCGGTTTTACAATAAATTTTTTCTCCTTTTCATTTCCAGTTATGTGGAGCACCTGTTCATGTCTAGAGCCATCTCTATAAACTGTAACCCCCTTTAATCCCAATTCATGTGACAAAAGATAAGCTGCCTTTATGTCTTCGACTGTAACGTCTGATGGCATGTTAATAGTCTTTGCTATTGCATTGCTAATCCATTTCTGCCAAACTGCCTGAGCCATTAGATGATCAGTCCAATGTACGTCGATAGCAGTTACAAATATTTTCTGTAGTCTTTCTGGAATTTCGGCCAATCCTCTCACAGAACCATAATTATTAGCAATTTTTGTTAGAATTTCATCATTATACAATCCATTTTCCTTCAATACATTCTCGAATATCCTATTTGTATAGAAGAACCTTCCAACAGTAACCCGTTTTTCAAAAACTAGTGCAAATACTGGTTCAACACCATTTGAGGTGTCAGCTATCATTGATAAAGTTCCTGTAGGAGCGATTGTAGTAGTCCATGAGTTCCTAATTCCATATTTTTCTATCTTCTCAACTAATGAATCCCAGTCGTATGAGTGATATCGCTTTGGAATTTCATAGTATCCTGCTACTGGTATCATTTTTCCTTCAACATAATCAGTCTGATTAAATAACGGAAAAGCCCCTCTTGCCTTGGCAATCGCAACGCTTTCTTCCATGCTATAATAAGATAGGGCTTCTGCTATTCTATTCATAAACTCATAGCCTTCTTTTGAATTGTATGATATTTCTAAGGTAAATAATAGATCTGCAATACCCATTATTCCGAGGCCTATTCTCCTTGTTAATAGCGTATTGCGTTCAATTTCTTCAACAGGATAATTGTTCATGTCTATAACATTATCTAATAATCTCGTAGAGAGGCGTATTGCCTGCTCATAACGCTGCCAGTCAAATTCATATTTTCCATCAATATTACGTTTAACAAAATTGGCCAAATTAATAGATCCTAAATTGCATGATTCATATGGATATAGTGATTGTTCGCCACACGGATTTGTTGCTCTAAGAGGTCCTTCTTTTACGTTTATGCAGGGATTATATTTGTTGATATTGTCGAAAAATATGACACCGGGCTCAGCACTTTTCCAGGCGCTGAAGGTAATTAAATCTAAAAGCTGATGTGAATCAATCTGCTTGATTGGTTCATTGTTTGTTGGATTTCTAAGCGTGTATCTGTGATTATTTTCATTAATTATTGATTCCCAGAAATCACTCCAAATTCCAACGCTTACGTTAAAGTTTTCAAATATACCTGGTTTGGTTTTGGCTGTGACGAACTTTTCAATATCAGGATGCCATGATTCCATTATTCCCATGTTTGCTCCCCTCCTTTTTCCACCTTGTTTTACTACGTCTGTAATTGTGTCTATAATTCTCATAAATGAGATCGGTCCCGAAGCAACGCCAGAAGTTGATGCTACTATATCACCTTCAGGGCGGAGATTAGAATAGTTAATACCAACGCCTCCACCCGATTTGAATATCATCGCTGCATCAGTTGAGGATTTCATTATCTCTGACATGTCATCTTTCATATCCAATACAAAGCATGCTGAGAGTTGACCAAGTTTTGCGCCAGCATTCATAAGAGTAGGTGTATTTGGTAGGAAGTCTTTTGACACCATTAAATTATAATATTCAATGATTCTATCAGAATACTTTGACAAGTTACCTTCTGCAATCAGTCGTAAAAGATCTTTAAAGCTAATTTTCATATGGCCGCTTTTTGCCAAATGAATGTAATGTCTAATCAGTGATTCAAAATGGTATCTATTAAGATAGTAATTGCCAATTTTTAGTTTCAGGTGAAAATCGTCTATTTTTTTATAATATTCTTCAGCTTCGGTGATATTTTGAACTACGACATCGTTATTAGAGTACAATTCAGTATCGTGGAGTATATCAGGGATTGTTACTAGAATTGCGACTCGTTCAAAAAGTGAACTAGGATCTTCGATTATCTCATTATTATTATCTCTTAACAAGTAGCGTGAAGCTAGGACCCTGAGAGAATTAATATCAAGGGATTTATCCACTTCGTCAAGGTCCTTTTTATTTAGAATTTTCTTCTTTTCATCTCTGATCTTGCGTCGTTCGTGTCTGTACAGGATGTAGGCCTTGGCTGTCTCTGAAAGTCCTTCCTCAATTAAAATCGATTCGACCATGTCCTGCACATCTTCAACGCTAGGAATTCGGTTGGTATCAAAAACGGAAAATTGTTGATCCATTTTTTGTACAACTTTCTCTGATAGTTTTTCAGCAAGCTTGTAATCCGCTTTACCTGCAGCCATTAAAGCTTTGTAGATGGCATTAGAAATCTTTGAATTCTTAAACTCGACTAATCCTCTATCCCTCTTCCTAATTTGCGCTATTGGTTTTGTGTTTTTATTCGAAGAATTTTCAACCTCAGTAATTTCTTTTGCCATACCCCTTTATACAGCTATAGCTTAGCTTAAAAATATTATCTTACTAAAAAATAATATAATGAAGGTTTAAACTATTTGATTCAGTATGATTATATTGATAAATTAGTGGATCCGCAGCTTTGACATACTTCAGATGTCATAGATATTTTTGCGCCACATGAGCTGCAGACTTTGTTTCTGTATATTGGTCTGAAGAAATTGAAATCACGCGACTTGTCAATACAATCCATCAATTCACTATCTGTCAGATCGCTTACGTCAACATTGAGTGATGTTCCACCATTCAGTAATCTATCGATTGAATTACTTGATTCTATAGTAGAATCAGGATTTGAAAGTAAATCCCTGCCACTTATAAGAAGACCTTGCGAATAAGATTTTATCAACATTTCATCACCAGCTTGACGATACATGTTTCCATATTTTTCCGAGTCTAGAGAAGCTAATCTTGTATTACTGTCATCTGTAATCATAGCAATCCTTACTGAGTCATCTCCAGCTTGATTTCCTTGATCGGTAGCAACCTCAACTGCAGTATGTAATACCTTTTGAATTATTTCTTCTCCATCAAATTCATGTCCTAATATATTATATACAGACTCCCTTATGCCAGTTAAATTAATCACAAGATTCATCTTGCTTAAATGCATCATTTGCGTTATGTTGGCCAATACGGGAAGCATTTCTCTTCGCATCATTTCTATAATGGAATTCTTTCTTGCTAGCAGGGCGGAAATAGCTGGTTTTATCATCAGGGCCAATCTGGCTCTGAAATAAGTTTCGTCTTTATTGGACTGATAAGCTAATCTGGGCAGATTTATTGCTAAAGACTGTAAACTTATGACCGAACTAGATTTCTCATCGGCTAGAGTTTTTACAATACCTGTATGACTTCTGAAATTCCTAGATATGGACAAAATTCCTCCATTTTTTACAATGTTGCATATCAGATCTGAATTTCTCTTCACCGAGTCGTGATCATTACCAACTAGAGATAACCCAATAGTGGGAGTAGGGGTATGATCTAAATATTTCACATAAGCGCCCAAAATGGATCTAGTAATTGAACTGCCATGGAGTGAGATAGGAAAAGTAATTACCGGAAATCCTGACGACGAATATGATCTTGATATGGATGATGAAATAAATGCTCTAGAAAATACAGACTCTATATCTTCATTATTATTTTGAAACTTATTTGAAATAGAAGATATAAAATTATCTAGTATTATCTCCTTTGAAGTTTCCCTACTTAAGACAGAAATCAATACAGGCAGAATTGCCGTAATATCGTCAAGTGTCCGAATTGCTTTAACTCTTGAAACATTCAAGTATTTTCCTTTAAAGTTTAGGCCATTTTCAATAATATTGCTAGTATCAATAAAAACAGTATCAGGCATTAAGTTCCATAGCCCCGTGTTTGAAATATTTAGTTCTCCAGCAAGATGCATGTCCGTGATGTCTTTGGGTAACACATTGAATAGCAGGTTTTCGGAAAATACAGCCATGGATGTTTCTGATAAAATCCCTTCTACTCCATTTTTGCTATAGATAGGATTGCTGAACATATCTGAGATATCGGACCCTGGAAGACCCAACCTTGCAAGTTTTGACCTAAATTCCTCATAGCCGTGTTCGATTAAAATCGAATTCACAGTTTCTCTAATAAGCGAGGATGTAAGGTAGACTGTTTGAAATTTGTAAACTTTATTTTCAACTTCTTCTGTAATCTTATGCGCTTGTTCAAGAGGCATATTCGCCTCCCTAACTAATGATTGTGTTATCCTATTAGAATTAAATTCTTCAATAGAATGTCTAGATGTCCGTACATACATTTTTCCACTTTCAATTATCGATCTCTCTTCAATCTGCCTTGCCAGACTGAGGACTAATTTTCCGAGATTAGTAATTGTATATCTTCTTTCTGCTTTATTTAATGCGACAAGAGATTGCCTCAAGAGCTTCCTTAAATGGTAAGCAAATTTACCAGACTCTTTTTTAGATTTAAAACCAGCTAACGATTTTAATTCTGAATAAGTTAAAGGTCCCTTGGAATTTAAAATACGAAGTATATCTATCCTGTTAGGACTTGCCATAACAGAAAAAATCATCCTAACTCTTTTTGCTGCTTGTAAAATTCCACTAGGTTTAGTTTCAGATTGACTTAAAAGATCATGGCTCGCCTCTATCTCCATCTCACCCGATATTCTCCTGAGATAATTTAAAATTGGGTCGTAAATAGTTATTGACTAACAGTACAAAACTATTTACTTATTACGCGTTAGAGTTTCATATTTAGATCATAACTTCGTTTTCCTCTAACAGGGATTCATATTCATTCCTGTTTTTCGTTACACTAATCGTAGCTGGTATGTCGGGTAACTTTTGTCTTGTCTCTTCTTCAACACTATGTTCAACTTCACTTAAAATCTTTAGGGCATCTTCATCTATAGGCATTGTTATTTTTACGTCAGGATTAACGCTGTAATTTTGTATTTCGGATGAGGCGTTTGTAAGATCGTTCAACACCTCATGCGCCGTCGGTATTACCATTGAAATATCTTTTTCAATGTCCTTTATCAAATCTACTGTTGGATTTATAGTGTCCATTATGACTCCGAATTCACCTATTATGGTGGAACGTAGAGCTACAACTTCAAGTGACATGACCATGTTTCTTGTTGTATGCTGAATTCTATGTATATTTACAAGTTCATTAGCTAGTGCCTTGGCACGAACGTTGTTACCCACTTTGATGTTTTGTACAATTTGTTTTCTAAAATCTGTATCCATCAATCCGAATTTCTTTGAGAGCTTATTCAGCTTTGTAATCTGATTACTAATAACTTGAGCAGCATTAGATAGATCGTTTTGAAACTGTGTATGATGCTGCATCAGAAAAAATATGGTTCAGGATGAATGTAAAATTAATTGTCAGTGTCTATCAACAAAAGTGTAACATATAGCTAATCTAAAAAATTTCTAGTACATGATGAAATCATGCTCCATATTAAATTATCAAGGAAATAGGAAAAATTAGTCGTATGCAACTTCTTTACTTTAGAATAATGACTTTTAGGCACCTTGTTTTTCTAAAGTTAGTCCGTGCTTTGCATCATAACCTTTTACCTTGACTGTTGAGCCTATGGGTAGTTCAGCCGGAGTTTTGATTCCTGGTAGAAATCCCGAAGCTGAAATAGGAGCATCATTTAATTTGAAAACTACCCATGCATATGAGTTGATATCGTCAAACCCATCGGGAGCTACTGATTGAATAGTATGCGTTACTACTGTGCCGGTACCTGGAAATTCAACGAATTCAAAATCACTTTTGGAGCATTCACTACAATAGTACATTGTCTCAAGCATAATTTTTCCACAGTTTTTACACTTGCTGGCTAGAATTTTTCCACTGTTAGCTGTTTGAATAAATCTATCATGAGTACTAAGATTTTTTTCCAATTCGTTACACCAAAACTAGACTTTTTGAAAGATATGGACTGCTGCGCTAGCGCCAGTGGCTCCAAAGTTGTGCGTTAGGGCTGTATCAGCGTCTTTTACGGATCTGTCGCCAGCTGAACCAGTGAATTGTTCAAAAACTTCGACAACTTGTCCTACTCCTGTCGCGCCAATAGGGTGGCCTTTGGATTTTAGTCCTCCTGACGGATTAATTGGAATCTCCCCATTCCTATGAGTAATGCCTTCCCTTGCAGCATTTCCTCCCATGCCCTTTTTAAAAAATCCTAAATCTTCAATGTCAATTATTTCTGCAATTGTAAAACAATCATGAACTTCTGCGAAATCAATGTCTTTTGGTGTGACTCCTGCCATCTTGTACGCTTGGTTCGCCGCAATTATTGTACTTGGGATAGTCGTGATATCCTCTCTAGCTTGTACCGCAGCAGGTGATCCACCTCTCCCTGAACCAATAACTTTTACATATTTGTTACCAACCTTCTTGGCAAATTCTTCAGTACATAAGATAACAGCTGATGCACCATCAGAAAATGGGCAACAATCATACATCTTTAATGGAGATGCTACAACTGGTGAATTCAACACATCGTCTACTGTTATAGCTTTTCTGAGGTGTGCCTTTGGATTTAACAATCCATTTTCATGATTTTTTACTGCAACATACGCCAGATCCTCTTCAGTCGCTTTGTATTTAGTCAGATAAGCTCTCGCAATCGAAGCGAACAGTCCCGGAAACGAAGCACCATTTCCACCTTCAAAAAAGAAGTCAGAACAATATGAAAAGAGTGTGGTACTCAAACTAGTCCCTGTATGAGTTATTTTTTCTACGCCAACGGCCAATACACAATCATAAAAGCCCGCAGCAACATTTGCATAAGCTTCTCTAAACATTACGGAACCAGAACCGCAAGCAGATTCGATTGTTAGTCCGGGGATATGAGGAATTCCAAGGTTGCTCATTAATACTGGTGCCATATGTACTTGCTTATCAGCGACTCCAAATACATTCGATATATAACCTGCTTGGATATCCTTCGGCGTTATTCCAGCCGAATCAATTGCGTTTTTTGATGCATCCAATCCCAGCTCAATAATACTTTCACTTAGTTTACCATATTTTGTACTTCCAGCCCCAAGAACGCATACATTATTTACCATTTATATGAAAAATATTAATTGAGAATATAAAAATGTTCGAGAAAGGTCTACGTCGGAATAAAATTTGGATGATATCATAGTCAAAGTCGATTTCAAATCCGTCACCGGTTAGTTTTAAGAACCCAAAATCTAAATTATAATTATTTATTATCTAGATTGATTGGCAGGAGAATCTCAAGGACTGGGTCTGGAACAATACAAACTTGTGATTTGCGAAAAACCGCTCGCAGCAAAAAGAATATCTCAAGTCTTAGGATCTAAAAAAATTATAAAGAGAGAACCTGAACCTGGTGTAGTTATTTTTGAAATTATTACAAATAATGACCAAAGATTTATTGTGTGCTCTGCACTTGGACATTTGTACAGTTTATTTCCGATTGAAAAAAATCGAAAAAAATATCCTATATATGAGGTAAGATGGTCTCCACGACATTCAGCTACTATAAGAGAAAAAAGAAGAGTTATGCAAACCTTGAAACTTATAGCAAATATTTCAAAGGATGCTTCCGGATTTATACACGCATGTGATTATGATTTAGAGGGTGAGCTTATTGGTTACAACATACTCCAATATGCTTGCAACAATAAATATGAAGTTTCGAAGAGGGCCAAATTTTCTTCCCTTACTGACTCAGAAATAAGTCAATCATTTAATAATTTACAAGAAACCAGTAAAAGAATTGCTGATGCTGGAAAAGTTAGACATTTAATCGATTTTATTTTTGGTATAAACCTATCTAGGGCGCTAGTTAGTTGCTTGAACGTTGCCAATAAAAATAACCTGTATCATAACTTAACAATTGGAAGAGTTCAAGGTCCTACCTTAGGATTTATTGTAAATAGAGAGATAAAAATCAGAAACCATATACCAGATCCTGTATGGTACGTTACTGGAAAATTTGATAAGGGTGGTTCTTTTTTCAAAGCTAATTTAATTTCTGTAATTCATAAATCTTCAGAGGTAGAAAAAATACTAACTAGTTGCCAAAATGAAACAGGTGTTATTAATGAAATTGTCCGGAGAAAGAAGAAGATCAAACCTCCCACACCGTTCAATATTAGTAACTTGCAAAAGGAAGCTTATAGAATTTTCAATATCTCTCCAATCATAACTCTTTCTATCGCAGAATCTCTCTATTTGGCTGCATTAATTTCATATCCTCGTACTTCAAGTCAGAAGCTTCCTCCACCCATAGGGTATAAACATATACTTGAACAATTAAGCATAAATTATGTCACGAAGTATGAAAATATTATAAAGGAGTTACTAAGAAGAAAATTTTTAGTTCCCTATCAAGGAAATGAAGAAGATCCTGCCCATCCGGCCATTTATCCTACAGGTGTAAAACAAAAAAAAATTAGCATGCTCCAGGAAAGGATCTTAGATCTTATTATTAAGAGATTTTTATCTACATTTGGAAACAGTGCTGCAATAAAATACACAGAAGTAACTATCAATGTGAATGGGAATCGCTTTGTAGCCAAAGGCAATACGATCCTAAACGATGGGTGGATTCCTATTTATGAACCCTATTTTAGAATCAATGATTCTAATTTACCAGATCTTACGATTGGTGAGCGTCTAAAAGTGAGTGAAGTCACTGCAATGGAAGATTTTACAAGACCTCCTGCTAGATATAATCAAGCAAGCCTTTTGGGTAAAATGGAATCTGAGGGCATTGGAACAAAATCTACCAGGGCTGGAATAATCAATTTATTAATAAAGCGTAAATACATAACTCAAAACAAAATTGGATTAGAACCCACGGAATTGGGTTTTACTATATTCAATACCATGAAAAAATTTGTTTCCGAGATTGTTTCAACAAAATTAACCAACTTCCTTGAGTCCAGCATTAAAGGTATAGAAAAGGGAGAACTAAATATGAATGATGTTCGCAAATATCTAGAAAAATCATTAGAGAGTCCTTTAAACAAGATCAAAACAAACGAATGGGCTATTGGTGATGAAATAAAGGATATATTGACTAATTCAGAAAATGGAATGAGAATTGGTAAATGCCCAAAATGTCAATATGGAGAAATGATCTTGATCAAGTCAAGTAAATCCAATAAACGATTTATTGTATGTTCTCAATATAGAGTGACGGGCTGTAATGCCATTGCATCAGTCCCTCAAATAGGCTTCATTAAAAAGAGTAGTACTATTTGTTCCTGCGGATGGCCGATCTTAAGGATTGTGTTTGCAAGAAAAAAGTTATGGAGAATTTGTGTGAATAGGGTTTGTCCTGAAAATACGTATAAGAAAAATGATGGTCATCATGATCCAGATTCAAATACATCGATATAATTTTTGTACACATCAGTTCTTCTATTTTTTAAAAGCGGAAGTCTTCTCCTTATTGTATTTATCCTTGAGTTATCAATATCCATAATTTCCATGCCCTCTCGATTTCCCATATCGACTAAGGCAGTACCAAATGGATCAATTACCATACTATGCCCACTATAAATATTGCCAAGCTGATTTGGTGCTATTACATAAACGCCATTTTCTATTGCTCTTGCTTTCAACATTATTTCCCAGTGTTCTTGTTTCATAAATCCAGATACCCACGCAGATGGAGATACCAATATACTTGCCCCATTGACAGTTAGAATTCTAGAAATTTCTGGAAAGCGCATATCATAGCATATCAGTAACCCTAGATTTCCTACAGATGTTCTTGTTGGTTTTTCAATAATACTACCAGCTATTAACTTCTTAGATTCTTTAAAGCCCAAGGCATCGTACAAATGAACCTTTCTATATACAGATTCTAATTTTCCTCGCTCATTTATTATTACCGCAGTATCAAAGACCTTATGATTCTGTTTTTTGGTATCGATAAATTCGTATAATGTTGCGATGACATTTATTTTGTTTCTTTTGGCAGAGCTTGACAACGTTGATATGAAGTTACCATCTATTTTTTCTGCGATTTTGTGTAACTCTTCTGGTTTTTGTTCGGCGGGAGAATATGCCATTTGAAACTCTGGAAAGCAGATTAATTGTGCCTTGTTCTTGACAGCTTTATTTATTAAATTTAACGAATAAGCTAAATTTTGTTCCTTATTGACTGAAGATTTCATTTGAACTACAGCAGCTCTAAATTTTTTCTTCATCTAACACGCCTTCTTAAGAGTGCAGAATAAAATTTTTTCCAAACACAAGGCTTGCGAACAAAAATTAATCAATTCCTTTCGGCAGAATAAGCTTGTTTCTTATGCGAATATCCTCGTTCTTCCAAAAAATCCCAATTTTTTCCACATATTACACAGGTAATACGGTTTTCATTTTTGAATAATTCCAACTCGTAATGGCTACAACGGATCTGGTATTCTTTTTTCATGGAATCCAATTCTCTCAAAGTTTCAATGTGTCTCACAGAATTTTCCGTCATATAGTGAAATACTTGATTTGGTTACTCTTATCTTTGTTTTGATTTCTAGCTTTTCTACTGATTGCAATTCAAATAACCTATCGTCTAAAAAAATGATATACTATTAGGAAATTTCAGTAAATTTGATAAGCACCGATGAGGATAATAGTTTAATGAAAAAGTGTCCTATTTGCGGCTGCACAAAACACAAGTTATTTGGATGTGCAAACCACTGGTTACGTCATACAAGGAATATTGAGGGATCTTGTGAAGAAAAGTAAATTCTAACTATTTTATTTCGTACAATGCAACCGATAGTTTCAATGCCATAGTATCATCTGTTTTTTCCGCTAGGGGCAATATGTATTTCTGTGTCTCTTCCTTATATCGTAGCGCCTTTTCCTTCTTTACGTCGTTTTTCAAAAACCGCGCGTTGTCCAAACGATCTGCAAGTTTTATGAATCGAGACATCTTAGGGCTTTTTGAAATATTTTCAAAATAGTTGACGAGTAATTTTTCTCTGTTTTGTTCATTTGTTTTTGGTTCAGTCAAAGTCTTGATAGTAACATATACATTATCTCCGAAATTTGTTTTTAATAATTCGACAATTTCATGATCGTCCTTACTTTTTTCTATGGCTTCATGTAGAATAGCTGCACAAATTGTATCTACGTCATGAACTTTTAACTCATCAGATAATATTAATGCCACCTTCATAGCATGATTGATGTAAGGTTCATGACTTTCGTTTCTAAATAATCCTGAATATACATTAGCGGCAAAACTAAATGCTTTAGTTATCTTCACAACATCATTAAGGTTATCTCCAAATGGTTGAATTAACCTGGTAAATGCTACTTTCGTAAAATTATTCAAATTCCATTGCAATTTGATTCACATAAATAACTAATCAATTATTTTTAAATAGTTTCTCAAAAATGCTAATCAACAAATTCAATTCTTATTCTTCTATAGTCTGTACGATGATAGTAGATGAGCAAAATTGAAATAAACGAAATCGAGTGGTATTTCAGAGATTTTTTATTTAAAAATAATAACAGGGGTGTATCGCAACTTCAATCGAAAACTATCCCAAATAACATGATAGAAACTTATCTTAGGTATAGAAATGCAGATCTAGGGCATATTTCCTCGATTTTAGAAATCGTACTGGAAAATCTAGTTTCTTCGAAATTTATAGAACGTAGAGATAATTTTGTAGCAATAAGAGATGGCATAACTCGCTTACAATGTTGTAAATGCTATTACGTATGTTATCTTGGAAATTTAGAATCAAAGGTCTGTTTAAGATGTCAAAGTACCGAATTAGATACATTCCCAAAAAAACATTGATCCTGAAAAATCTTATTTTTTATGACTTGCACTTACTCAATGACGTTTGGTTTGGGAATAAAAAGAAAATAAAGAAGTACTTGTCCTGGGTTTTGAATTGATTATTGAAACTCATATATAGAACTTTAAGAAACATTCCTAGTTGAAAAAATGTCTGCTTTAACTATAAGGAAGTTTTATGAAGAAATACTTCAATTTGTAGGAAAAAAAGTTTCCATAGAGACAACTTATGAGAAGAATTATAGTGGAATATTAACCGCTATCGACGAAAGATTGGATACTGTTCTCGAAAATGTAGAAGGTCAAGGAATATTGAGAATTATAATAAACGGATCATTTGTGAAAGAAATAAAGCTCCTAGAAAAGCCCTTTGATCTTAAGGGTCTTGCAGATCGGATATCAAGAGTATTCCCCGGCCTTGTAAAAATCAGAGATGATGTGAAGGCTATAATTGTGATGGATAAGATTAAGGTGACTGAACATGGGATTGAAGAAGGCACTGGCTTAGCTGCGGACAGGGTTAAATCAATATATGAAGAATTCATGAGGGAGTTCAAGAAGTAAATTTGTTATTTGAGGTCAGATATTCTGACCTGGCAGGAAGGATAGGAAAAATCAAAACTCCTAGCGGGACTTTTGAGACTCCTGCCTTTATCCCTGTTATACATCCTGTCACACAGTCTGTAGATGTAGAGTTTTTGAAGAAATTAGGTTTTGAAGCTGTTATTACAAACGCGTATATCACATTAAAACAATATGGCGAAATTGCACGGGAAAAGGGCATTCATAAATTAATAAATTTTGATGGTCCAATAATGACAGATTCCGGTGGCTACCAAGTACTCGAATACGGTACTATTGAAGCAGAACCTTCATTTATAGCCCAATTTGAGAATGATATTAAAAGTGATATTTGTGTGCCTCTTGATAAGCCAACAGGATATGGACTGAGTTATGAAGTGGCTGAAAGGTATGTTAGTGAAACAATCAGAAATTCCCAAGAAACATTGAATCTCATCAAGAGTAACAGTAACCGAAATTCTGTTTGGGTAGGTCCAGTGCAGGGTGCCGAACACCTCGATTTAGTCAAGAGATCTGCGGGATTACTTGACGCGATGGGATATGAAATGATGGCTCTTGGGAGTCCTGTCCAATTACTAGAATCATATGAATTTGCAATTTTAGCTGACATGATAGGAACCCTGAAGTCAACTGTTATGTCCAAACCTATTCATCTCTTTGGAGCCGGACATCCTTTAACGATACCATTGGCAGTAGCGTTAGGATGTGATACTTTTGATTCTGCTTCGTATATGCTGTACGCAAGAGACGGTAGGTACATGCATCCAAATGGTACTTCAAGATTGGATAAGTTGGTATATCTTGCATGTCAATGTCCAATTTGTATAAATATGAAAGTTAAAGAATTTGTTAGCCTTGAGCATGACGAAAAGATAGACAAATTGGCTAAGCATAATCTCTACGTATTAAGATCCGAAGTTTTGTCGGTTAAGCAAGCTATCATGGAAGGAAGACTTTGGGAATATGTTGGGCAAAAAGCACGAGCTCATCCTAAATTGATGGAGGCCTTTAAATTATTCATGAATTACAAACACTTAGAAGATGGTACACCATTCTTTAAGAAAAAAGCAATTTTTTTTATAGAATCAATCGACCAATATCGACCAGAAGCCTCTAGATTAAGAAGGATTTTTAGTTCATTTAAAACAAATAAGAAAAAGATCGTTCTATTTCCTGATACACAAGTTTCTCCCTTTTATAGTTCTCAAGTATATCACAAATTATCAAGGAAATTTTCAGATTACCTGATTTGTGCTTATAATCCTTTTATTGGTATCATTCCAACTGAAATTTCAGATATTTATCCTGCTGCTCACAAGTTGATATCCATGAAAAGGTTTACCTACAGTAATAGAAAGGACTATCCAACATTTGTTAGTTCATTGGAAAAATTCCTATCGTGTAATTTTTTTGATGATGTGATAATTGTTGCCGACGATTTCATGCAAGGGGTAGTGCATGACATGCAGATAATATCTAAAAATCTAAAGATTATCAAATATAGTGAAGATATAATAGAACAACTTTAATGGTTTATTTACTCGATTTTGATAAATTTATTTTGTAGTCCAGATTCTTGCTTAAATATTAGAAATGGTTAAGCTAAATATCAAAAATGGCAACTGATTATGATTTCATTTATACGTTTTGTGAAGAGTTATTAAATTTAGATAATTCTCTTCGATGGATCGGTATTTCTAATAAATATGGTGTTTTGATTAATGTTGAACAACGCGAAGGATTAAAACCATTAATGTCCGAAGAAGAAAGTGAAGAATATGCTGCAGCTGCAGTTTCAAGATATAGAACTAGGGTTAAATTTCAAACAAAAATTGGGAAACTAAATTACGCGGTGGGGAGATATGAAAATGTGACGAGGATTACCATTCCTATAAGTAGCGACTATTTTCTTCTCTTAACAATTGATAAAGAGAAAAATTATGATGACATAATTCTTGAAAAGATATTTCCGTTTATCGACAAGAGCAGAAACAGATTTAATTCTGAAGATCCAAATGATTGATTTATAACCACTGTACTAGACTGTTCTAAAAACTATTGAAAATTATGGTTTGATGTCATTCACAAAACTATTGTAAATTGATAGTGCTTCGTCCTCGCTTTTTGCCCCTACAATAGTGGCTGCACCACTGGTCAGAAAGCTTATTGAAAGATTATCAGAATTACTACTCATGATTGTTAAGCCTAGTTCTCCTTTTGTCTTAATCGTATAACCCAACCTTTCTGCGCTTTTTTCAATTCCAATCAGATTTAAGGATGAGGAAATTTGCGCAGGTGAAACGGTGTATGTTCTCTTTCCTCGGTCACGACCGCATAGTTCCTCAATTATTAAATCCTGTGATTCCAATTGACTTCTATCTATTCTTTTTATTCCGCATGAAGGACATTCTTCTTGTCTAGATACTGAAACTTTTTCTAGTGACAAATCGTTCAGATCTATATACAAGAGCTTGTTTTCTAGTGTTGGGTTTTCTCCAAGAATAATCTTGACTACTTCAGAAACTTGAATACCGCCGACTAGATATAAAATTGATGGATGTACCCCTTCAGTGCTACAAGTAGGCATATCGTCTTCTGCTAATGCAGGAAAGATACACCTCAGACAGGCGGTTTTATTCGGAATTATTGTGCAAATTGAACCTAACATGCCCAAGGCACCTGCATAAATAAGAGGGATATTCAGTTTAATGCATGCGTCATTAAGTGCATACCTGGCATCTATACTATCTAATGCATCCACGACTATATCAAATCCTTTAACAATGCTCTCAGCAGTATATTTAGTAACAGAATTCGGAAGAGCTTCGATCTCAACACCTGAATTTATTTGTTGAAGTTTTTCTTTTGCAGCTTCAACTTTTACTCTGCCTATATCATTCTCTGTGTAAAGGTGCTGTCTGTGTAAATTAGAAATTTCTATGATGTCTCTGTCTACTATCTTCAATTTTCCGATACCCATCGCAGTTAGTTGTGTAACTACCGGATTGCCGATGCCTCCAAGTCCAACAACACAGACCCTTGCCTTCCTAAGTTTTTCTAATCCGACGAACCCTATTTCATCGAGCATTATCTGTCTAGAGTATCGTTGTAAATCCTCGTTCTTCAATTCAGAACCGCCTGCTACTGCTGGAAGAATATAAATAGAATCACCTTTGTTAAGCTTCATGGCCATGCCATCGTTACTAAAGCGCATATTTTTTCCGTTTATGTAAATGTTAATTAATGATCTTGGTTTCCCGTTCAAATCCAAAACTTTACGCTTAAAATCTTCTCCGAGTTGTTCAGTTACTTTGGTAAAGGCATCTTGCAGATCTATGGCATCTAATGGAATCTTCTTTTCCCCGCTACCTTTCGTAAGAACAGAAGGGATAATGAATTCGATACTTGTCATTCTACTCATCCCTGTCTACGTAATCATCGCAGTTACGGTTTGTACGTCTGGCTTAACAATGTCAAGTTTAGGCAATCTACTTATAATTGCTTCAGTAGATTTCAATCCGTTACCGGTAACATAACAGACTACTTTTTCATCTTTTTCTATAATTCCATCTTCAACTAGTTTTTTGAGCACAGCGATAGAGACACCACCCGCAGGTTCAGTAAAAATGCCCTCAGTTTTAGCTAGTGTCATAATTCCATCAATAATTTCATCATCAGTAGCTTCTTCGGCAATACCACCGTACTGTTTCAATCTTTTGAGAACATAAACGCCGTCACCGGGGTCCCCAATAGCTAAACTCTTTGCTATAGTGTCCGGTCTTTCTACAGGAACTATTTGAGTATTTTTCTTAAAAGCATCAACTATTGGAGCGCAACCATGTGGTTGTGCCGCTGTTACTTTTAGATTTGAAACATCCCCAATAAGACCTATCTCGTGTAACTCTTCAAATCCTTTACAAATTGCATTTAGCATTGCACCACTACCAACGGGTATAATAAGATGGTCTGGGAGCTCCCAATTGAGTTGCTCAGCTACTTCAAACGCTAATGTCTTCGAACCTTCCACGTAATATGGTCTCATATTAATATTTACAATTCCTATGCCTTTTGAATCTCCTATTATTGAGGCAACCCTATTGGCATCGTCATAAGTCCCTTCTACTGCAACAAATTTGGCACCATAAGATAATGCCTGTGCAATCTTGACTTTTTCAATATCAGATGGCGCAAAAATAAAACATGGCAAATGAGCTTTAGCGGCATGAGCGGCTGTTGCCGAAGCTAAATTTCCAGTCGACGCACATCCCACCGCTTTGAGTTTGATCTCTTTGGATTTTGAAATGGCGACACCTGCAGGTCTGTCTTTGAATGAAAACGTTGGATTTACAGAATCGTTCTTTATGAAGAGATTCTTAAGGTTTCCTATATGTGCTCCTAAATCTTCTGCATGTTGCAGAGGTGTAAAACCAGCATGAATATTTACTATGCAGTTCTTATCAGCAATTGGCAAGAGCTCGAAATAGCGCCAATATGTCTTATCCTGTCTTGAAGAAAAGGTGTCCCTGCTTAAATCGGTTGGAACATCGTATATAACATCGAGTGGACCAAAACACTCTTCACATATGTATTTGAATATTGGAGTATATTCAGCACCGCATTCTCTACACTTTAGAAAACGAATTGAACCCATGTATACTCAACTATCAACAATTTGTTTGGTAATAAATATCACTAATAGTAATTTTAGTATTACTTAATTTTTTTACTCTAAAATTTTATGTCTAATAAACATCAATTACATCAAATATAGTTCTTACTACGAATTCAATATAAATATTACATAATTATTGGTAAAAAATTGTCAATTTTATTAAAGGGACAACCTATTATGGAAACATGACCTATTACCTGTATGACATGCAGGATTTTCTGAATCTACCAGGTAAATTACTGAATCTTGATCACAATCAACTAGGATATCCTTCACTTCTTGAATATTTCCAGATTCTTCTCCTTTCATCCAGAGTTTTTTACGCGAGATACTCCAAAACCAGGCATTTCCTGTTTTGACTGTATTTTTGATTGCATTTCTATTTGCATATGCAAGCATCAAAATATCTTTAGTTTTGATATCTTGAACTACTACCGGGATAAGCCCATTTCTCTTCACAAAGTCTAGTTTATCTATGAACTCGTCATGAATCTTCATTAGAATTCGTTCTTAACCTCAAGATAAGTCTTGTTATGTATTGAATATAAGTCTAGCACCTCATATATTTCAGATAGTTCTCCTGTATGACGATCTTGACTGGAGTCTGACATTCTCATTGAACAAACTTTCAAATCAGCTTAAAACTGATAAATTGTGAGTATTGAATAATCGATAGCAAAATTGGTAAAGATATATGCACTGAATTATACTTAAAACTAGATTTTCAGAGTTAGACCATCTTGAGTTAATACTCGTGCGATCATTATGGGCTAATAATAAAGTCGTGAATATTCCACGTAATTAATTTTATCTTCTGAAATAATTAAATCCTTGTGACATTTATCGCACAAAAAGTATTCGTTACACGCAGCTAGTTCTTTTCCACATACACTGCAATACTTTTTCAATACTCTCACATCTGAAATACTAATCTATAAAGTTAACTCTGTTTTTCAATATAAAATAGGAGTATTAGTGTTTCTTTTCGTATTTTAATTGAAACGAATGTTATTTAAGAATCTGAAATTACCATCGTTTCAATTTTCATTTTTTAATTTATTGATTTTCATTTTTATAAGATCAAAACCTTGTTGCCAAAAAGAGGAATCAGTGATATTAAATCCAGAATCTCTAAGCAATGTTTCTGGTTTTTCCGATCCTCCTGCAGATAATATCTTGAGATATTTTGAAATAAAGGATTTTCCTTCGTCTAGATATTGTTGATAAAGTGATAGCACAAGTAAATTTCCAAAGGAATAAGCATAGCAGTAGAAAGGAGTATGGAAAAAATGTGGAATATAAAGCCATTCCCATTTAAAATCGTCTGAAATACGTATTGAATCTCCAAATTGGGTTTTTAAATTTTGCATATACAATTCAGATATATTGTCGATAGTAACACTCTGTTTTACAATATGCTTATGAGCTTCTATTTCAAAAACTGTAAAAAATGCCTGTCGCATTATAGTTGCATACATATCATCAATTTGTTCTGCCAAGAAAATCTTTTTCTTTTCTCTATTTAGTTTCTTGTATATTTCTTCATTGAGAAGCATCTCTCCAAAAACAGATGCAGTTTCAGCTAATGGGAGCGGTGCATGTGATACCAAAATTGGTTTATTGGATGCGAACATGCTATGTGTTGCATGCCCAAATTCATGAGCCATCGTAGAAACATCTCTCATCAATCCGTCAAAATTTAGTAGTACATAAGGAGTTCTTTGTGGAGAAACAGTATAACAAAATGCTCCCCCAGTTTTTCCATTCCTAATTTCAGAATCAATATGATTTTCTTTGAATAAGCGTTCAGTGTAGGTGCCAAATTTTGGATGAAATCTATGAAAAGTATTCAGAACTAATTTCGCAGCATTCTTAAAAGTAATTTTAGGAGCATTTTTACTTGAAATCGGTGCATAAAGATCATACCGTCTCAGTTTTTTCACACCGATCAATTTTGCTTTTTCCATAAAATAATCGTGAAATAAATGCACATTTTCTTTACAAACTGATAGCAGAGTCTCAACCGTTGTATCATCAATGTTATTATAAATATTCCTGACAGATATGGGAGAATTGAACCCTCTAATAGAAATATTTTCATCTTTCCATTGAGTTACTAAATTTTGGTAGATCTCTCCCAATACGCCACTATTTTTCTCATAAGTCTTGAATAAAGCCTTATAAGCACATTCCCTTTCTTTTGCTTTTGAGCTCCTTATTAGCGAAAGAAGTTTTTCCTTATTTGTGAAAGTTTTAATTACCTTCTTATTTCCTCGTTTCTTAACTAGTGTAAATTCAAAATTATTAGTCATTCTATCATAAATTTTCACGAGTGCACTTGGGCCTGTTACCTCTAGGGTGTTGATAATTTTCTCTTCCGACTCATTCAGAGTATATTGTGCAACTAGTCTTTTATGTCTTAAATATTCCCTATAAACAGTGGAGATGCTGTCCATTAATCTATGGGAATTATTGTTGTCAAGTTCTTTCTTGAACCATAAATCAAAAAATAAAATCTGGTTACTAATCTGTGAACTTAATTTTTCTGTTTGAAGTACAAGAGCTGCAGCTTCGTTGGATGAAGTATCGGCAGCGTACTTAAGATGCGCAAAACTATTCACGGTACTTAGGTCTTCTAGAATATTCTCTGTCTTATGCACTAATCCTTCAAAAATCGAGATGTTCAAATCTGGTTTTAGGATTTCCCTATTGTGTTCAAATTTCTTGACATTTTTTTTGATACTAGCAACTAATTTTTCAAATTTCTTTGTTGAGGTCTCATCGACTAAATCAGTAAGATCCCATTTTCCTAATTTAACATTTGAGTAATTTAGCATTACTACTTTTCATCTTTAAATTGTACTTAGTCTTTAATGTTTTTCTGATCGTTGAGGTGTGCCAAGTCAATACATGCAGATTGAAACAAGTATATAACCATAATATAGCCAATATAGTTAATTTTGAATATAGTTATATATCTTAAATATGATAGATACTATACCATAAGGGTTTTCAACATAGGCATAATGGTCAGGCTGACAATACTCAGTAATTGAGGTGTTATCTGAACACCTAAAACTGATTAAAAATGCCACCCTTCTATGTTGAATGAATTTTGATTCTTTACATTTTAAAATTATTTATTTTTCAAGTACTCATTTTTCATTTGCTCCACCCATCCATTTTTCTTTGAATACAGCCTTTTTATGGGTCGTTGTTTGCATTCCGATAGAACATAAGAGGATATAATTGGAAAACAAATTGAAGAATCTCCATAAACTATCACATTGTTTCTATGCGAGGTCTTTATTTTGCCCCAGCTTTTTCCTTCTTGTATGGTTGCCCCCGATAAACCCCCTGTATCAGGTCGTGCGTCGGTTATTTGTATTACATAATCGTGGCCACCTTCTTTTAATTTCAATATTTGATATAATGCTGGCCCCGTTTGTTGGAAAAAATTTTTAGGAACTCCACCCCCTAGTTCAATACCACCGGATACTTTACTTTTCCAAAGTATCGCTGTTGATTCAGCTATATCCAACATTACGTTTGGAAATCTTGTGACCTCTTCAAATATCAAGGGCAACATATTGAGTCCTAAAGAAGAATCACTTATTGCAGGAATAAAGACTGGTACATCATTTTCATATGCCGAAACAAGAAATGATTTTTCTGGATTAATTGAATTTTCATAAGCTGCTTTGCCAAGTTTATGAGACATATCGGCCGTCGAGTAAGGTTCAGAATGGCTCTTTTCAATTTTTTTTATTTCTCTTTGAACAATAATGTCTTGAGCCTGTAATGTGCCTACTTCTTTTATATATACATCATAAATTCGTACTATCTGCTTAGAATATAAGACATCATCGTCAACCTGAAAATGACCTTGCCTTACGGGCAAGTCGTAGGCAAAGTGCAGATCATGGTAAACATTTGCTCCAGTTGTTACTATCCAATCTACAAAACCATTTTTAATAAGAGACCTGATTGTGTTCCCCATTCCAATAGGTGTTAATGCCCCTGCCAGGGTCAAGCAGGTAGTGCATCCACTATCAATCATTTCTTTCATGATGTTTGCAGCTTCAAAAAGTCGTCTTGCATTGTATCCTGTTGATCCGAAAAAATGAACCAATTGTGATATAGTCATATTTTTTGAAATAGGTGGAGGGTCAATTTTTTTACCTTTAAAAGAATGTGCGCCGTTCACCTGTAATGATGTAGTAAAGGTATTAAAAATTTTATCTGAATTAATGTTTTTTATGTTATGAAATCTAAATTACCTTAGATTTATCTTATGAGTATCGTAAGGATTTTAGAGGGCTAGTCCCATAATCATTTGCTACCCTCTTCTCTTCATACGTACTGCACTCTATACATTTTACCCCACTATTTATTTTAACCGTATCTCCGCCACAATTTAGACACAAGGAATACAACAGACCAAAACTTGGTCCATCTACAGCCATATGAATCGAAGAATTCATCAAACTGGTAATTTGACCTCGGACAATGTCGCCAATTCGATAAATCGATTTTGGTTTCCTATTATATCGATCTCGATTCCATCCTTTACTATTTCCCATTCTCGCTGAAGCGATGGCAGATAGACCTGAAGTATACATTTTGTTATTAAGGGAAAATAGCTTGACTGATATCATTGATCCAAATAACATCTCCACAAAACCCATAACAACATCTCCAATTTTGGGGAAATCTTGCGAATTTATCGGATCAATTTTAATCGCCCTTCTCTTGAAATCATATTCCTTTTTACCCAAAACTCTTGATCTAATAGTTCCATCAAGGATGAAAGTATTATTCCCAGCTTGGAATTCTTCAATTTCTGCTATATATTCACCTGGAAAGACCATCCCAGATGTCTTTTTCTTCATATAAAAGTAGTTGATACTAGATGTAGTTATAATTGTTACAGGTCGACAAAGAGCCGTATGAAAAATAAGATTTGAACATTATCTTCTAGCCTTTGCTAAGGCCGAAGGCAAATCCCGCTGCGAAACCTCCAGTTAGTGGAATACCAGAATTTGAGACAGCATTCAAAATTTGGTCGCTTAATCCAGGAAAGAATGGAGTATTTAAATTGAAACCATTAAAATTACTCATTAAATTCCCTAAAGTTTCTTCCACCTTTGCCCAATTTAATGCAATTAGTCCATTGTACTGCAAATAGTAAAACATACCAACTAATAATCCGGCAACTATGATTATTATTTTTAGTATTTTTTTCATAGCGTATCCCATCAAGAAACCCAAGAATCCTCCTATTCCTATAGAGGTCGCTAGTCCCCCTATTCCTATAGAGGTGGCTAGAGAGCTAAAATCTATAAACATCCTAATTAAATATCTCAGAACCATAAATATATGCAGTATAGACATTTTTATTGACATCTTTTAACAGCATAAAGTTATTGTTTTTTTTGAGGTAGCTTAATTGCAATGATATCTTAGATTACAATAAATTAGTAGTCAGTTATGAAAAAATTTCCTATACAATCGGTTTTCTGGAGTCACTTATTTGCTCAAATCAAACAATCTATTAGTAACCTTCTTTTATTTCTAGATGTGAAATTCATAGAATGGTTCCCTTTTTATCAGCAAATTAGAATGGAATATGGATATAGTACCGACAAAGATCAGAAGGCTGCCGATATGCTCAGTAATATGATAAAGAGGAAAGCATTACGAGTGTCTCAATTACAAAAGAAGATAGAAGGAAAGGAAATACTTGTAATTGGAGCAGGTCCAAGTCTGGAAAAAAATATCGAGTTTATCAAGAAGAATAAAAAATACGTAAAGATAGCTGCCGATGGCGTAGTTGAGATTTTATTGAATAAGAAGATTAGACCAGACTTAGTCGTTTCGGATCTTGATGGAAATCCAAAATATCTAAGGATGGCTGAAAAATT
>Ga0207428_10000595_pt1 | contig 42731 bp, 31 predicted proteins | sample RhiMethybrSRZTD1_FD_187600 | JGI IMG/M metagenome (GOLD analysis project Ga0207428, IMG submission 187600) | Populus rhizosphere microbial communities from Tennessee, USA - Rhizosphere MetaG P. TD hybrid SRZTD1 (SPAdes) (version 3) | ecosystem: Host-associated > Plants > Roots > Rhizosphere >...
AACTCGCCCGTCGTGCTGGCCAGGAAGATGGCGTCGTATTGCGCGAGGTTCTTGTCGTTGATGTCGGCGGCGTCGTACGTGATGGTGGTGGACCAGGCGCCCGTCTTCTTGCCCATCTCCTCGATGGTCCGCGCGGCCAGCGGGATCGAAGAGTGCACGTAGCCGGCGGCCCTTCCGAGCACGAGCACGCGGCGGGGGGCACGTGGCTTCGCGGGTGCCTTGTCCGGCAGCGCCGCCACCATGGCCGCCACGTCCTCCGGCTTCGGCGTCTGGTTCTGGGGCAAGCGGGGCAGTGCGCCCTCGATCGCGTCGGCAAACGCGTCGGGCGCCACGGCGGCCCAGCTCTCGAGCGTGGCTTCGAGCTCGGCCCGCGTGAGCACGCGGTCGTGGTCGCGGTCGGCGGCCAGGAACAGGCGGGAGGCCAGCTCCTGCGCGCCCACGGCGGGCCCGGTGAGGACGACGGCGGCGACAGCGAGGGCGGCGGTGGAGCGCTTCATGCGATCGGGACCTCCGTGATGGCGTAGTGATCCTGTGCGATTTCGGCGCGCCGCGCCAGGCCTCGGCCCTGAGGCTCTACTATCGGAAGGCCTCGTCCGTCGTGACCTCGAACCGGCGATAGCCCGCGTATCGCGCCGTCGCCTCGATGGTGATGCTGAAGGTCGAGTCGCGGACGTCGTCGACGACGGAGGAGCCGGCTGTCTCCTTCGGGATCTCGTAGCTTTCGCGCATCTCCACGGGCACGAGGACTCCCAACTTGGCGTCGGGCGCATATTCGGTGACGATGCGCGCTCGTTTCCGGCGCCGGGCGTCCCTGGAGTCGAAGGCGAAGTCGTATTCGACGTCGGTCCGCAGCACGGCGCCGCGGTCGGGGTCGATGGCGATGCGTCCCTTGACGGGCGCATCGTCGTGGCCACCCGCACGCACGAGGGTGGGCCGCACGCGCTCCACCAGCTCGAGCTCGACCGTCTCCACTCCGCGGCCCGTGCGGCGGCCCTTTCGCTCGAAGCGGAAGCGGCCTTGGTTCGCCGGATCGAGGAAGAGCAGGGCGAGCGTCGGGATGTTGACGCTGCGGGTGACGGGCCCGAGATTGAAGCGCGAGCTCTCGGCGAGGATCGCGCGGGCCTGGCTCTCCCCCCTGGCGGCGGCCGGTCCGGCGAAGAGCTTCTCCAGCCGGGCGCTGCGGTCCCGCACCTTGTTGCCGTCCACCTCGTAGACGTCGCGGAAGGTCGCCCAGGAGAGGGCTCCCGGGAGCGTGACGCGGGAGGGGAGGCTGGAGTTGGCCGTGGCGGTTGGCGGCGGTTGCGCCTCGTCGGAGGCGGGGCGGACCGGCCGTGACGACAGGACGACGCACAACACGCCAAGGGCGGCCACTCTGGTCATCGCGTGACCTCGGCCTACGCTTATAGCACGGCCCGCGAGTCGGTCCGCGCGGCCCCGTTCAGGCGATCTGGGGCTGCTTCAGGGCGGGTCGGAGCGCCTCGATCGTGGGAAGCGACGCGACCTCGAGCTTGGTGAGGAGCGGCATGGGCACGCCCGTGCGCCACGAGCGCACGACGGAGTCGACGGCGACCGCCGTGGTGAGGGGAGCGACGACCGTCGCCGCGAGCGTCCGCTCCTTGACCCATTTCTGACCTTCGTCGGGCAGCCCATCGCCCCCGGTGACGGGTACCTCCAGCAGCGACGGCGTCTTGTAGAGCCGCGCCGCGTCGGCGAGGGCGTCGTGCGCGCCCATGGCCATCGCGTCGTTCTGGCAACCGATCAGATGCGGCCAATCCCCGCGGTGGCTTGCGTGCGAGAGCCGCTTCGCGACCATCTCACGCGCTTCCTTGCGGGACCACAGGCCATCCACCTCCTCGATCGAAAACGCGGAGTCGCTGTCCATGATCTCGCGCATCCCCTTCCGCCGGTCGCGGGCGGAAGAGGCGACGGTATCGCCCAGGACGTAGAGGATCCGGCCGCCTCGCGGCAAGAGCGCGCGAAACTGCCGGCCTTGAACACGTCCGAACTCGTGCTGGTCGGGGGTGACCAGGGCGACGGGGACGGCGGGAAACTCCTTGTGGAGGGCCGCCACCTGCCCGCGGCCGTCACGGTTCAGGAGGACCCAGCCGATGCCGCGGGCGGCTACCCGCCGTGCCAGCTTGTGCAAGGGGTGTGCATCGAGCGCGTCCGCCGAAGACTCGATGTCGGCCATGGGCATGAGGATCACGCACGTCCGGCCCTTGGAGTTGGCGTGGATGAACTGCACGATGTTCTGCGCCTGCTGGACGGCCAGGTTATCGGCGAACGACACCTCGATCGCCACGCCATGTCGAGCGGCGACCTCCTCGGCGGCGCGTTGCGAGGCGAGCTGGTGGCTGCTTTCCCGGGTCAGGAGAAACAGCCCTATTTTGGTCTCGCACTCGGTCATTCCACTCCTGGTCAAGAGGGCGAGGGACTATACCAGAGAAAGGTCTAGCCATTGACGGCCAAGTGGAGGGCACCGACCGCCGGCGGTATCATGCGGCGGCCGGACGCCAACCGATGCGCGAATCTCGTAGCAACGACGGCCCTTCTGCGCACGGTGATCGTCCTCACCTCCGCATTGCGCGGCCCGTGTTCGCGATCATTGCGCCGCTCCTGCCCTGACCGCGGGCGCCACCGCCGGCCAGTCCGACCGCCAGGCGTCCGGCTTCGTGTCGTCCTTGTAGACGATGCGGACGGGCATCGCGCTGAGGCGATCGTAGAGCTGCGCCTCCTGCCGGATCGGCCACCAGTCGTAGAGGAAGACTTCGAGGGGCCGCCACATCGCGACCCAGCCGCCGATGAGCAGGCTCTCCTTGAGGATCTCGCCGAGGTGTTGCCCCTGCAGCGCCTTGGCGATGAGGTCTCCGGCCGCGACGGTGACGGCCACGAAGACGATGCCGATCGCGAGGCTCGTACGGCCGACGCGGAGGAGCAGGCGCAGACGGCGCCTCGTGGTCTCGGCGCGGACGGCGAAGAACTCGCGGACGGCGTCACGCAGGATGGCGGGCTCCTCCGGAAGACCCGCCGGCCGGTCGAGATGGACGACGAGGGCGAGCGGGGCATCGCGCGGCAGCTCGCGCCCCCATTCGACGATGAACTCCTCCGCGTTCGGGTCGAGGTCCCGCTCGCGGAAGGGCGAGGGATCGATGGCGTTGAAGAGCTGCTTCAGCTCCGCGACGTGGACTTCGATCGGGCGGCAGTGCGGGGGTAGGGGATCGCCGGCGGACGTCTTGACCTCGGGCATGCGGTCCTCCGGCGCGCTACGGAAGGGACTCCGCCTTCACCGCATCGCGGCGAGTGTCGGGAAACTCCGGACTGCCCAGCGCCGAAAAGCCGCGGACGTCACGGAGCGTGAACCGGGGCACCCCGGCCGTCCGCGCCGCGCGCAGGCCGTCGAACCGGATCCCTTCCACGTCGTCGAGTGTGACGGCGGGGCGCTGCTCGCGGCCGAGGAAAGAGACCTCGACGTCGCGCAGGGCGATGTTCTTCGCGTGGCGCACGAACAGGCCGTAGGCGGGCAACGTCCCGAACATGCTGGGTTCCGGATACGAAGTCTCGTTCTCGGGAGGCATGCGCGCGGCATCTTCCGCCGTGCCTCCGCCCTTGTAGACGATACGCACGTTGCTGAGCTGCACGTCCTCGACGGGATGGCCCGGCAGTCCCGCGATGATGGAGGCGAATCGGGGCTCGACGTCGTAGGCGACGAGGTTGCTGATGGTCACGCGGCGCAGGGCGCCCGGCGCCGGACCATTGGGGCCGCGCCCGCGGTTCCCGATGCGGAAAAAGAGGGGCGCGGTCGTGATGTCGCGCATCGTGATGTTGCTGATCGCGACGTCCTCGATGTCGCCGCCGTCCACCGTCTCCAGGGCCAGGCCGCGCGAACGGTCGAACACGCAGTTGGAGATCGTGATGTTCCTGAAGCCGCCGTTCGACTCCGTGCCCAGCTTGATTCGGCCGGTCACGCCGTCCCGATCCGGCGCCTGCTCTTGCGTGCGCCCGTAGGTCCCGCCGAAGAACGTGCCGAGGTCGTAGCCCGTGACCTGGCAGTTCGTGATGGTGACGTTTTCGGTGGCGCGCTTGTAACCGAGCGCGTAGGTGCTCTTCAGCACGATCGCATCGTCGTTGGGCGCGTTGACGCTCGTGTTGGAGATGCGCACGTCCCGGCAGGCGTCGATGTCGAGGCCGTCGCGGTTGGTGTCGATCTTCACGTTGTCGATGGTGAGGTCGTCCACGCCGGTGGCCAGGACGGCGAAGTGGCCGCCCTGGAAGATCGAGAAATCGCGGAGGAGGACGTGGCGGGACCGCTTCAGCGCGATGGCCTTGTTGCCCAGGCCCTCCATCTGCGAGCGGGCGGCGGCCTCGGGATCGTCGGCGACATTCACCGCCGCCCCCGGCGCGGCCATGCTCAGCGGCCGATCGCCCGTCTTCTGCTTCCAGCGCGCGCCCGGCCCGCGGCGGGTGAGACCCTTGCCGTCGATGCGTCCCGGGCCCACGATGCCGACGTCCTCGACTCCGATTCCCCAGATGAGGCTGTTCTGCCAGTGGCTGTGGCCGAAGTCCTGGTACAGGTCGTGTTCGTTCGGCTCCGGCGCGTCGTAGCGGCCCTGGCCGGACGCCGGATCGGCGGCCAGAAGCGTGGCGCCCGCGCCGAGGGAGAGGATCACGTGGCTCTTGAGCCGGATCGAGAAGCTGGCGTAGGTGCCGGCGGGGAAGTGGACGGTCCCGCCGCCGGCGGCGGCCGCGGCGTCGATGGCCTTGTTGATGGCGTCGGTGTCGATGGTGGTGCCGTCTCCGCGGGCTCCGAACGCGCGGACGTCATAAGGCGCAGGGGCGGAGTCCGCGGCGCGTAACGCGGTCGAGGCCGCGAGAGTCAGCACCGCGGCGAGCGCGACCCGAACGCGGTCACCGTTGACCTTGTCGGGCCAGGGGTATAGCCTCGATTGCCGCCGACCGGCCCTTATCCAACGCATGGCGCCAACCTCCCTGAGTGCCGCCACTCCCACCCTGCTCGTCGTCGACGACAACGAGGCAAACCGCGACATGCTCACTCGCCGCCTCGAGAGGAGAGGATATCGTGTCCTCAAGGCGGAGGACGGGCCGAGCGCCCTCGCGCTGATCGCGGCCGAGCCGGTGGACCTCGTCCTGCTCGACATCGAGATGCCGGGGCTGTCGGGCCTGGACGTGCTGCGCGAGGTCCGCCAGACCCACACCGGACTGCAGCTCCCGATACTGATGGCGACCGCGCGCAGCGACAGCACCGACGTCGTGGAGGCGCTGGAGGCGGGTGCCAACGACTACGTCGTCAAGCCGCTGGACTTCCCGATCGTGCTCGCGCGCGTGGAGGCGCAGCTTCGGCTGCGGTCCCTGTCCGCGCCGGGCCCGGCGTCGCCCTCGAGCACGGAGACCGGCCCGGGCACGGTGCTGGCCGGCAAATATCGCCTGGAGTCGCTGATCGGCTCCGGCGCCTTCGGCTCGGTCTATCGCGCGCGTCACCTGGACCTCGCGCACGACGTCGCGGTCAAGGTCCTCACCGCCCGAAGCGCCCCCGATTCGCTGGCGCGCTTCCAGCGTGAGGGTATCGCCGCCTGCCGGGTGAAGCATCCCAACGCCGTCGCCGTGACGGACTTCGGCGCGACCGGCGGCGGCGCCGCCTTCCTGGTGATGGAGCTGCTGGAGGGCCACAGCCTCCACGAGGAGATGAAGCACGTCGGCCGCTTCGCGGCGGGGCGTTGCGCGGAGATCCTCTCTCCGCTGTGCTCCGCCCTGGCCGAAGCGCACGCGGCCGGGATCGTGCATCGCGACATCAAGCCTGCGAACGTCTTCCTGCAACGGAGCGCACGGGGCGAGACGGTGAAGGTGCTCGATTTCGGGATCGCGAAGATGGTGGACGAAGACGCGCGGAGCGGGAGCCTCACCGTCGACGGCGGCGTCCTCGGTACGCCAGCCTACATGGCCCCGGAGCGATTCCGCGGCGATCCGATCGACGGCGCCGCCGACGTGTACAGCGTGGGCGTGATGCTCTACCAGATGCTCGCGGGGCGGCTCCCGTTTCCCGCCGATGTTGAGCTGATGGCCCTGGTCATGATGCACCTCCACCGCAACCCGCCGCTGCTGCGGGACTTGGATCCGGAGATCGCGCCCGAGATCGATCAGATCGTGATGTCCGCCCTGCGCAAGGATCCACGGCAGCGGCCGGCCATCGCTTCGCTCGCGACGGACTTCGCAGAGGCGGCGAGGCGGAATCCCGGGACGGAGTCCGTCCGCCGCGACCCACCGCGATCGAGTGGAGTCCCGGAAGTCCACACGACGTCCACCACCGACGTCGTCGTCGACAAGGAACCGCCGGACCCGGACGAGTGATGCGCCCTGGCGCGTCCGTTCTTGTGGCCCTGGCCACGCTTGCGCCCATGGTTTTCGCCGCGGGCTCGAACGTGGGCCGGCGGCTGCCTCCCGAGAAGCGCGTCGTGCGCGACGCCGTGACGGGCGCGACCCTCACCTTCCTCACGACGGATCCCGCAAACGACTCGAAGCCGTACCAGACGGATCCGACGTGGACCGCGGACGGCCGATGGATCCTGCTCCGCTCCAACCGCGGCGACGGTGCGCAGGCGTTCCTCCTCGAGGTGCAGACGGGCGACATCGTCCAGGTGACGGACGGCGCCACCAACACGAGCACCGTGTCCCTGTCCCGCAAGACGAACAAGCTCTATCTCCTGCGCGACCACCGGATCGTGGAGGTGCGCCTCGATCCGCTCCTCGCGGACGCGCGGGCGGGGAAGCCGAAGGATCCCGCGGCCTACGAGCGCGTGGTGGCCACGCTGCCCGAGGATCTGCGGGCGGGCGCTCTCGCCGTGGATCCCGACGAGAGTCATGTCTACTTCGGGGTCATCGTGAGCGCGCCTCTGGCCGGCCGCCGCGAGATCGACAAGCGCAACACGGATCCCGCCGAAGATCGTGCCGCGGCACGCCGACGATTCGAGGCTGCGGGGAAGGGCGAGAGCTCCATCCGCAGCATCGACCTCGCGACGGGGGAGATGAGGACCGTGATCGACGTGCCCTTCCGTCTCGGGCACCTGCAGACGAATCCCTGGGTGCCCGGCGAGATCCTGTATTGCCACGAGACCACGGGCGACGCGCCCCAGCGCATGTGGGCCGTGCGCGCCGACGGCACCGGCAACCGCCCGCTCTACGTCGAATCACCGGACGAGTGGGTGACGCACGAGACCTTCTCCGGCAAGGACGAGGTCATGTTCGACCTCATGGGCCACCTCCCGTACCTGCGCGAGCGGCCGACCGGTGTCGCCGTCGTCAACCTCCGCACGAACCACATGACCATCCTGGGCCAGATCGACGAAGACATGACCGGGGGCGGCACCGGCGGCTACTGGCACGCCAACGGCTCACCCGACGGACGGTGGGCGGTGGCCGATTCCTTCCTGGGCAACGTCTACCTGATCGATCGGCGCAATGGCGAGCGCATCCTCCTCACCACCGATCACAAGATGCTGCCCGACCATGCGCACCCGATCTTCAGTCCCGACGGCAGGCGCGTCCTGATCCAGTCCGGCCGCCTGACCGGCGGTCAGAGCCTCGATCTCGTGCTCGTGGACATTCCGGACGCGCTGCTCCGGCGATAGCGGGAGCCCGCCAGCTCAGTTGGACAACGCCTGCTTCGGCGGACGGGCTCGGGATGTCACAGGAGGACGGCGAGCAATCGAGTCACGAGCTCCTCGAGCGAAAAGATCGTGAGGGTCAGCGGCAGGAGCGGCACCGCGGCCCCGGCCGCGAGCCTCGTCACGTCCTTCAGTCCGAACGGGACGAGCCGCATCTCCTGGACGACGGAGTAGCTGTTCCCGAGGTCGGCCAGCGACTGGATGTCGGCGCTCCCCAGGAGCGGCTCACCCGTCGAGGCGCCCTCGCGCACCCACTTGTCTTCGAACGCGCCGACGTAACGGCTGGCCAGCTGGCCGAAGTCGGCCAACCCCTGGCGCTTCGCGCGCGCCAGCTTCGGCGAGAACACGATCAGCGGACTGAGCACGGCGGCGACGAAGAAGGCGATGAAGGAGGCAATCTCCACCTTGAAGGCCATCAGGTTCCGCCCCGCGAAGAAGATCTGGCTGGCGATCAGGGCGGCCAGCAAGGCGCCCTGGGCGAAGAGGATCGGAGCGAAGGCGTAGCTGCCCCGGCCCAGGAAGCTGAGGCCGGCGGCCCGGTCCGGATGGATGGGAACGAGGCGCAGGTTCAGCCTCGAGACGCGCCACAGGAACGAGAACCAGAGGAAGAACCGGAAATACCAGCGGACGAGGATGAACTGGAAGATGGGCACGCTGACCAGCGCGTACCAGTAGCCGGCGGGTGTGAGATTCGTGTGCCCCGCCTCCGGAGTCGCATACCAGCTGGCGGTGCCGAGGGCGATCTGGCTCTTCCAGACCCAGAGGCCCACGGTGTAGACCAGCACCAGCAGCGTGATCTCCGCGATGACGGAGTTGCGCACGCGCCGGGTGGAGTCGATGGCCTCCTGGAATCGCGGCATGTCCTCTTCGGTGACGATGCGGCGCGCCACGAACTGCGCCACCGTGGGACGAAGGCGAAGGTGGACGACGATCTCGGCCGCGACGAGGATGGGCAGGGCGACGAGGAAACGGACGTGCGCCTCGATGTCCTGGAGGAAGGGAACCGCGATCGTGCCGCCCCAGGCCTGGCCCGCGAACGCCGACAACAGCAACAAGGGGATCCAGGCGACGCCGGCCAGGACCAGGATGCGCCGGCGCAGCAGCTGCAGCGCATCTCCGGTGAGATGGGCCCGCCGGAACAGTTGGTACAGCGGACCGCCGAGCACCAGGGAGAAGTCGGGCGGTTCGTTCGGGGTCGCGGGCTGGGTCATGGCCGGTCGCACCTTTCTCGGCAGGGATCTACGTCAAGTGGGACCTTGGTCCCATGGGGGGCGCGTACGCGGCGAGCCAGGCGCGGCGGATCCGCTGAAGCATCGCCGGATAGACGATGAAGCGCCGGAAGGGCTCGATCGCCATCAGGTAGGGCCGCGTGATCCAGGAGACGGGACGCACGTAGACGCCCCAGTACAGGCGGTACCCGATCGCGGTCGGTGCCAGCGCCATGCACACGAAGCCGTGCACGGTCGCATTGCGTGTCTCCAGGAGCGCCTCGCGTGGAAACTGGTACACGAGGACGAACGGTCCCGCGGGAGTGCCCGGAGCGACCTCGGAGGCAAGCCGGTCTCCGTCGGAGAGGCGGGACACGAGCGATTCTTCGGCGCGCATCGGCGTGCGGTCCCAACCAAACGCGCGCCCGAGAAGACGCCGCAGGCCGAAGAGGACGTTCACGCTGCGGCTCGGTGGGGCGGCGGCATCGAGGGCGCGGACGTCGGCCAGGCGGAGGCCGGCGCATCCGCCCGGCAGGTCCACGATCGTCACGTCGTGCAGCGGGACGCCCGCCAGCAGCGCGTGCGCGCGCAGGTCCAGGCGCAGGTACTCAGCCGGATCGACGCGCATGAGCGACGGCCGGAATCAGCGGGGTCTACTGCCGGTCGTAGACGGCGACGGAGCTGACGGCAGCTCCCTTCGCGTCGGTTCCGGTCTGGGTGACCGTCATCGTCTTTCCGTCCTTGGAGACGGACACCTTCGCGGTGACGCCCGCCTTACCCGCCTTCTTCCACACGTTCTCGTAGGTGTTGTCATCGATCCGCTTGGGCGCGGCCGTATCCGCCATCGGGTTTCCGGACCAGGGCACGTCCTTGCCGTCGAACTTCGAGGTGTATCCGCCGTGCATCGGCTTGCCTTCCGCGTCCGTCCCGTCCGAGGTGAGCTTGATTCCGTCCGGCGTGACCTCGAACTTGATCGTCTGGGCGCGGATCGTGTTCGAGCCCAGCTGCGACTTCGACGCGTTGAGCTTCCAGCTCCCCACCCAGTTGTCGGCGGCGAGGGCCTGTCCCGCGAACACGGCCGCGAGGACGAGGACCGAGAGAGACACGAATCCCTTTCGCATTTCAATACCCCCTTTGAGAGTGAGGGACTTATAGCACCGATTGGGCGCCGGCTCCCGTATACCGCGACCGAGGTATTCGACAACCATCCTTTGTCGTGATGTGAGCGGATGTCCCTCGTTGCTACCGTCAGGGCTCGAGGGCAACGAAGGAGCGAGCGATGAGCACGATCACGACCAAAGACGGTACGCAGATCTTCTACAAGGACTGGGGCAAGGGTCAGCCCATCGTCTTCAGCCACGGCTGGCCGCTGTCCGCCGACGACTGGGACGCCCAGATGCTGTTCTTCCTCAGGCAGGGCTATCGAGTGATCGCCCACGACCGGCGCGGCCACGGCCGATCGACGCAGACCGGTGACGGCCACGACATGGATCACTACGCGGACGACCTCGCCGCGCTGACCGCACACCTCGACCTCAAGGGCGCCGTGCATGTCGGCCACTCGACCGGCGGCGGGGAAGTCGTGCACTACATCGCGCGCCACGGCGAGAGCCGGGTGGCCAAGGCCGTCATCATCAGCGCGGTGCCCCCGTTGATGGTCAAGACGCCCGCCAATCCGGGCGGGCTGCCCAAGGAGGTGTTCGACGGACTCCAGGCGCAGCTGGCCGCCAACCGAGCGCAGTTCTATTACGACCTGCCGGCGGGGCCGTTCTACGGCTTCAACCGGCCGGGGGCGAAGGTCTCCCAGGGCCTGGTCTGGAACTGGTGGCGGCAGGGCATGATGGGGGGCGCCAAGGCGCACTACGACGGCATCGTCGCCTTCTCACAGACGGACTTCACCGAAGACCTGAAGAAGATCAGCGTGCCGGTCCTGGTGATGCACGGCGACGACGACCAGATCGTGCCCTACGCCGACTCGGCGCCGCTGTCGGCGAAGCTGCTGAAGAAGGGCACGCTGAAGACCTACAAGGGCTTTCCGCACGGCATGCCCTCGACGGAGGCGGAGACCATCAACGCCGACCTGCTCAGCTTCGTGCGCGGGTGAGGGCGCGGCCCCAGGATCACGCGACGGGAAGGGCCGAGCCCCACCAGGTGTAGGTCCACGACTTCGGGAACGGTTCGAGGTATCCCTTCTCGACGTCGTCGATCCGGAAGCCGCCGCTTTCGATGATCGAGGGAATGTCGCGCGTGACATGGCAGCCCTCGAAGAGCCAATGGGTGATGGGCTCCGTCCGCCGCTGCCATCGTCGAGTCTCGGGGTCCGGCGCGAGACCATGCTCGAAGAAGATGAGCCTTCCGCCGGGTTTCAGGACTCTCCTCATCTCCTTGACGGCGGCGGTCACCCCGGGAATCGTGCACATCGTGAAGGTGCTGAGCACCGTATCGACGGCGCTGTTCTCCAGAGGGAGACTCTCGCCGGGCAGGTCCAGGAACGTCACGTCGATCGGCGTCCGCGCCCGCTCCTGTTGGGCGAGTCGCCGCATGCCCGGGTTCGGCTCGAGGGCCAGGATCTTCGTCGTCCGCGTGGGATCGTAGTGGACGAAGTTGACGCCGGGCCCGACGCCGATCTCGAGGACCGTTCCCTGCGCGCGCTTGACGATCGTCTCGCGGATCCGGCGGATCGGCTCCGGGTTGCCCAGGGCTTTCACGACATGTGGATAGATGCGGTCGCGGTAGAACGGCATGTGGGGCATTCTGCACGGAGACCGAAGGGGATGGACATGAAGAACCGGCTTGCTTTCCGCATGCTGCCCGTGCTCCTGGTCGTGGCGATGCTCGCGGGAGGGACGCCGTCCGGCAGCCAGGACCGCGACACCCACGCCCGCGTCCCGGAGCCGTTCATCGGCGCGTGGCGCCTGGTGTCGCTCGAGGTGGCCGACGCCGACGGAAAGATCCACCGGGGCGACAGCACGGGGATGTTCGTCTTCACGCGCGAAGGCCGCCTGGCCGTACAGGTCATGGATCGAACGCCGCCGGCCGTTGCCCACTCAGGGCCGGAGCAGTACGCGCAAGGCGGCTACGAGGCCACGTTCGGCCGCTTCGAAGTCGACGAGCGCGCGCAGACCTTCACGTATTACGTCGAGGGCGCCCTCGTCCGCACCCTGGTGGGCAAGGCCCTGCGGCGCGTCTACGAGTTCAAGGGCAACCAGCTCATCGTGAAGTCCGCCAACCCGGCGGAGCGCTGGCGCGCCGTATGGGAGCACTACTGACACGCCCTCGACACCCCTGGCTGCTCTCGGGTAGTGTGGCGCCGCCGTCCGCGAAGCAAGGAGGATCTGCATGCCCCGATCCAGGCGCCGCGTCCGTGTCTGCGTGCTGGCCGCGGCGGTCTTTCTCGCGGCCTCGCATCCGGCGGCGGCGCACGAGACCCAGAGCGTCAAGCAGTACCGCCTGACGATCGGCTGGGGCGAGGAGCCCGCGTACAGCGGAGAGCGGAACTCCGTCGACGTGGACGTCAAGGACGGCGCGGGCCAGCCCGTCGCGGATCTCGGTGGCGGCTCACTCTCGGTGGAGGTGGTGTTCGGCGACGAGCGCATCGTATTGCCGCTGCTGCCCGCGCGCACCGTGGCGGGCCGCTTCCGCGCCGCGCTCGTGCCGACGCGCGCCGGCACCTACGCGTTCCACGTGACCGGCACCGTCAAGGGCCAGGCCGTCGACGTGCGCTCGACCTGCTCCGAGGCGACCTTCCACTGCGTCAGCGACGCCGCCGACCTGCAGTTCCCGGCCAAAGATCCGTCCACCGGACAGCTCGCGGAGAGCATCGGACGCGCGCTTCCGCGCGCGGAGCGCGCTCTCGACACGGCCGCCGGCGCGCGTCGGCTCGCGCTCGTGGCCGTCGCGGTGGCCGGGCTCGCCCTCGTCGTGGCCGTCGTCCTCGGTGCGCGAAAGGGCCGGCAGGGCGCCTGAAGTGCCGCGCCGCCGCGCCTCCGTCCTCGCCCTGGCCCTGATCCTGGGCGGGCTGGCACCGACGGAAGCCCGGGCCCACGCGGGTCTGCGGTTTTCCAATCCCGCGGCGGGAGCGGCGCTCGGCGACACGCCGAAGGTCGTGCAGATCACGTTCTGGGAGAAACCGGAGGCCACGCTTTCGGAGATCCGCGTCCTCGACACGGCGGGGACGGCCCGCCAGGTGGACCGGCCGGCTTCGGTGCCGGATGCGCCGACGGCGCTGGCCGTGCACGTCCGTCCGCTGGAGAAGGGTGTCTACACGGTCACGTGGCGGACGATCTCCAGCGTGGATGGACATGCGACGGTGGGGGCGTTCGCCTTCGGCGTCCGGGTCAAGCCGAGCGGCGTCGTCGGCAGCGGCATGGCCCCGGCCTATCCTCCGCCGACGCCGCGAGAGATGGCGGCGCGCGCGGCGTTCATCGCCGGACTCGTTCTCCTGCTGGGGGCGGCCGCCGCCACCGTCCTGCGTTTCGGAGGCCGGAGCGATCTCCGGCTGGCGGTGGTGGGATGGGCGGCGGCGCTCGTGGGCCTCGTGCTCCTGGCCGCCGCACAGCGACGCAACGCGGGTGCGTCCTATGTGGCGCTCGTGCACACAGCGATCGGCCGCACCCTCCTCGCACGCGCCGTGGCTCTCCTCGCGGCGGGCGCTGCGCTCTTCGCGGCGGCGCGTTCCGCGGAGGCGCCGGCCCACGAGAGCCGCCGCGCGATGAGTGGTGCGGCGCTCGCCACGCTGGCGGCGATGGCCGTGCACAGTGCCGCCGGACATGCCGCCGCCTCCGGGCCGTTGGCGGTGGCGATCCCCGCCGCCGTCGCGCAGTGGACGCATTTCGCGGCCGTCGGCGTGTGGATGGGCGGCCTGGCCGCTCTCCTCCTGGCCCTGCGCGGCGCGCCGTCGCCGGAGAAAGCGGAGGCGGTCGGGCGCTTCTCGCGGATTGCAGCCGTGGGCCTTCTCGCCGTGGCCGTGACTGGCGTCTGGCGGACGCGCAACGAGCTGTCCTCCTGGCACGACCTCGCCTCGACCGGGTACGGACGAACGGTGGCGGTCAAGCTCGCTCTGGCCGCGGCCATCGCCGCCCTGGGCGCGTTCAACCGCTGGCGCAGCGTTCCTGCGGCCGCGACCAGCCTGCGCTTGTTGCGCCGCGCGGGCGGCGGCGAGCTGGCCCTGGCCGCGGGCGCGGTGGTGGCGGCGGCCGTGCTCGGCACGCTGGCCCCACCGAAGTCGGGATACGCCGCGCCGACGGAGCTCGAAGCGGAGGGTGCCGACTTCGGCACCACCGTGCGCGTGCGGCTCACCGCCGCTTCCGATCAGCCCGGCCCCAACCGATTCCTCGCCCGCGTGATGGACTACGACTCGAAGGATCCGGTGCCGGCCCGGCGCGTGACTCTTCGCTTCACGCCGCTCGACGATCCGGGAGTGGCCTCGACGTCCCTGGCCCTGGAGCGGGGGGCAGAGGAGGGCTGGGAGGGCTCCGGCCCGAACCTCGCGTTCGACGGCCGCTGGCGCATCACGACGAGGATCGAGCGCGCGCGCGATTCGATCGAAGTTCCCCTCGACGTGGAAGCGAAGACGGCCCCCCAGTTCGTCTCCGTGGAGCGCATCCCGGGACAGGACCCGAAATATACGGTGGAGGTGCGCACCGAGGGATACGTGCGCTTCTCTCCCGACTCCGAGCGTCCGGGCCCCAGCGCGGTGACCATCACCTGCTACGACGTGATTGGTGACGAGCGACCGATCGAGCAGATGGTGGTGACCCTCGCCGGCCCCGACGGCCACATCCGCACCCCTCCGATCCGGCGGCTGCAGCCGGGACGCTTCGTGGTCGATGCCGTCTTGAGCGAGGGGCGGAACACCCTGGCCGCGGTCGCGCGGACGAGTGACGGCGTGCGGCTGCGGGCCGTGGTCGCCCTGGATGTCACGGCCGCGTCACCAAAAGATCCTTGACACTCTCGGCGCGTAGGGGTATTACCTAGGCCGCCAGCCACTCCTGAATGGAGTCGTTAGAGGGCAGGGTCCCCAGGGTCACCTGTCGTTAGGTCTCCCAGATCACCCGCGCCCCTTCCGCGCAGGAGGTTGTGATGGCTCTCCGTCTCTGGCTGCGACACCGTCGCCTCGCCATCCCCGCGGTCCTCTTCCTCGCCGTGCTCGCGGTGTACGTCGGCGTCCGGTTGACCTGGCCGGCCTTGGCCACGTCCGGCGGCGACCCCTACAGCGTCCCCGTCATCGTGGACACGAACCCCGACCCGAACATCGTCGAGACGACGATCGTCGCCGACGAGGCGACGGTCGACATCGGGAACGGAGTGATGGCGCACGCCCAGACCTTCAACGGGCAGCTCCCGGCGCCCGCGTTCAACCTCAAGGTCGGGGACACCGTGATCGTGCACTTCGAGAACCATCTCGACCATCCGACCGGCATCCACTGGCATGGCATCGAGCTGGCCAACGCGAGCGACGGCACGCCGCTGACGCAGAACCAGGTCGCGCCCGGGGGATCGTTCCTCTACAAGTTCCGCGTCTCGCGCCCCGGCATCTACTGGTACCACCCGCACCACCACGCCTCCACCAACCAGGTCTTCAAGGGGCTGTACGGACCCATCGTCATCACCGACCCGAACGAGGCCGCGCTCCAGGCCTCGGGCGTGTTGCCTTCGGCGGGCCAGACCCTGACCCTCGCCCTCAGCGACATCACGGTGTGCAAGGAGCCGGGCTCGAACGACGCGCGGACGTTTCCCGCCTCCGCCCCATGGATCGGGGGCGGATCACTGCCGGACCAGGGCACGCCGCCCGTGAGCCTCTGCGAAACGAGCGCCAAGGACGAGGACGGGATGTCGCGCGGGCCGTTTGCCGCCGGTGACATCCCGAACATCCAGCGCAACACGGGTGGCCGGGAGAACGAAGGTCAGACCGTCCTCACGAACGGCAAGAACGTCGGCGGGCGAGCGGGAACGCCGTCCGCGCCGGGTGCGCTCGATGCCGGGGCCTCGACGTACGACGTCCACCCCGGGCAGGGATTGCGCCTGCGCCTCATCAACACCGCGATCATCCGCTTCTTCCGCCTGCGGCTCACCGACAACTCGGGAACGCAGATCCCCCTCGTGCGCGTGGGCGGCCAGGGCGGCCTCCTCGACAACGGTGTCGTGGAGGGCGGCGTGATCGCCGGCTTCGACACGAAGATCTCATCGGGAGAAGTCCAGCTCGATCCCGGCGATCGCGTGGACGTCGTGGCCGCCATCCCCGCCAGCGCCACCGGTGTCCTCACCCTGTGGACCGAGGACATGTCGCGGACGGGGATGGGATTTGCGAACACCCCGACCGTCCCCGTTGCCCACTTCAACGTGGCGGGCTCGCCCGTCGGCCCCTACACGATCGCCGCGGGGACGGCGCTTCGGGCCGCGACCGGGGATCTGGTCCCCGCCCTCGGCGCGCCCACGGGTACGCTGCTCGATCCGAGCACCTTCACGCCGGCCAAGGCGGGGCTGCCGTCCCAGGACATCAAGCTCAAGACCAACGGCGCCGAGCCCAGCATCGACGACATCGTGGGCTCCCACGACTTCCCCGGGGACTACACCGCGGTGCCCCACGAAGGCTCGACGCGCTACGCCAAGCTCGGCGATCGCCTGGAGCTGACCGCCAACAACACGACGTCCGCGCACCATCCCTTCCACTTGCACGGCTTCTCGATCCAGCCCATCAGCCTGACCGACAACGACCCCGGCGACGCGGACGGGACGAAGCCGCCCTACGTGTGGCCGTACCACGAGTTCCGCGACAACATCGACGTGCCCGCGAAATACAAGCTGACCTACCGCGTGCAGCTCGACGACCGCGCGCTTCTGGACGGGGTGACGCCGGGCGGCGGGCTCGGCCGCTGGGTGTTCCACTGCCACATCTTCTTCCACGCCACCCTGGGCATGATCTCGGAGTTCGACGTGGTGGCGCCGAACGGCAACGAGCGCCCCTACGTCAACGCCGGCGCCGTCGGGGAAGAGGTCAACGAGGGTCAGGTCGCGACGATGATCGGGACGTCCGCCGACCCCGACGGCGACGCCGTGACGTACTCCGCGTCTCTGGGGACGGTGACGGACAACGGCGCCGGGAGCTGGACCTGGAACTACACGACGACGGATGGCCCGACGGAGAGCCAGTTCGTCTACGTGACCGCCACCGACGCCGGTGGCCGCAAGGACCAGACCATCTTCGCCCTAAAGGTCGACAACCTCGCTCCCGTGGTCTCGATCGCCAGCCCGCCCAACGGCGGGATCGTCCAGCTCAACCAGCCGTTCACGCTGACCGCGCCCTTCACGGACCCGGGCACGGGCGACACGCATACGTGCTCGATCGCCTGGGGGGACAGCACGACTTCGCCCGGAATCGTGACGGAGGCCGCCGGCTCCGGCACCTGCACCGCCACCCATGCCTATACGACGGCCGGCTTCAAGACGATCACGGCGACGGTGACGGACGACGACGGCGGCGCGGGTGCGGCCTTGTCGACGGTGGACGTCAACTCGCCGCCGGACTGCAACCCGGTCACGCCGAGCCCGAACACCCTCTGGCCGGCGAACCACAAGTTCTCAACGATCATGCTCTCGGGGGCGACCGATCCGGACGGCGACACGGTGACGCTGACCGTGAACGCCGTCACGCAGGACGAGCCCGTGAACGGGTTGGGTGACGGCGACACCGCGCCCGACGCCCGTCTCGTGGCCGGCCACTCCGAACAGGTCGACGTGCGATCGGAGCGGGCCGGCAACGGCGACGGCCGCTTCTATCGGATCACGTTCGGCGGCGACGACGGCCGCGGCGGCACGTGTACCGCCACCAGGAACGTGACCGTCCGCCACAACCCGGGCAAGGTACCCATCGACTCCGGAGGGGTGTTCAACTCGTTCTGATTCGGCGGAGTCGAGCGGCGCTACGCCCTATCGCGGCCGCCGCGAGCGGGCGTGGCGCTGCAGCGAGTCGGGAACCATGGGCGAAGGGGCGCCCGGCTCGATGTAGCCTTCGAGCGCGTCCAGCAGGGCCGCGCGTTTGCCGGCCGGGGTCTGGTCGAGAAGGGTGTCCCAGCGCTCGAGAACCGTCCGCAGCCGTTCGCATGCGGCCTGGAGCTCCGTGACGCGGTTCTCCAGGAGGGCCAGCTTCGATGCGGCCAGCTCCCGCACTTCCCGGCAGGGCGCTCCGCCCTGGTCACGGACCTTGACGATGCGCGCCAGCTCGTCGAGGGTGAAGCCGAGCGCAACCGCGCGCCGCACCAGCCGCACGCGCGCCTGGGCCTCCGGCGGATATTCGCGGTAGCCGTTCGCAGAGCGAACGGCCTTGGGGAGAAGTCCCTTCCGCTCGTAGTGCCGCAGCGTATCCGGGCTCACGTCGGTGGCCCGTGCCAGTTCCGCCGAGCGGAGAGGCCGCCGGGGGCCGTCTTGCATCCGGCGATCCTACTCGATCGGATCTCCGGTGCCGTGGTCCTCGATCTGGAACCGGAGGAAGGCGTGGATCGCGGACAGCGCGGCGGGATCGCTCGTCGAGATCCGGACCTCGCCGCCCTTGTCCGTGGGCGAGTAGGCGTAGGCGATCGCCTTCCTCATCTTCTTCATCGTCTTCGCGCCCGGCGGGGTCTGCGCGTGTACCTGCATCGGCAACGTGAAGTCGCCGGCCGCGAAAGAGCGCGCGACCACCTGGAGGTGCTGGCGGATGCGGTCCCGGTCCTCCCTGCGCGTCTCGTCGGTGGTTTCGAGCCGGATGGTTCCACCGTCGGACGCGAGCAGGAAGTGGTGGGTGGCCCCCTCATGGCCGACACCGGAGACCGCGTCGTGACGATGGTCGACTTCGGCCCGATGGTCCTTCTTGGCCATCATCGGACACGAGGCGTGGTCCTGGGCAGAGACGGCGGCCGCACAAAGCGACGCCAGGGTCGGGGCCAGGAGCACGACGCGGAGGCGCGACATGTTTCGATGTTTCATGCGGGCAAGGTAAGCCGTGGAACGTGTTCGGGGGTCAAGCAAAACAATGTGCGCGGTCCGTGTGGCCCGGTTATGCTCTGTGGGCCATGAGAGCCCTCGTCTATACCGGTCCGGGGCACGTCGAGATCCAGGACGTGGCCAAGCCCACTCCTGGATCCGGCGACGCTCTCCTCGAGATCCAGGTGGCGGCTGTCTGCGGGTCCGACATCCATGGGTTCCTGGGCCACAGCGAGCGGCGAAAGCCCGGTCTCGTTCTGGGCCACGAGGCGGTCGCCACCATCGTCGAGGTCGATCCGGCGGTCAAGAGCTGGAAGGCCGGGCAGCGTGTGGTGGTGAACCCGCTCATCACGTGCGGGAGCTGCGCCGCCTGCCTGGCCGGAAGGCAGAACCTCTGCGCGAGCTGGAAGGTCCTCGGCCTCGACCGCACGCAGGGCACCTACGCGGAGTTCGTGGCCGTGCCCGCGTCGGCCCTCTATCCGCTTCCGGAGGGTCTGAGCGCGCAGGAGGCCGTGCTCACCGAGCCCCTGGCCAACGTCGTCCACTACTTCCGGACCGCGATGGCCGAAGTCCCGGAATCGCTCACCATCCTCGGCGCCGGACCCATCGGGATCCTCACCCTCGCGTTGGCCAAGCTGCGGGGGATTCCGCGTGTCTGCGTCGTGGACACGAACGAGGCGCGGCTCGGAGTGGCGAGCCAGCTCCGCGCCGACTCCGTCGTCGTCAGCGGCCAGGAAGACCCCGTCGAAGCCGTACGCCGCTGGAGCGACGGCGGCACCGAGGTCGTGGTCGAGACCGCCGGCATCTCCGCCACGCGCCGGCAGGCGGTGGGCTGCTGCCGCCGTGGCGGGCGGCTCGTGTTCGTGGGGCTGGGCGAGAACGAGTCGCCGCTGCCCTGGATCGAGATGATCCGCGACGAGAAGAGCGTCTTCACGACCTTCGCCTACACGCCGCGCGACTTCCTGACCGCCCTGCGTATCGTCGAATCGCGCCAGATCGACCTGCGCTCCTGGACGGAAACCCGCCCCCTGGCGGACGGGCAGGCCGGATTCGAGAAGATCGCCTACGCGCCGGGCTCCACGCTCAAGATGGTCTTCGAGGTCTGAAGCCCGCACGCGGCCACCACCGCGTCAGTGGCTGTCAGCCCTTCCGCAGCGGCTCCACGACGACCGAGAAGTCCTCCTCGCCGTGGCCGCCGGCGATGGCCTGCTCGTATCGCCCGAGGACCGGGCCCACGGTCGAAAGCGTCACCCCGTGCCGCTTTCCCTCGCCCACGGCGTAGTTCATGTCCTTGGCCGCGAGCCGCAGGGAGAAATTCGGGGTGTAGTCGCGCGCCGTCATGCGCGCCGCCAGCGTCTTGACCAGCGGACTTCCGGGAGCGCCGGTGGTGAGGACTTCGAGCGCCTTCGTCCGGTCGAGTCCGGCCTTCTCGATGAGCGTGATCGCCTCGGCCAGGGACGCCGCCTGCACGCCGCAGAGGAAGTTGTTGACGAGCTTGAGCAGGGCGCCGGCGCCGGTGGCGCCGACGTGGACGATGGCCCGGCTCATCACGGCCAGGGCCGGCCGTGCGATCTCGAGGGCGTCCGCGGACCCGCCGACCAGGAACAACAGCTCGCCCGCGGCCGCCTGGGGCTTGCTCCCGGTCACGGGCGCGTCGAGCAACGGGCAGCCGGCGGCGGCCGCCGCGCGCGACAGCTCCTCGATCCAGGCGACGCTGACCGTGCTGCAATCGACGAGCACGGTGCCGCGGGCCGCGCCCGCCAGCGCCCCTTGCTCGCCGAGCCAGACGGCCCGGGCCGCCACGTCGTCGGACACCATGCTCAGGACGACGTCGGCCCGGGCGGCTGCCTCGCGCGGCGACGCCGCGACATGAGCGCCTTCGTCCGCGAGGGGCGCGGCACGCTCGGGGTTGCGGTTGTAGACCGTGAGCGGGAAGCCCGCGCCGAGAAGCCGGCGGGCCATGCCCGTTCCCATCAATCCGAGGCCGATCAGGGCGACGCGTGGCTTGGACATCATTTCATTCCATCACTTCGAACTGCTCGAGCGCCCGTTCGTTGACGGTGAGGCCGAGGCCGGGCACGTTCTCGTCGAGGTCCACGAAGCCGTCCTTCGCGCGCGGCTCGCCCTCGAACACGTACCAGAAGAGCTCGTTGCCCACCTCGACATCCACGATGGGGAAGTACTCGGCCATGGGCGAGTTCAGGCTGGCCATCACGACGTGGTAGTTGTGCATCTGGCCGGCGTGGGGGATGACGGGTATCGAATGGGCCTCCGCGAGGGCCGCGATCTTGCGTGCCTGGGTGAGGCCCCCGACGCGGTTCGTGTCGAACTGGATGTAGTCCACGGCGCGCGCCTCCAGCAGATCGCGGAAGCCGTAGAGCGTGAACTCGTGTTCGCCGCCGGCGATAGGGACGCGCCCGTAGGCCTTGAGCTCCGCGTAGCCGTGGATGTCGTCGGGGATGACCGCCTCCTCGAGCCAGCGCAGGTGGAACGGCTCGAGCAGGGGGAGCATCCGCTTCGCATAATCCAGCGTCCACCCCATGTAGGCGTCGGCCATGACGTCGATTCCGTCCCCGACCGTTTCGCGTACCGTGCGCACCAGGTCCACGTTGCGCTGCATGCCCTCCGCTCCGTCCACCGGTCCCCAGCCGAAGCGCAGCTTCATGGCCTTGTAGCCTTCGTCCTTGTACCGCTTCGCCTCCGCCGCCAGCTCCGGGAGCGGGGTGCTGTAGAGGCGGCTCGCGTACACGGGGATGCGCGGCTTGGTGCGTCCCCCCAGCAGGCGATAGACGGGCTGTCGCGCCGCCTTGCCCATGAGGTCCCACAAGGCGATGTCCACCGCGCTGATGGCGACCATGCCGATGCCCTTGCGGCCGAAGGCCATCGTCTTCCGGTACATGTGCTGCCAGAGCTGCTCGACGTCCCAAGGGTCGGCGCCGAGGAGGAGCGGCTTCAGATACAGGTCGATGACCTGCTTGGTGACGGGCGGGCTGAGGGCGGCGTTGCCGACCCCCACGAGGCCGTCGTCGGTGACGATCTCGACGATGAGCCAGCCGTGGAACGTGAAGGTGCCCATCGAAGCCTCGGGCCGCGCGAGCAGGTCCATCGGGTTGGTGCAGAAGTGGGGAGGCAGGGGCGTCGTCTTCCCGCGCCAGCGCGCGACCCGCGTGCGGACTTCCTTGATCATCATTGGCGTCCTCGCTGCGGCCAGGTCTTCATCAAGCGCCTCGCTCGGAGTGAATCCTCGCTCGGCGACGAGGAAAGCCTCCGCTCCGGAAAACGCACATCCTCCTATCTCACTCTCCACTCCTGGATGCCGGACGACCACTGCGCGGGCAGCGTCACCTCGAGCCGCAGGCCGGTGGTCGTCACCGGCGCGAACGTGACCTTGTTGTAGGCGTTCTTCTCGGCGCCGTACGCACCCCTCGCCTGCACCGGCTTCCACTCCTCGCCGTCCTTGTACAGGACGCGCCAGGAGGCGGGTACCCGGCACTCGCCACTTCCGGTGTCGTCGAGCCAGTAGACCTCGACCTCCGAGACGGACGTCGGGGCCGCGAACTCGTAGGCCACCCACTCCGTGCTGCCCTTCTCGGGCCACCAGTGGAAGAAGCCGCCGGTGCCGTCGCGGGACGAGCGCGGCTCGTTCTGGTCGTTCACCGCGCTCGGGTTGTGGCCGGCCTTGGATGTGGTGACCTTGGCCAGCGAGGCCAGCGTGGGCAGCGGCTGCGGCCGCGCGCTGGTGGGGCGGTCGGGGATCCAGACGACCATCTCCCCGGGACCGCGGTTGGCCCAGGCGTAATAGGGAATGGCGGTGAAGGGTTGGGCGTGCTGCTCGACGGCGCCGCTCGCGTTGTACGCGAGCGCGGTCGAGCGTCCCTTGATGACTTGAACACCTCCGAGCAGGTCGGCCCTGAACTCCGACGTGAGGGGCGCGTCGTCCGCCACCAGCAGGTTCCGGACGTGCCCGCCCGGGTTGTCCGGCCACTCCGCGGCATAGACGAGCGGTCCGCGCTGCAGCGCGACCCGGCCCTGATCGGCCTCGACGGCGGGGTTGGCCATGACGCGCCGGATGGGCATGGGCAGCGACAGCTCGACCACGTCGCCGGCCTTCCATGACCGGTCGATCTGCGCGTAGCCCTTCTCCGGAGCCACGGGGACGGACTGGCCGTTCACCTTGAGCGTCACGGGGTCGGACGAGGCGTCGGCGAACCGATAGAGGTCGCCGGGCAACGCTTCGCCGCGTGCCCAGCCGGGGACGCGCACGTTCATCGCGAACCGCCCGGGCTTGTCGGGGCGCACGGTGATCTTCACGGCGCCGTCCCAGGGATAGCGGGTCTCCTGGACCAGGGAGACCGTGCGGCCGTCGTCCATCTTCACGTCGCCCTTGCTGGCCACGAAGAGGTTGACGTACAGCGTGTCCCCTTGCTGGGCGTAGACGTAACCGGGGACGGAAGCCAGGAAACGCGTCATGTTCCCGGGACAGCAGGCGACCCCGAACCAGGGGCTGCGCTGATGCTGGCCCGCCGATTCGAGCGGGTTGGGATAGAAGTACGACTTGCCGTCGAGGGAGACGCCGGACAGGAGGCCGTTGTACAGGATCCGCTCCATGACGTCGATGTAGCGGCCCTCGCCGTGGAGCAGGAACAGGCGGTGGTTCCAGAAGTCGTTGCCGATGGCGGCGCAGGTCTCGTTGTAGGCGGACATGTTGGGCAGCTCGTAGGCGAGACCGAAGGCCTCGCCCGAGCTGGTGGCGCCGATACCGCCCGTGAGGTAGATCTTCTTGCCGACGACGTCGTCCCAGATCCGGTCCAGGGCCTTCACGTACGCCTCGTCCCCGGTGAGGGCGGCGACGTCGGCCACGCCGGAGTACAGATACGTCGCGCGCACGGCGTGGCCGACCGCCTCCGTCTGGTCCACGACCTTCACCTGCGACTGGTTGTACTTCCGGCCCGCGCCCGGCGTGCCGTCCGGCCCGCGCTGGTCGATGAGGAAGCGCGCGAGGTTGAGGTAGCGCACGTCGCCGGTCACGCGGTAGAGCTTGACCAGCCCCATCTCGGTGATCTCGTGGCCGGGCCAGATCGACTGCTTGCCCGGCCCGAACGTCGCGTCGAGCAGGTCCGCCGTCCGCAGGGCCACGTCGAGCAGCGTCCGCTTGCCCGTGGCCTGGTAGTGCGCGACCGCCGCTTCGTAGAGGTGTCCGAGATCGTACAGCTCGTGGCTGTCCTCCTTCTCCAGCTCCCAACGCTTCGTCCCCGCCCAGCGGTGAGGGTGCTCGGGGTCGATCGTCCTCGTGGTGTAGAGGTAGCCGTCCTTCTCCTGCGCGGCCGCGATCTTGGCGATGAGGGAGTCGAGGTACGCCTCGAGCTTCGGGTCCTTCTGCACGCTCAGGGTGTAGGCCGCGCCCTCGATGACCTTGTAGAGGTCCGTGTCGTCGAAGGGATAGCCGGGAGGCGTCTTGTCCTTCAGCTGCTCGCCGCGAAGCGCCGCCGCCGCGCGCTCGAAGTTGTAGACGCGCTTGGTCTCCTCGCACTTCTCGAAGGCGAAGGGGATGCTGACCTTCCGGTTGGTCTCGATGCGCGGCAGCCAGAAGGCATCCGTGAAGTGCACGGCCGTGAACGGCACCGGCTTGACGGGATAGTCGCGAGGGGTGCCTGCCGCAGGCGCGGCTGCCGCCACCGGCGCAGCCAGCGCCGGTGTCGCGAGCACCGCGGCGATGGGGATCCAGACTCGAGCGTGTGCCATGGTCACCCTCAGCGGACGGTTCCGGGCTCCGGAATCGTCCAGCGATAAATCTCCCTGTCGCCCACTTTCTCGGTCCGCTCCGCCACCCAGTTGCCCATGTCGAACCGGTAGGACACCACCCGAGTGCCAGGACGCAGCTCGCGCAGGAGCCTCGGTTTCAGGCGTATGTTCGCCGGTCGCATGAGGTAGAGGGTGACGACGGTGGCGTCCTGGATCGGTACCTCGAAGAGATCGCCTTCCACGAACCGGATCAGCCCGGCGACTCCCGCCTCCTCGGCCACCTGGCGCGCCCACTTGAGGCGCGCGGGATCGAGCTCGACGCACACTCCGCGCACGCCGAGGCGCCGGACGGCGGCGATCACGATGCGTCCGTCGCCGCAGCCGAGGTCGTAGACGACGTCACCCGGGTGGAGGTCGGCAAGCTTGAGCATGCGCTCGACGGTCTCGGGCGGGGTCTCCTCGTAGGGCGCGTCCGGAAGCTGCGCGGTCAGGGCGCCGGCCGTCAAGATGAACGGCAGGATGAGAGGGATCATGCTCTTGCTTCGGCGAGCGTCTGGATGCGCGGAATGGCCAGACAGATCGTAGCGAAAGCGACGACGTGAAGCGATCCCGCGATGGCGAACACGACGCCGTAGCCGTAGCCGTGGTCCAGCAGGTAGCCGACGAGCTGTCCGAAGACCACGCCGCCCATGGCGCCGCCGAAGCCGACCAGTCCGGCCACCGCTCCGACCGTGGCCTTGGGGAAGATGTCGGTGGGCAGGATCATGACCAGGGTCGACCAGGACTGCTGGCCGAAATAGGCCAGGCTGAACAGCGCGATGGCCCAGGCCACGGGGACGCTGGGCACGAAGAGGACCGTCGGCATGACCAGCGCGCTCGCGCCCAGGGCGAGCTTGCGTGCGCGGTCCAAGGGGAGGTTCCTCTGCAGCAGGGCGCTCGAGAACCACCCGCCGACGAGACACCCGAGTCCGGCCGCCGCGGGCGGGATCCACGCGAAGGTCCCGACGGTCTTGATGTCGAAGCCGCGCGCGTCGTAGAGGTACTTCGGCAGCCAGAACAGGTAGAAATACCAGGCGGCGTCGCTGAGGAACTTCGCGGTGACGAGGCCCCACGTCTGCCGGAAGCGCAGGAGCTGGAGCCAGCCGAGCTCCGTGGCCGCGGTCGGTCCCGCCTGGACGATGGGCTGGATCTGCGCACGTTCCTCCGCCCCGAGCCGCGGATGCTGCTCGGGAGGGAAATACGTCCGCCACCACCAGAACGTCCACAGAAGGCCGATCGCGCCGGTGATGACGAAGATCGAGCGCCAGCTCGTGAACGACAGCACGGACGCGATGAGCGGCGGCGCCACCACCATGCCGAGGGCGGTGCCCGCGTTCATGATGCCCATGGCCGTCGAGCGCTCCTTGACCGGGAACCACTCGGCGACGACGCGCGTGGCCGCGGGAAAGCCTCCGCCTTCACCCGCACCCAGGAGGAGCCGGCAGGTGGCGAGCATGGCGAAGCTCGTGGCCAGGCTGTGGGCGGCGCAGGCCAGCGACCAGAACAGCATGATGATCGCGAAGCCGCGGCGCGTGCCCAGCAGGTCGAGCATCCGGCCTCCCGCCGCGTACATGAACGCGTAGGTGACGAGGAACGCCGTCTGCAGGAGCGAGAACTGCTGGTTGGTGACGGGTATGTCGCGCTCGATGGCCTTGATGGCCACGGGCAGCGTTTGCCGGTCGAGATAGCTGATGGCGATGGCGACGCTGACGAGTACGGCGATGCGCCAGCGCAGCGTGGGCCGGGCCTCGGGGAGCGGCGCGACGAGGGGAGCCGCGCTCACCACTCCAGCACGACGAGCGACACGGCCTGGCGGGGGAGTGCGATGGGGAGCGTCGCCTGGCCGCCCTCGACGTGGACCGTGGCCGGGCCCTCCATCGGCGCCAGCTTGCCCGCGGCTTCGAGCTCGGCGTATTGCTTCTCATCGGGGGCGATGGGCGAGCCCATGCGCTTCCAGGCCGCGAACGAGTTGCTGTGGCTCTCGTCGATGCGGAAGTGGCTGAGGCGCGCCTCGCCGCGAGCCAGCGGCAGCCCGGTCACGGTCAGGGTGACGGCGGCCTCCGGCCCCGGCAGGTCGTCGTCGTGATAGTGCCAGGCCATGACGGTGAGCTTCTTCCCGTCCAGGCTGGCCAGGGCCGAGACGTCGGGGGCGGCGCGCACGCCGTCCTTCATGATGGCCTCGACTCCGGCGTCGCCGCTGCTCTGGACGGCCACGCGCTTCCCACCCATCTTGCCGAACATGCGGAAGACGTTCAGCACGGGCAGGTCGAGGCCGTTGCTGGCCAGGGCGCGGAAGCCGGCGAAATAGGGCTGGTCCTCGAACTCGAAGGCCCACGTGAGCGCGCCCTCGAGGTTGACGCCGTGTTTGGCGGCGAGGTCGTGCTTGCGCGCGAAGCTGGCCGCGGTGTAGCTCGAATACATGGTGCCGTTGCGGTAGCCGAGCTGGGGTCCCTGGCAGGCCGCGCAGCCTTCGGGGTCGGACTCTCCGATGACGATCGGCTTCGTCTTCAGCTCGGGGAAAGACGCGATGACGGCCATGGCCCCGTCGATCGTCCGCAGCTGGTTGGCGATGCCCATCTGCACGTGGCCCTCCACGAACTTCGGAGCCCCCTTGGCGTGGAACGACAGGAAGTCGATGGGGGTGCCTGTCTTGCCCGTGGCGAAGTTGGTCCCGCGCAGACAGTGCTCCAGGAAGCCGCCCAGGAACTTCCCACCCGCGCCGCCCGCCGTGTCCGGCCCGCCCACTCGAGCCGTGGGCAGGGCGCGGCGGACCGCGTCCACTGCGTAATCGTGAAGCTTGTTGAATTCCTCGGGCGTGGACTGCCAATACGCGATGTTGGGCTCGTTCCAGACCTCCCAGTACCAGCGCTCCACCTCCGCGGCCCCGTAGCGTTCGACGTTGTGCTTCACCCACTGGTAAACGAGCTCGCCCCACTTCGTGTAGTCCTTCGGCGGATGCGCCCAGCCCGTGTAGACCTTGTTGTAGGGAAGGCCGGGGCGCCATTCGTGCTGGTAGGGGTCCGGCTTCACGGAAAGGGCCTGGGGCATGAACCCGATCTGCGCGTACGGCTTGAGCCCGCGTTCCTTGTAGGTGTCGAAGATGCGGTCGACGATGCGCCAGTCGTAGATGGGCTTGCCCTGCGCGTCTTCGGTGTAGGCGTTCGTGCTGCCCCACTTGAGCGCGGGCGTGCCGTCGCCGGTGGTGAGGAGGTTGTGGGCCCGGAAGTAGACCTGGGGCGAGCCGATCTGGCCGAGCTCGGCCAGCAGCTTCCGGCCGTCCTTCATGGTCGCGTAGTTGGGCTCGTCCGCGCCGAAGAACCGCCAGATCGGCTTGAGGTCGCCTTGTGGCTGCGACGCGTCCACCTTGATGGTGACGGGCAAAGGTGCGTCGGCGGCCGACAGGGAAGCGATGGACCCGGCGGTCAGGAAGGACAACGCCAGGGGAAGAGAAGCCGGCCGCCGGGGTTTCATGCGGGATCCCTCAGAAATTGAACTTGAGGCCGAGCTGCATTTGCCGTGGAGTGCTGAAAGTGCTGGTCACGCGGCCCGCGGTCGCGGTGTCGATGGCGGTAGCGGGCGTGCCGAAGCTCGGCGTGTTCGTCAGGTTGAAGACTTCCACCCGGAACTCGACCTTGTTCCCGAAGCGCTTGAACACCGAGAAGTCCAGGTTCTTGTAGCTGTCCTCGCGCAGGATGTTGGCGCCCGTATCGCCGTACGTGAGCGACGCCGGCAGCACGAAGTCGGCGGTGTTGAACCACTTGTCGACGGTCGGGTCCGCCAGCTCGCCCGAGCCGATGCGGTTCGGCCTCTGGCCGCCCACCCCCGTGTTCGCCCGGTCCGCGCCGATGGTGGGTGTGTAGGGGCGTCCGCTGCGCCAGATCAGGATGGCCTGCACCTGCCATCCGCCGAGCAGGGCCTGGGTCACGCCGCCCGCCTCGCCCAGGAAGCGCTTCCCGCGGCCGACGGGCAGCTCCCAGCCCACGCTGGTGGCCAGGTTGTGCGGGACGTCGAAGGCGGAGATCGCCTTCTCCCTTCCCGTGTTGCCGCCGACGGACGGGTTGTTCTGCTCCGTGATGCTCTTGGAGAACGTGTAGGAGAGGAGATACCAGAGGCCGCGCGAGGCACGTCGCACGAGCGTCGTCTGCAGCGAGTGATACGTGTTCGACATGTTCGTGTCGAAATACGCGATCCCGCCGAACTGGGGATAGGGCCGCCGCGCCTGCACGCCGCCGGCGGCGGGAGAGGGGATGTTGATGTTGGTGGTCCCGTTGAGGTGCTGGCCGATGTTGCCGACGTAGTTCACCTCCAGCACGGTGCTGGGGTTGACCTCCTGCTGCACGCCGACGTTGAAGTGGTGGTTGCGGCCCACCTTCATGTCGGTGGCGGTCGGACCCAGCGTGGGGGCGGCGGAGGCGGTGAGGGCCTTGCCCTGGAAGAAGTCGGCCATGGTCCGGAGCTGGGTCAGGTCGTTGATGCCGATCTCGTCCAGACGGAAGGGGACCATGTTGTTGTTCACGCGCCCGTCCGTGTTCTCCTGCTCGAAGAAGATGCCGTAGCCGCCGCGCACGACCGTCTTCGACCCGAACGGACGCCAGGCGAAGCCGAACCGCGGAGCGAACTGCGTCTTGTCCGTGCTCGTGATGGAAAGGGGCAGGCCCGCCTGGCTGCTCGTCTGGATGGAGTTCTTGAAGAGGGCATAGGCGGAGGGACCCGAGAACTGGGAGTCGAGGTCGATCTGATCCGTCTCGCTGGCCACGATGATCGGCCGCGCGGAGAGGGGATCGAACGTGCCGAGCTGGCCGCGGTAGCCCGACGCCCAGGGGGAATATTCATAGCGGAGCCCGAGGTTCAGGCTGAGGCGGCTGTTCACGCGGAAGTCGTCCTGGACGTAGAAGTGCCAATAGGTGGCCTGGCCGCCGAACGTGTCGGCGGGGAACGCGCGCTGGACCTGGCGCGGATAGCCGAGCATGAAATCGGCGAAGGCATCGCCCGTGCCCGCGGGGCTCGTGGCGTTCTGGGTCGCGAACCCGTTGTACGTCCAGACGCCCTGGTACTGCTTGCTGTCCGTGAAGTGGGGCAGCCAGCGCCGAATCTTGGTCCCGCCCTTCAGGATGTGGCGGCCGCGAATCTGCGTGATGTTGTCCGTCCATTCGAAGACCTTGAGGTCCTGGGTCTTCGGCCGCTGGTCGAACGCCGACCCCTGCATGTTGCTGTAGCCGCTCCAGCTGAAATCGGGGAACGATCCCACGACACCCGGTCGGCCGGTCTCTTCGAACCCCTTGACCCCGGACTCCTGGTAGAAATTCGTGCCCAGGCCGAAAGGCTCCAGGTCCACCACCTGGGGCAGGTAGCTGAAGCGGAACTCGTTCAAGAGGCTCGAAGTGAGCGTGCTCGTCACCGCGCCCACGATGTTCTGGCCGCGCGTGTGGATGTGAGCCCGATCCAGCGCGGGGTAGGCCAGGTAGGGCGCGCCCAGGGTGGAGCTCGGATCCTCCATCCGGTTGTCGTGGAAGCTGTAGCGCACGAAGAGCTTGTGCTTCTCGTTCAGCGTGTGGTCCACGCGCAGCGTGACCTGGTCCGCATTGAGCGCGCGCTCCGGCGACCAGGTGAAGTTCGACGCGCCGCTGTTGGGATCGGGGATGAGCTTCGCGAAGTATTGCGCCTGCGGCGAGAGCCGGCTGGCGGGGATGACGTTGCCGGGGAAGGGCTGGCGGGTCAGCGGGTCGTAGACGACGTTGCGCACCGCGCTGAAGTCCCCGCGCTTCATGGCCGCCGAGGGCACGATGAGGTTGACGGGCAGCCCCTGCTTCTCGCGGATCCCTTCGTAGCTGAGGAAGAAGAAGGTGCGGCCCTTCACCAGGGGGCCGCCCAGGGTGCCGCCGAACTGGTGGCGGTCGAGCTGCTGCTTGGGCTTCACGAAGAAGTCGGTGGCGTCGAAGGCGTCGTTGCGCAGGAACTCGAACACCCCGCCATGGAACTCGCTCGTGCCGGACTTGGTGGCGGCGTTGAGCATGCCGCCCGCCTGGCTGAACTCCGCGGAATAGGCGCTCTGTTGCACCTTGAACTCCTGCAGGGCGTCGATCGAGGTCTGGATGTAGGAGCCGCCCTGATGGTGGTCGGTCACGTCCACGCCGTCGATCTGGAACGTGAGCTGGCTGCCGCGCACGCCGCTGATGGCGGTGCCGGAGATGAAGTTCGCCCGGATGCGCACGAGGTTGCCGCCGCCGGGGAGTCCGGCCGCGCCCGGGGTGAGGCGGGCCAGCTCGTAGAAGCTGCGCCCGTTGAGGGGCAGGTTCGTGATCTGGGTGTTCGTGATGTTCTGGCCGAGCGATCCGGACTCCGTGTCGAGGAGCGGAGCCCCGGCCGTGACCTCGGTCGTCTCGTTGCGCGCACCGAGCTTCAGCTCGACGTCCACGCGCACGGATTGGCCGACCGGGACCTCGACGCCGGTCACCACCGCCGTCTGGAAGCCGGCGCCGACGACGGTGACGTCGTAGCGGCCGGGGTTCACCGGGGTGACCACGTAGTCGCCCCGGTCGTTGGTGGCCACGGTGCGCGCCTCTCCGGTCGCGGCCGCGGTGACGGTCACCGCGGCCTTGGCCACCGTGGCCTGCTGGGGATCGCGGACCGTGCCCACGATGCGCCCGGTCTGCACCTGCGTCCAGGCGGGTACGGTCAGGGTCACGGCCAGGAGCGTGAGCGTCGCCTTGCGCACCATGAGTCTCCCCTCTCTCTCGGGCCCCGCCCGCGCGCGGACGGGGCGCCCTCCGGAAACTGGAATGCTAGAAAGCGGAATCGTAATACCATATGATCTAGCCTCCAACAACCCAGGAAGAGAGGAGCCCTCGGTGCGCCACCTCCGCGACCGCCGTGAGTTCATGGCCGGCCTCGGCCGGTTCGGGGCCGCCCTGGCCGCCTCTCCCTGGCTGGACGGCGTGGCCCACGCGCAGGCCCGCGGTCCGGCGCGCGTGGTCGCGCAGGCCGCGCGCTTCGTCGCCGAGATGGACCGCCGGCTGCTCGGCGCCTTCCTCGAGCACCTGGGCCGCGCGATCTACACCGGGGTGTACGAGCCGGGCTCCAAGCTGGCCGACGCCAGCGGATTCCGCAAGGACGTGATGGCGGAGGTCAAGGGGCTGGGTGTGCCGATCATGCGCTACCCCGGCGGAAACTTCGTCTCCGGCTACAACTGGCTCGACGGCGTGGGTCCCCGGGACAAGCGGCCGACCGTCCTGGAGCGGGCCTGGAACTCGCTCGAGACGAACCAGTTCGGCACCAACGACTTCATCGATTGGTGCAAGCTCGTCGGCACCGAGCCCCTGCTGGGGTTCAACCTGGGGACAGGCACGCCCGAGCAGGCCGTCGCCTACGTCGAATACTGCAACGTGGACAAGGGGACGAAGTGGAGCGACCTGCGCCGCGAGCACGGCTACCAAGCGCCCCACAACGTGAAGTACTGGTGCCTGGGCAACGAGATGGACGGCCCGTGGCAGATGGGGCACATGACGGCCCGCGAATACGGCCGCAAGGCCCGCGACTCCGCCCGGCAGATCCGCGTCGTGGACCCGACCACGAAGCTCATCGCGTGCGGCTCGAGCAACACGATCCTGCCCACGTATCTCGTCTGGGACCGCGAGGTCCTCGAGGAGTGCTACGACCAGGTGGACGGCATCTCGCTGCACAACTACTACGGCAACACGCCCGCCCTCACGGGCGGGGACACGTCCCGGTACCTGGCCATGAACCTGGACATGGAACGGCAGATCCAGGAGATCGCCGCGGTGTGCGACTACGTGCAGGGTGTCCAGAAATCGCGCAAACGCCTCTGGCTGTCCTTCGACGAATGGAACGTCTGGTACCGCGCGCGCGGCGGGACGTTCGCGAACGGGCAGCGCAAGTTCGCCCCGCCGCTCCTCGAAGAGGTCTACAACCTCGAGGACGCGCTGCTGGTCGGGGGTTTCGTGAACACGCTGGTGCGCCAGGCCGAGCGCGTGCGCGTGGGCTGCCTGGCCCAGATCGTCAACGTCATCGCTCCCCTCGTCACGAACCCGACGTCCGTCCTGCGCCAGAGCATCTACTACCCGTACGCGTGGTCGCTGAAGTACGCGCGCGGACGCGTCCTCGATCTCCTCGTCCAGTCCGAGACCTATCCCATCAAGGGGGCCGGGCTGCGGCCGGACTTCGCGCGCGACGACGCCGTGCCTTATGTCGACGTGGCCGCGACCCTGGACCCGCAGAGCGGGCAGCTCGCGCTGTTCATGCTGAATCGCGACCTCCAGGGCGAGCGCGAGCTGGTCCTGGACTGCCGCGACTTCACGCCCACCCGCGTCCTGGCCACCGAGACCCTCACGGGCGCGGACCTCAAGGCCGCGAACAGCTTCGATCAGCCGACCCTCGTGGCGCCGCGGCCCCTGGAGGCGCCGCGACCGGGATCCACGATGACATTCAAGCTGCCACCCCGCTCGTACAGCGTCGCGCACATCGCCACGTCCTGAGGACGGAAGCCATGTGGCCGTGTCTTCTGAGCCTCTGCCTGGCCGCGGCGCCGGCGCTCGCGGGCCCGCCTCCGCAACTACTGACGCTCGAAGGCGACATCAGCCCCATCCACGATCCGGCGATCATCCGCCAGGGCGGCACCTATCATGTCTTTGCCTCCAATCGGTTCGCGGAGAAGCTCGTCCCGATGTTCTGCTCGCCCGACCGGCGGAAGTGGACGCTGTGCGGGAACGTCTTCGACGCCGTTCCGGAGTGGGCCCTCCAGGAAGTGCCGGGTGCCCGGGGGATCTGGGCCCCGGACATCTCGTTCTTCCAGGGCCGGTATCATCTGTATTACTCGGTCTCGACGTTCGGCAAGAACCGGTCGGTCATCGGCCTGATCACGAACCGCACCCTCGATCCCAGGAGTCCCGACTACCGATGGGTGGACGAAGGCAAGGTCGTCGGCTCCACGCCCGAGGACGACTGGAACGCCATCGATCCGAACCTGGCCCGGGACGAGCGGGGGAAACCCTGGCTCGTGTGGGGCAGCTTCTGGGGCGGGATCAAGATGCGCCGGGTCGATGCGCGAACGGGCAAGCTCTCCGCGGCGGACCCGATGCTGTACTCGCTGGCCAGCCGCCGTCCCTTGACGCCCCCCTCGATCGAGGCACCCTTCATCGTCAAGAAGGGCCGCTACTTCTACCTCTTCGTGTCCTTCGACATGTGCTGCCGGGGCAGGGACAGCACCTACAAGACCATGGTCGGGCGGGCGAAGAGGATCACGGGCCCCTATATAGATAAGGATGGGAAGCCCATGATGGAAGGCGGCGGCACCCTGGTCGTGGAAGGCATCGGCGCCTGGCGGGGCGCGGGTCACGTGGCCGTCCTCTTCGATTCGGACGCCGACCTGCTCGTCTTCCACGCTTACGACGGCACCACCGGCAAGCCCTTTCTCCAGATCTCGACCATGGTCTGGGAGGACGGCTGGCCGCGTGCGGGACGCCTGCCATGACCAGTCTCACACGCCGGGAGTTCGGAACCCTGCTCGCGGCCGCGCCGCTGGCCGCCGCGTCGCGGATGAGCGAGCGTCCCGGGCCACAACCGGGGACGCCCGCGAAAGAATGGGCGCGCGTCAAGGCCCGCCCGTTCCCCCTGCGCCAGGTGCGGCTGCTTAGCGGGACCTGCTACACGCTCCAGGACCGCAACCGCGCCTATCTCCACACGCTCGAGTCCGACCGCCTCCTCCACACGTTCCGGCTGACCGCCGGGCTTCCCTCGACGGCCCGCCAGCTCGGCGGATGGGAGCGGCCGGACATCGAGCTGCGCGGGCATTTCCTGGGCCACTACCTGTCCGCCTGTGGCCTCATGTACAGCAGTACCGGCGACGAGCTGCTCAAGAGCAAGGCCCGCGCGATCGTGGCCGAGCTCGGCAAGTGCCAGCGCGCCAACGGAGGGGGATGGCTCGCCGCGTTTCCGCCCGCGTTCATGCAGCGGCTGACCGAGCGTCTGCCGGTATGGGCGCCCTTCTACACCCTGCACAAGATCATGGCGGGCCTGCTCGACGTCCACGAGCACTGCGGGGACGCGCCGGCCCTGGAGATCGCCCTCGGCATGGCCGCCTGGATCCGGCGATGGGCGGGCGCGATCGGCGACGACGCCATGGCCCGCATCCTGGACGTCGAATACGGCGGGATGAACGAGGTCCTGTACGACCTCTACGCGGTCACGGGCGACCGGGCCCATGCCGAGCTGGCGCATCGCTTCGACCAGGCGCGGCTGTTCGATGCCCTGGCCGACGGCCGGGACGAGCTGCAGGGGCTGCATTCCAACACGACGCTGGCCAAGGTCGTGGGCGCCGCTCGACGCTACGAGCTCTTCGGCGAAGAGCGCGATCGCCGGCTGGTGGAGTTCTTCTGGCGGCAGGTCGCCCTCCATCGCTCCTACTGCACCGGCGGCACCAGCAACGCGCAGCGCTGGCGCACGGGCCCCGGCATCCTGGCCCGCGAGCTCGGCTCCACGACCCAGGAGTGCTGCTGCACGTACAACATGCTCAAGCTGACACGGCACGTCTTCGGCTGGAACCCGGAGGCCGTCTACGCCGACCATCACGAGCGCGCGTTCCTGAACGGGATCATCGGCACCATGAACCCCGCCGACGGGATGACCACCTTCTACGTGCCTCTGGAGTCCGGGTACTGGAAGCTGTTCGGGCTGCCCTTCGACTCCTTCTGGTGCTGCACGGGCACGGGAGTGGAGAGCTTCGCCAAGCTCGGGGACAGCCTCTTCTTCCACGACGAGAGCAGCCTGTACGTCAACCTGTTCGTCCCCGCCCGCCTCCAGTGGCCGGAGAAGGGGCTCGTCCTGCGGATGGAGACCCGCTTCCCGGACGAGGAGGCCATCCACCTCGAGTTCCAGTGCGAGAAGCCGGTGACGTTGAGACTGCGTGTGCGCGTGCCCTACTGGGCCACGCGGGGGATCGCGGTGAAGGTGAACGGCGAGAAGCAGGAGGCCGCCGCTCCGCCCACGAGCTATTGGACGCTCGAGCGGACGTGGAAGACGGGCGACCGCGTGGACGTGAGCCTGCCCATGGGCCTGCACGTGCACCCGATGCCCGACGACCCGGCCTTGCAGGCCTTCATGTACGGCCCGCTCGTGCTGGCGGGCGCGCTCGGCAACGAGGGGCTCACCTACGAGATGATGTACGCCGACCCCGTGAATGCGCGGCGAGGAGAGGGGATGCGCGGCCAGCCGATCCCGGCACCGGAGCTGGTGGCGCCTTCCGCCGATCCCGCCGGCTGGATCCGGCCGGTGGGCGACGCGTCCATCGACCGGCGTGACGTCGAGATCGTGGCCGGCAGCCCCGGCGACTGGACGAGATCCGTCGACAGCGGGCTCGCCTTCCACGTCACCCAACAGTCCCGCCCGCTGTCGCTCGTTCCGCTCAGTCGCATCTTCGGGCAGCGATATGCGGTCTATTGGCGGGTGAAACAGGCCTGACCAGGCCGTGATGGCCGGTGGATCGATGAAGGAGACAAGAACATGAAGGGCCTCCTGACGGTATCGGCACTCGCAGCCACCCTTCTTCTGGCCGGTCCGGCCCGTGCCCAGCAGGACATCCCGCTGCCGGAGCACCCGCGCCCGGACTTCGAGCGCTCCGCGTGGAAGAACCTGAACGGCACATGGCAGTTCCGCTTCGACGGGAAGAACGAGGGACTGGCCCAGACGTGGCAGAACGGCCAGGCCGCCTTCCCCCTGACCATCACCGTCCCCTTCCCGTGGGGATCCAAGCTCTCCGGTGTTCCCGACACCGCGAAGATCGGCTGGTACGCGCGCACGATCGAGGTGCCATCGGGATGGCAGGGGCAGCGCGTCTTCCTGGTCATCGGCGCCTCCGATTGGCAGACCACCGCCTGGCTCGACGGGGTCAAACTCGGCGAGCACCAGGGCGGCTACACGCCGTTCGAGTTCGAGCTGACGCCGCACCTGCGTCCGGGCACGAAGCCGCGGCTCACCCTGCGCGTGGACGACGCGGATCGCGCGTTCAAGCTGGAAGGAAAGCAGGGCTACGGCAACGCGCGCGGCATCTGGCAGACGCCGTACCTGGAGGCGCGCGGAAAGGCGGCGCTGGCCGCGCTGCATTTCACGCCCGACCTGGACGCGAGCAAGGTGACGGTGGCGGCCGACCTGCTCGAGGCCGCGCCGCAGGACCTGACCCTGCGCCTCGTGTTCAAGACGGGAGGCCTGGCCGCGGTGGAGCGCCGGATTGCCCGAGGCGAGAAGGGCGCGACTTTCGACGTCGCCGTCCCCTCGCCGCACCGCTGGTCACTCGACGATCCGTTCCTCTACGAGGTCGACGCGACGGTGACGGGGACGAGCTTGCCGCCGGACGCCGTGCGCACCTACTTCGGCATGCGCAAGATCTCGGTCGTCAACCTGCCCGGCACCGATCATCGCTACGTCGCCCTCAACGACGAGCCCGTGTACCTGCAGCTCACGCTCGACCAGGCCTATCACCCCGACGGCTTCTACACGTTCCCGAGCGACCAGGTCCTCCGGGACGAGGTGCTGCGCGCGCGCCAGATCGGGCTCAACGGGCTGCGCGAGCACGTCAAGGTGGAATCCCCGCGCAAGCTCTACTGGGCGGACCGGCTGGGCGTGCTCATCATGGCCGACGTGCCCAACTCCTGGGGCGAGCCCACGCCCGAGATGCATCAGGAGATCGAGGGCACGCTGCGCGCGATGATCCGGCGCGATTACAACCATCCCTCCGTCTTCTCGTGGATCCCCTTCAACGAGACCTGGGGCCTCTTCACGAACGTGCCGAAGCCCGGCCTGGAGAAGCCCGACCGCGTCTACAAGCCCGAGACGCAGCAGTGGGTGGCCTCCGTCTACCGCCTGGCCAAATCGCTCGATCCGACGCGTCTGGTCGAGGACAACTCCGTCTGCTGCGGACGCGGACACACGGAGACCGACATCAACTCCTGGCACGCCTACCTGCCCGGCTGGGCCTGGGACGAGGAGCTGGACAAGGCGAGCAAAGGCACGGCGGACGGCGCGACCTGGAACTTCGAGTCCGGCTACAAGCAGGGCCGTCAGCCCAACATCAACAGCGAGTTCGGCAACGTGTGGGGCTACGAAGGGTCCACGGGCGACGTGGACTGGAGCTGGGACTATCACCGCGCCGTCAATTCCTTCCGCCGCCATCCGCGGGTGGCGGGCTGGCTCTACACCGAGCACCACGACGTGATCAACGAGTGGAACGGCTACTGGCGCTTCGACCGCTCGGAGAAGGACACGGGCCTGCAGGATCTCGCCGAGGGCATGACGTTGCGCGACCTGCACGCGCCGCTCTACGTCGCGGTGGGGATGCCCGCGGACTTGAGCCGCTCCGTGAAGGCGGGGGAGACGGTGGAGGTGCCGCTCTGGGCCTCGTTCCTCAGCGGGAGCACCGCCTATGGCGACGGCCTCGTCCTGGAGACGCGCCTGCGGTCCTGGGACACGCTCGGCCGCGAACGGACGGGCTCCACGACGCGGCGAGCGGTTCCGTACCGTCCCTGGATGTCCGAGGCGCTCGCGCCGCTCTCCGTGCCGATGCCGGCCGAGCCCGGCGTGGCCGTGCTCTCCGTCGCCCTGACCGACCGCGGCGGGGCCGTCCTGCATCGGAACTTCACCACCTTCGTGGTGGACGGCCCGCAGACCGACGAGGTCACGCTCGCGGACGGACGCCGCGCGCGGCTCGCCCGCGTCGCGCCGGCCGCGTTCTCGGATGCGCGCTGGTCGCTCAAGCAATGGAACGTGCTCGACGGGCTGAAGGTGAACGGGGCGGGCTCGGGCTACTTCGAATACCGGCTTCCCTGGCCGAAGGACGTCTCTCTTGCCGATCTCGCGGCGGCGACGTTCCTGGTCGAGGCCTCGGCCAAGCAGCTCTACGGCAAGGACCGGCCGGACGCGGGCGCGATGTCGGGCGACTACATGCGCGGCCTGGGCACCCTCGACCCGAGCCGGAACCCCAACGCCTACCCGATGACGGACGAGGTGCACTTCCCGAGCGCGGTCACGGTGCGCGTCAACGGCGTGGCCGCCGGGCGCCACGAGCTGGCGGACGACCCGGCCGATCACCGCGGGATCCTGTCCTGGCACTCGCAGCTCAAGGACAAGAAGCTGCGGGAAGCGGGATCGTACGGGTATCTCGTGGAGGTCCCGATCCCGCGCGCGGCGCTGGAGAAGGCGGCGGCCGAAGGCGCGCTGGTGGTCCGCCTGGAAGTGGACGAAGCGCTGCCGGGCGGGCTCGCCATCTACGGCGCGCGCTTCGGCCGCTATCCGCTCGACCCCACGGTCGTCTTCGTGCGGAAGTAGAGGCGGCCGGCCGATGGTGTCGCGAGCCGCGATGGTTCTGTCCGTCGTCCTGGCTTCGGCCGTCCTGGGGGCCCAGGCTCCGCCATCCGCCGCGCGCATCGTGATCGACGCCGGCCAGGTCGAGGGCCGGATCGACGAGCGGCTCTACGGCCAGTTCCTCGAGTTCATGTACGAGGGGGTCAAGGGCGGGCTGGCCGCCGAGCTCCTGCGCAGCCGCGGCTTCGAGGAGGCGCCCAACGCGATCGGGCTCTCCCGAGACTGGGAGCGCTACCCGGACGACCGCATCGACGACTACGGCCTGAGCTTCGTGTGGGACGACACGGTGGCACTGCCCGTCTCGCTCGATCCGCTGGACGAGAAGCCGGCCCAGCATTCACTGCGCGTCGACGCGGGCGGCGGGATCGTCGAGCGCCACGGCATCTACCAGCCGCGCCTCCCGGTGCGCGCGGGGATCGCGTACACGGGATCGCTCTGGCTGAAGACGACCGGCTACGAGGGGCCGGTCGTGGTCGCGCTCGAAGAAGATGTCGCGGGCGGGCGGACCTACGCCGAAGCGGAGGTCCGGGACATCCAAGGCGACTGGAAGCAGTACACGTTCGCGCTCCGTCCCGATCGGCCCGACGCGCACGCCCGGCTGGCGATCCTTTTCCCAGGGAAGGGACGGCTATGGGTCGACCAGGTGTCGCTCCTCCCCGGCGATGCCGTGGGCGGAGTTCGGGCCGACGTCGAGGCGCGCGTCGCCGCGCTCCGCCCCGCCTTCCTCCGCTGGCCCGGCGGCAACGTCGCCCAGGACTATCACTGGAGGTGGGGCGTCGGCCCTCGCGACCGGCGTCCCCTCTGGACGAACCTCGCCTGGAAGAACGAGCGGGAGCCCGGCGACATCGGCACGGACGAGTTCGTCGCCTTCAGTCGCCGCGTCGGCGCGGAGCCGTCGATCACGGTGAACGTGGAGGGGCGCGGGGCGACGGTGGAGGAGGCCGCGGCCTGGGTCGAATACTGCAACGGGCCGGCGACGTCGCGCTACGGCGCGATGCGCGCGGCCAACGGCCACCCGGAGCCGCATCGCGTGAAGTACTGGGAGATCGGCAACGAGATCTGGGGCGACTGGGTGCGCGGACACTCCGACGCCGAGACCTACGCGCGCAATGCCCTCCGCTATGCCCAGGCCATGCGCGCGGCCGACCCCTCGATCGAGCTCATCGCCACCGGCGACAACGACATGAGCTGGAACCGCGCCGTGCTCCGGGCCGCCGGCTCCGTGATCGACCACCTGGCCATCCACCATTACTACGGGCGCAAGGAGATGGGCGGGGACGCGCGCAACCTGATGGCGCGGCCGCTCTACTACGAGCGGTTCTACCGGGACGTCGAGAGACTGATCCGTGACGAGGCGCCCGGCCGCACGATCCGGCTCTCCATCAACGAGTGGGGGCTCGACCTGCCCGAGGCCCGCCAGCACTCGATGGAGGCCGCGCTCTACGGCGCGCGGCTGATGAACGTATTCGAGCGGTCCAGCCCGCTGGTGGCCATGACCGCGGAGTCGGACCTCGTGAACGGATGGCCGGGAGGCATCATCCAGGCCGGCCGCGACCGCCTGTTCGTCACGCCGACGTACCACGTCAACCAGCTCTACAACGCGCACCGGGGGCGTGACCGGCTGAAGGTAATCGTCTCGGGCCCCACGTTCGACTCGAGCAAGGAGGGTACGGGCGTGCCCGTCCTCGACGCGGTGGCCAGCCGCTCCGCGGATGGCTCCGCGCTCTACGTGAAGGTGGTGAACACGTCACCCCAGGACGCGCTCGATGTGGATTTCGACCTGCGGGGCGTGGCGGTGCGTCCGGAAGGGGAGTGGCTCTTCCTCACCGCGCCCAGCCTGGACACGCACAACAGCTTCGCCGCGCCGGACGCGGTGCAGCCTCGTCGTGAAGTGTTGAAGCCCGGCCCGCGCTTCCGTGTCGCGTTGCCTCCGCGCTCCGTATCCGTGATCGTGCTGCGCACGTCGACCGCCGCCGGCCGCGCTGAGCGTGCGCCGATCGTTCCGGCAGCTCTGGTCGCGCCGACCGGCTGATCGCGTGTCGCGGTCGCATCGTCCGCGTCATGGCGTTGAGTGCCTGACGCTCAGATCAACTCGTTCCGGAACGAGTTCGCGCGTCCGGCGGCGCGACCCGAAATACAGCCTCCCTTCGTAGTCGTTGTGACGGCGGCAGCGCAGCTCGACCAGGTCAACACTCGCCTCGCCGCCCAGAGCACGCGGGTCCGTGTGGTGGAACTCCACGAAACGGCGCTCGTCGCACCGATGGCCGGTCGGACCGATGTAGCGGCAACGCCCAAGGTCACGAACCCACACGGAGCGCTTGATCGCAGCCGTGACGTCCTGGCCTGCGATCTTCGTTCCCGGCGAGACACACGGCTTCTCGGTAGCGGCGAACTTCTGCTTCGCCAGCCTCTCCAGCAAGGCATCGAAGGCGCGGGCGAGGATGGCCGCGTCGTCACCCGTGGGGATGGCATGGCTGAGCGTGTCTTTGGCGAGCCGCATCTTCTCGAGCGTCTCGCCGCTGATCGTCACCTGGAGCTTGTAGCGTTCCGGCGAGAGCGGGGTGACGGTCGCGCGAGGCACGGGCGGTGGGGCGACGGTGGCCCCGAGGGCCGGCTCACGCGTGGGGGGCAGTGCGGCCGTGCGGGCATCGGCGGCCGGCGGGGCAGAAATCGCTGGAGCCGAGATTAGGGGAGGGGAGACCAGCGGAGGAGACACCAGCGGAGGAGACACCAGTGAAGCGCCCGTGACGGCGGCGGTGGGAGGCGAAAGCTCTGGACGAGACGTGGCGACGCGTCGGGCGGAGGTGGGCGCGTCGGGTCGTGGAGCGACGCGGGCCACGATCTCCTGGATCTCGAGCTTCGTCTTGCCGTGGGCCGCCGCGAGCACATCGGCGTGATTGTCCGCGGTCAAATGAGGCGCGAGGAGCCTCACCGCCGTCAGATGCACGCGGCCAGCCGCGAGCATGTCGAGCACGACGGGAAAGCGCCGCGCCGTGCGCGCGACTTCAATGCGGTTGTAGGCCTCGCCCTCGGACATGCCGAGCGCATCGCGGCAATAGGCGAAGAGGGATGGATAGCCCTCGCGGAAGTGTAGGTCGCGGGTGTCCAGCTCCGCGAGGTGAGCGACGATGCTCGCAGTCTCATCACGCTCACGCGTCAAGGAACTCTCGAGGCCGGCCACGAGCGCCGCATCGGAGAGGTGACGAAGAGAAACGAGCATGTCGTTCTTCATGCTCGCGTTGTAGCACGGGCACCGGACACGCTCTCACGAAGGCCACTGCGCGCCGACCAGTGAATCCCGCGCGGGGCGGGGCTCTCGCGAGTCAATAGCCGCGCGCGAATGCGTCCACGCGACGGCTCTCGCGCGAGAGAGGCCACCGAGTTCGGGTCTGCGGTGCCTTTCCACTCGCGTCTGGCGAAGTCGCGGCGGAAACGCTCGCGGCGCAAAAAAAGTGCTGTCAAGGCCGTGGGCACGTCACCCACGAGCGCGGTCGACACCGAGATCGATCTCCACGGCGTGGACGTACCTCCGGAAGGGTTGTGGCGCGCGGCGCCCCTGATCGCCGGGCCAGCGTCGTCCACACCGCTTGGGGAGGCGGATTGTCCTTGACGGCGCGACGGGCGAGGCGTATGAGTCCACAACCGACACAAGGAGGAACCATGCAGATCTCGGGTACCTCTTCCGTCTCGAAACGACGTGGTGCGTTCGTCCTGATCGCGCTATGGATTGCCACGAGCG
>Ga0207428_10000597_pt1 | contig 42692 bp, 47 predicted proteins | sample RhiMethybrSRZTD1_FD_187600 | JGI IMG/M metagenome (GOLD analysis project Ga0207428, IMG submission 187600) | Populus rhizosphere microbial communities from Tennessee, USA - Rhizosphere MetaG P. TD hybrid SRZTD1 (SPAdes) (version 3) | ecosystem: Host-associated > Plants > Roots > Rhizosphere >...
TTGACCGCGGGACGTGGGAAGTACAGGTTCGGACCATCGAGCACGCGAAGCTCGACGAGGTCGGCGCGCGGTGGAGCCACGGGCGCGAGCTTAGTCAGCCGGGGTCGCCGGCGTGGTACCGGCGGAACGCGGGGACGCGCCAAGCCACGAGGCCGGCGCCCGCGATGCAGAGCAGCCCGCCGGAGACCACCGATGCAAGCGGCGAGAAGGCGGCCGCGACGAGCCCGGCCTCGAGGTCCCCGAGCCGCGGCCCGCCCGTGACGACCAGGATGTGGATCCCGAACAGCCGCCCGCGCAGGTTCTCGGGAACCGTGACCTGCAGGATCGTGTTGCGGAAGATCGCCGAGATCACGTCGGCCGCCCCCGCGACCGCGAGGAAGAACAGAGCGAGCCACAGGTGGTCGCCGGCAAGCCCGAACGCCGCGATCCCCGCACCCCACACGACGACCGCCCAGATCACCGCGAGGCCCTGGTGCCGGACGCGGCCGACCCACCCCGTGGTCGCCGCCCCGACGAAGGCGCCGACCGCGGGGGCGGCGAACAGCAGCCCCACGACGGTCGCGCTCTCGTGGAACTGCGAGGTGATCAGGACCGGGAAGAGCGCCCGCGGCATCCCGAACACCATCGCGATGATGTCGATCACGAACGTCGACTGCAGCACCTGACGACCACGGAGGAACGCGAACCCCTCCTTGACGGCTCGCCACCCGACCGTCGCGCGCTCGCCCTCGGCCGGCGGCATCGGCCGGATCAGGATCGAGGCGAGGATCAGCAGCCCGATCGAGATCAGGTCGATCCCGTACGCCCACGGGAACCCGAGCTTCCCCACCACCACACCGGCGATCGCCGGGCCGAGCAGGCCCGCGCCGTTCCAGACGATCTGGTTCAGCGCCGCGGCCGCTGGGAGCATCTCGCGGCCGAGCAGCCGCGGCGTCATCGCGCTCCGCGTCGGGCTGTCGACCGCGCTCGTGGCCGCGATGCCCGCCACGGCAACGTAGATCAGCGCGAGGGGCGGATCACCGCTGACCGCTCCGACGAACAGCAGTCCCGACGACGCGAGGTACCCCAGCTGCGCACAGATCAGGATCTTGCGGCGATCGAACGCGTCCAGGAACGTGCTCCCGGCGAGCGTCCCGACCACCAGGCCGAGGAACCCGACGAGCCCCAGGAGCCCGACCGCGGCGGTCGACCTGGTGAGGCGGTAGACCTGGACGTAGGTCGCGACGATCGTGAACTGCGAGCCGAACTGCGACGCGAGCAGCCCGAGCCACAGGCGCCGAAAGTCCCGCGACGCTCGAAGCGGCGAGACGTCGAGCGCGATCCGCCGGACGAGCGAGCGCCGGACAACCGGCTCCGGCGCCTCGGAGGACATCCTGCGACGTTAGCAATCGTGCGGCGGGTGGGAACTGCCCGCTGCTTCGGCTGGTCTGGTCGGAGAGTCGACACGAGGAGGGGAGCATGCGACCGATGGCGTCGTTCGGCCCGATCGCAGCGGTGATCGTCGGCGGCGCGGCGAGCATGTTGCGGGAGGGCAGCCGACGCCCCCCGATCCCAGGTTCTTCGTGGCGCTGGGCGCGTTCGCCTTCGTCCTGCTGGTGTTGCTCGCCGCTACGTTGTCGGGGATACGCCGATCGCCTGGTCCAGGGTCTCGAGACCCTCGTCGAGTAGGTCCTCGTCGATCGTGATCGGCGGCAGCAGGCGGATCACGTTGTCGTAGGTCCCGGCCTTCAGGATCACGACGCCCTCCTCGAGGCATCGCCTGACGATCGTGTTCCCGTCCGGCCCGCTCAACGGCTCCTTCGTCTCGCGATCGCTCACGAGCTCGATCGCGGTCATCAGTCCGCGACCCCGAACGTCGCCGATCATCTGATGGCGCTCCTGCATCTCGCCCAGGCGCCCGATGACTTTCTCGCCAAGTGTGCGTGAGCGTTCGAGCAAGCCGTCCTTCTCGATCTGGTCGAGCACCGCGAGCGCTGCTGCTGCCGCGACAGGGTTACCGCCGTACGTTCCGCCGAGCCCGCCGACGTGCACCGCATCCATGACGTCGGCCCGCCCCGTGACGGCGCTGATCGGCAGGCCGCCGCCGAGCGACTTCGCGCTCGTGATGAGGTCGGGCACGATGCCCTCGTCCTCGATCGCGAACCAGCGGCCGGCGCGGCCCATGCCGCTCTGGATCTCGTCGGCGATGAACAGGATCCCGTGGTCGGCGCAGAACTCCGCCAGCCCCTTCACGAAGCCCGGCGCCGGGATGATGAAGCCGCCCTCGCCCTGGATCGGCTCGAGGATCACCGCGGCGACGTTCTCCTCGCCGATGTGCTTGTGGATCTCCTCGCGCGCGTAGTCGAGCGCCTCCTCGGCGCAGCGCTCGGTACCGCCCGGCCAGCGGTACGGGTAGGCGAACGGCAACCGGTAGATCTCGGGCGCGAACGGGCCCATGCCCTGCTTGTAGGGCATCACCTTGGCCGTGAGCGACATCGCGAGCAGGGTTCGGCCGTGGAACGCATGGTCGAACGTCACGATCGCCTGGCGCCCGGTCGCCCTCCGTGCGATCTTGACCGCGTTCTCCACGGCCTCGGCCCCGGAGTTCGCGAACATCGTCTTCTTCTCGAAGTCGCCGGGAGCGATCGCGTTCAGCCGCTCGGCGAGCTCGATGTAGGGCTCGTTCGCGGTCACGTGGAAGCACGAATGTGTGTCGAGCTCGAGCTGCCGCTGGGCCGCCGCAACCACCTCGGGCGAGGTGTGGCCCACGTTGAGCACGGCGATCCCGGTGGCGAAGTCGATCAGTCGGTTGCCGTCGACATCCTCGATGATCGCGCCCGAGGCCCGGGCGGTGACGATCGGATGGATGTTGAAGACGCCCTGGGGGACGGCCTTGGCCCGGCGCTCGAACCATTCGCGCGACTTGGGGCCCGGAACCTCGGTGACGAGCTTGCGCTCCTGGGGGATGTCCACGTGCGCCTCCTCGTGACGGTGGCGCCAGTTTGCCATGCGACGCGAACCGAGAGCGAGCCGGCCTATCGCTTCGGCGCGCCCACGGGCGCGGGCTCGCCCACGATGTGCGTGATCGGCAGCCCGAAGCTCGCGGACACGCGGTGCGGCAGGTCGAGCCCGAGCCACTTCGAGGCGCCCGGCGGCAGGGTCGACAGGATGATCTCGGCGAACGGCCCACGGTCGCGGATCGCGTCGTCGATCGCGAGCATCGGGTTCCCGTCGCCCACCTCGCCCTCGACCGTCACCTCCAGCGCGGACAGGCGCATCAGGGCCTCGTCCAACCGGGCTCCCGCCGTAGCGCGGGCCTCGCCCTCGGTCCACAGGTGGTCCCGCGGAGGCGTGGCCGGCACGATCAGGAAGAACGCGCAGGGGCCTGCACGCGAGAGCTCGCGGAGCCTCGAGATCAGGGGTTCGCCGGCGAGGGTCTGGTTGGCGACGACCAGGTAACGGCGCATCGGCACCACCTCCCGAACCTCCAGCCTACGACCCGCCGCCCGCAAAGGTCACACCGGGCCGAGCGGCGAGGCGGCCTTCTGCGCTTTTCGGCATACTCTGGCTGAACAGGCCCTCGACCCCTTTCGGGGTCCTCAGAGGAAGGTGGAGGTCCGAGATGGCCGATTCGTCCTACCAGATGCTCATCGGCGGCGAGTGGACGGACGCCTCCGACGGCAACACCCGCGAGATCCTCAGCCCCGCCACCGGCGACGCGATCGCCGAGGTCCCCGAGGGCACCGCCGCGGACGTGGATCGGGCCGTCGCGGCCGCCAGGAAGGCCTACGACGAGACCTGGTCCGACGCGACCCCCGGCGAGCGCATGCGCGCGCTCCTCAAGATGGCGGACATCGTCGAGGAGCACGCGGAGGAGATCGGCCGCCTCGAGTCCGAGAACGTCGGCAAGGTCCTCGCGCTCACGATGTCCGAGGAGGTCCCGGTCATCGCCGACCAGTTCCGCTTCTTCGCCTCGGGCGCCCGCGTGCTCGAGGGCCTTGCGGCCGGCGAGTACATGAAGGGCTACACGAGCATCCTGCGGCGCGAGCCGATCGGCGTGGCCGGCCTGATCGCGCCGTGGAACTACCCCCTGTACATGGCCGCGTGGAAGCTCGGCCCTGCGCTCGCGGCCGGCAACACGATCGTGATCAAGCCCGCCGAGAACACCCCGCTCACGCTGCTGAAGTTCGCGCACTGGATCGCCGAGGCCGAAGTGTTCCCGCCGGGCGTGTTCAACGTCGTGACGGGCGACGGCGAGCCCGTGGGCGACGCGATCGTCAAGCACAAGGACGTTGGCATCGTCTCGCTCACCGGCGAGAGCTCGACCGGCCGGCTGATCGCGAGAAACGCGGCCGACACCCTGAAGCGCGTGCACCTGGAGCTTGGCGGCAAGGCCCCGGTGATCGTGTTCGACGACGCCGACGTGGCCACCGCGGCCGAGTGGATCCAGATCGCCGGCTTCTTCAACTCGGGCCAGGACTGCACGGCGGCGACCCGCGTTCTGGCCGGCCCGAGGGTGTACGACGACCTGGTCTCCGAGGTCGTGTCGAAGGTCTCCGAGATGAAGGTGGGCGACATCTTCGACGACGAGGCCGCGATGGGTTCGGTGGTCTCGGCCACGCAGCTCGAGCGCATCAGCGGGTTCGTCGAGCGCGCGAAGGGCTACGGCGCCACGATCAAGATCGGCGGCGAGGTCATCGACCAGCCGGGCTCGTGGTATTCGCCCACGGTCGTGACCGACATCGCCCAGGACTCCGAGATCATCCAGAACGAGGTGTTCGGCCCGGTGGTGACCGTGCAGCAGTTCACCGACGAGGACACGGCGCTCGCGTGGGCCAACGGCGTCGACTACGGCCTGGCGGCCTCGGTGTGGACGCGCGACGTGGGCCGCGCCTTGCGGATGTCGCGCAAGCTGCAGTTCGGCACGGTGTGGATCAACACGCACATCCCGCTCACGCCCGAGATGCCCCACGGTGGGTACAAGCAGAGCGGGTACGGCAAGGACATGTCGATCTACTCGATCGAGGAGTACACGAACGTCAAGCACGTGATGGCGTCGCTCGACTAGGACGACACCCCCGCAGGAAGCGGCCACAGGAAGCGGCCAGAGGAAGCGGCCAAAGGAAGTGAAGGGAAGTGAGCGCACGATGACCGTACGTCCGTTCCTGGTGAACGGGGAGTGGCGGACCGGGTCCGAGAGCTTCGAGGTCCGCAGCCCCTACGACGACAGCGTGGTGGCCGAGGTCGGAGTCCCGGGGGCCGATGACGTCGAGGAGGCCATCGCCGCCGCGGCCGAGACCTTCCCCGAGTCCAGCCGCCTGCCGGTGCACGCGCGCGCCGAGGCGCTGGACCACATCTCCAGGCGCCTGGGCGAGACGATCAAGGAGAACGCCGAGCTGATCGCCAAGGAGGGCGGCAAGCCGCTCAAGTGGGCCACCGTCGAGGCTACGAGGGCGGTGTCGACGTTCCGGTGGGCCAGCGAGGTCCTCCGCCGCGGGGACGACGAGCTGATCCGGCTGGATACCGAGGCCTCGCTCGGCTCGCGCGTGGGGTTGATCCGGCGGTTCCCCTACGGGCCCGTCCTGGGGATCACGCCGTTCAATTTCCCCCTCAACCTCGTGGCGCACAAGGTGGCGCCCTCGCTCGCGGTCGGCGCGCCGATCGTCGTGAAGCCGGCGTCGGCCACGCCGCTCGGGTCGCTCCGCCTGGCGGAGCTGTTCGACGAGACGGACCTCCCGCACGGGATGTTCCAGGTGCTGCCCGTGTCCTCGAAGGTCGCCGACGGGATGGCCAGGGACGAGCGGTTCCGCAAGATCTCGTTCACCGGCTCGAGCGACATCGGCTGGTACCTGAAGGGTCTGGATCCGAAGAAGCGGGTCACGCTCGAGCTCGGCGGGAACGCGGGCGTGATCGTCCACTCGGACGCCGACCTGGACCTCGCGGCGCAGCGGGTCGCGTTCGGCGGCTACTACCAGGCGGGGCAGAGCTGCATCAGCGTGCAACGCGTGCTCGTGCAGTCGGAGGTCTACGAGGACTTCGCGGCCCGGCTGGTGAAGCAGGTCGAGAGCCTGAAGGTGGGCGACCCGATGGACCCGACGGTCGACGTCGGCCCGGTGATCCAGAAGTCGGAGGTCGGCCGGATCGACTCGTGGGTGCAGGAGGCGGTGACCCAGGGGGCGACCGTGCTCACAGGCGGCAAGGCCGAGGAGCCGTTCTTCTCGCCGACGCTGATCGCGGACGTGAAGCCCGACATGAAGGTCTGCCGGGAGGAGATCTTCGGCCCGGTCGTCACGATCAGCCCGTACCAGACCTTCGAAGACGCGATCGCCACGGTGAACGACTCGCGCTACGGGCTACAGGCGGGGGTGTTCACCAACGACATCAACCGCGCGTTCCAGGCCCATCGCGACATCGACGTCGGCGGCATCATCGTGAACGACGTGTCGGCGTTCCGGGCCGACCAGATGCCGTACGGTGGTTCGAAGGACTCCGGGTTCGGACGCGAGGGCCTGCGCTACGCGATGGAGGAGATGACCGAGCCACGGATCATGGTGCTCTCCCACATCCCGCTGTAGCGTCTTCGAGGGCAGCCCTACACCCTTCGTTCTAGGAGCGCAGCAAGCGAGAAACACCGGACGGGCTGATGGTCCCACTGATCAATTCAACCTAGCCTCCTCCCGGAGGTGAGCGGTGTGGAGACCATCAGAGCTCTCCCGGGAGAACCGTTGCACCCCAAGCGATCATGGCGACCCAGTGCACGTGATCATCGCGGTGCCGTCGCCGTCGAGTTTGCGCTCATCTTCCCGATCCTGGTGCTGCTGGTGCTCGGCATCATCGAGTTCGGGGCGGGCTTCCACGCTTGGGATGCGACGCAGAACGCCGCGCGGGAGGGCGCGCGGCTTGGCGCCGTCGACGCGAGTCCGTCGGACATCACCAAGCGCGTGCGGGGCACGACGAGTTTCCTGAACCAGTCGGACCTCAAGGTCACGATCGAGTGCCAGCGCAAGAGTGGCCCCTTCTTCACCTGCTCCAGCGACCCGGCCCAATGGGTCGAGGGCGACATCGTCCGGGTGGCCGTGGAGTATCACTACGACTACCTCACCCCCCTGCCCAGGTTCGTCGGCATGGGCCCTGACATACGCATGCGATCCGTCTCCGAGGCGAGATTCGAGGGCGTGTGATGCGTCGTCGCCTGCGCCAGCTGCGGGCCGATCAGCGGGGGGCCGTCGCGGTGATCATCGGCCTGCTGATGGTCGTGCTCCTCGGCTCAGCCGCCACGGTCCTGGACCTTGCGCGGCTCCGCCACGAACGCCACATGATCCAGGCGGCCGTCGACCTGGGTTCGCTCGCAGGTGCACAGTTCCTGCCCGTCTACAACCCGCCGACGGCTTCGGCAGCGCAGAACAATGCCCGCGCGATCGCCGTGGCGAACTACCCGGCCCTCGCGTCCGGCGGGCTGAAGATCGATTTCGGTTGCGTGGTCACGACTACCGGGAGCGTCGGCGCCCCGACGAATGCCGGCTGCGGGCCCGCGGGCGGGACCGGGACGTATGGGGGCGGATGGATCGTGCGGGGCGACAAGGCGTTCCATCTGTGCAATCCGTTCGGCGGCGAACTCTGCAACAGCATCCAGCTGAGCGCCTCGGGGACGGTCGAGTACTGGTTCGCCCCCATCCTCGGGTTCGACAAGGGGAGCACGGACACCCTTCGGGCCACCGCCTGCCGAGGCAACTGCGGGCAGGTCTCCTCGAAGGTCGACGTCGTGTTCGTGATCGACCGGACGGGCAGCATGTCCGCCGCCGACGTCGCCAACGTCAAGGACGCGATCGTCGACACCAGCGTCGCCGAGGACTCCGTCCTGGAGTTCTACGACCCGGCCTCCGTCTGGATCGGCCTCGTGGCGCTTCCGTACCAGAGCCCGACGGACCCGTGCGCGGTCGACCTTCGCCAGGACTACCCGGCCCCGGTCCCCGCGAACCAGTCGAAGTGGCAGATCGTCGGGCTCTCCAACGACTACCGGCTGAGCAACGGCGCGGTCAACACGTCGAGCACGCTCGTGCAGCGGCTCCAGTGTCTGCATCGGGCTCCCAACAACGCCCTGTCCTATCCTCCGGCGAATGGCGCGGGGCAGCACACCAACCACGGCGACCCGATCGCGGCCGCCCAGGAGCTCCTGTCGACGACCGGACGCTCGGACGCCGACAACGTCATCATCTTCTTCGCGGACGGTCAGGCGAACCAGCCCACCAGCACTGGGCATCCCTGCCAGTACGCGAACGATGCCGCGACGAGCGCGAAGCTGGCCGGTACGGCGATCTTCTCCCTCGGCTACGGCGTCGACGACACGAAGTGCAGGAACGACAACTCGGGTCCGTTCGTCGACCGCTACGGCACGTCCTTCCTCGCCTCGACCTCGGGTGTGGCGCCCGATCAGGGCGCGACGGACAGCAGCCCCGGCGGTTGCGCCCCTACCGAGAACACGGACCTCGACTACTACTTCTGCGAGTCCCGGGGCGAGGACCTGGACGCGGTGTTCCGACAGATCGCGAGCCAGGTGGCCCAGCGGAGTCGGCTGCTGAACTTCTGAGAGTTGCTCGGATCCGACGGTGGAGAAGAGCCGAGGGGCGGTCGACCTCGTACCGGTTAACACAAAGTTGACGCGACCTCGGCCCACGATGACACTCCAGGCAAAGATGGACATGGGTGGCACAGAGCGTTTCGGCAGGTCAGGCTCGGTATCCGATGTTGTGCATCCCGCGCTGAGCGTGACCGCTTGAGCCGGATCGCGGTCCTCGGTGCGGGCGCGATGGGGAGCGCCGCCGCCATGTTGCTCGCCCGACACGACGTCGACCTGCTCGTCCTCGATGTCGACGCGGGGCGCGCCGCACGGGTCGCGGAGCGGGCGAACGCCGAGGGGCGCGGGTTCGACGCCCATGCCGGGGGACTCGCCTCGGTCTTGGAGGGCGTCGCGGCCGTCGCCGCGTGCCTGCCCTACCGATTGAACCTCGAGGTCATGGAGGCCGCGCTGGCGGCCGGGTGCCACTACGCGGACCTCGGGGGGCTGTACCACGTCACCCTCAAACAGTGGGAGCTCGACCCCAGGTTCCGCGAAGCGGGCCTTTCCGCCGTGATGGGGATCGGGTCGGCCCCCGGCATCACGAACGTCCTCGCACGCCTGGGCGCCGACCGGCTCGACGAGGGTTCGGTCCGGTCGATCGACCTGGTGAACGGTGCCATCGACCTGTCCGAGGGAGGCGGCGCGTTCGGCGTCCCCTACTCCGCGGAGACGATCCTGGACGAGTTCACCCTGCCGGCGATCGTGTTCGAGGACGGCCGGCTTCGAGAGGTGGAGGCCGGGTCGGGCGTGATCGACTGGTCCTTCCCCGAGCCGATCGGCACGCAGCCGGCCATGTATACGTTGCACTCGGAGCCGGCCACGCTTCCCCGGACGATCCCCGGGGTCCGCGACGTGCGTTGGCGGCTCGCGCTGCCGAGACCTGTCCACGAGGGGTTCGTCTTTCTGGTGCGGGCGGGCCTCGCGTCGCGGGACCCCGTCATGACCTCGAGCGGTCCGGTCGTCCCCCGCGAGGCGCTCGCCGCGGTCCTGAACCGGCTCTCTGCCGCGGACGGCGAGCCGTCGGATCGCGAGGTGATCGATGTCCGGGTCGTGGGCAGCTCGGGCGGCGCGCCGGCCACGTACCGATCGCTCGCGAGCTTCGAACCGTCTCCCGAGGGCCTGTCGGCGGGGGCGTTCGGGACGGCGATCCCGATCGCCACGACGGTGCGCTGGCTGGCCGAGGGTCGCGTCCCCGCCGGCGTCCACCCGCCGGAGACGGCGTTGGATCCCGCCGCGTTCGTCGCGGACCTCGAGCGCGAGGGCGTCGGGTTCGCGGGCGAGCTGCTCGCCTGACGCACCCTGACCGATCCCAGGGCCGTACCCTGGACGTCCATGGGCACCCTGGCGTTGATCCTGCTCCCGGCGCTCGCGTTCGTCGCGGCGGTCGCGATCGTGCTCGCCTACCGGCGGAGACGAGCGCTCGAACCCGAGCGTCCGTGGTGGGGGATGCCGGGCGTGTGGATCGGGCTGTCGATGGTGTCCGTGCTCGTCGGGGTGGTCGCGTTCCCGCGGCTGCTCGGGTTCACGTTCCTGTTCTTCCCGTTCGTCGTGTTGCGCAGCGTCGGGCGGGGGCGTCGCGGCCGGCGGCCCTAGCCCTGTCGACCGTCTGGCCGACCCTGCCCTGAGAGCAGGGTGCGAACCGCGAACGAACCGACGGTCTCCGCGACCGCCTTCTCGCGGTGCCACAGGAAGTGGTCGGTGCCCGGCACGATGACGACCTCGGCCTTCGGCATCGTTGCGCCCAACGCCTCCAGCCGCGGCGGGGGACAGTAGACGTCTCCCTCGCCGGCGAGCAGCAGGGTGGGACGCGCGAAGACCCGGAGCTCGGACGGTCCGGGGGTCGGAGGGATCTCGACGTCGGCCGGCTCGAGCGGCAGCCCGATGAGCGCGAGCGCACCCGCCCGATCGTCGGTGAGGGCCTCGCGCAGTGCGACGTTGGCCCCGAACGACCACCCGCACACGAGGGTAGGTCCCGCGGCCTCCTCGCGCACCCGGCCGATCGCGGCATCCACGTCCCTGGTCTCGGCGTGACCCGCCCCGTAGGTGCCGGCGCTGCGCATCGTCCCCCGGAAATTGAACGCGAGGACGACGAACCCCCGTGACGCGAGGTCGTTGCGCAGCGCCCACAGGATCGGATGGTCCTTGCTGCCGCCGTGACGCGGGTGCGCGTGGCAGATCACGGCCGAGCCGAGCGGCGGTGTCTCCGGCCGCCGGATCTCCCCCTCGAGCGACACGCCGTCCTGCGTCCCGAAACGCACGGGTTCCATGCGTGGGACGATGCCAGGCATGGCGTCGCCTCGACAACTGAGCGGAACGGGGATCGCGCTCCGCGACGCGTTGCCCTGGAGCGAGCTCGCTCCGATCGTGCGCGGCGTCGAGACCGCGGGCTACACGGCGGTGTTCCTCCCCGAGATCACGGGGCGCGACGCGCTCGTCACGCTCGGCTCGTTCGCCGGCGAGACCCGCCGTCTGCTCCTGGGCACCGGCGTGCTCCCGATGCGCTCGCGAACCCCGCTGCTCACCGCGATGGGTGCGGCCACGGTGCAGGAGCGCTCGGTCGGCCGGCTGATCCTCGGACTCGGAACGGGCGAGGTCGGGGCGGGTGCGCTCGACGAGCTCCGGGAGACGGTAGGACGGGTCCGAGCCCTGCTCCGGGGCGAGAAGCTCCGGGAGGAAGGCGACTCGGCCACCCTCTCGCTGCCGCCGGGGCGCGAGGTCCCGATCTGGGTCTCCGCGCTCGGGCCGAAGGCGATGCGGCTCGGGGGCGAGATCGCCGACGGGGTCATCCTCAACTGGTGTCCGCCGGAGCGGGTGTCGTTCGCCCGCGCGCGCATCGCCGAGGGTGCCGAGGCGGCCGAGCGGGACCCGGCGTCCGTCACCGTCGCGGTCTACGTGCGGGCATGGGTGGGCCGCGACGAGATGGAGGCGATGTCGGAGTTGCGCGCGATGGCGGGTCGGTACGCCTCCTACCCGGCGTACCGGCGTCAGTTCGAGCAGGTGGGCCTCGGGCCCCAGGCGGCGGTCGCCGGGCAGGCGCACCGGGCCGGAAGATCCGAGGACGTGCCCGAGGTGCTCGTCCGGTCGGTGTGCGCCGTGGGCGACGGTGCTCGGGAGCGCCTCGATGCGTTCCGGGACGCGGGGGCCGACCTGCCGATCGTCTACCCGGTCGCGACCGCGGACCCCTCGGCCTCGATCGAGGCCACCCTCGGCGCGCTCGCTCCGGCCTGAGGAAACCCACGCACGAACTTGCGCACGAGCCCGTGAGCCGTAGACTGGGTTTACAAGGTCGGCACCGTGGAAACGGGGAAAACCCGGGGGAAGGCTCAGAGAGGGGAGCAGGCCAATGACCTACACGATCTGCGAGCCGTGCATCGACATCAAGGACAAGGCCTGCGTGGACGAGTGCCCGGTGGACTGCATCTACGAGGGGCCGCGGATGCTCTACATCCATCCCGACGAGTGCGTGGACTGCGGCGCGTGCGAGCCGGTGTGTCCGGTGACCGCGATCTTCTACGAGGACGACGTGCCGGCCGAATGGAAGCAGTTCACCCCGATCAACGCCGAGTGGTTCAACGACAACGTCAGCGGCATCGGCTCGCCAGGGGGAGCGGCCCAGGTTGGTCCGAGCAATGTCGACCATCCGGTGGTCGCCGGCTGGCCCGCCGTCGGCTGACCGATCTCCGAAGGGATCGCGTCGGCTCGTTTCGAGTTGACCACGCCGCCGGACCGGCGGGCCTAGGTGCTCTCGGCGGCTGGTTCGGGTTCGGGCATCTCGCCCGGCGCACCCCAGGGGGTTTCGCCCCAACGAGCCCGTGACTTGCCGGCCAGCTTGGACATCAGCGAGATCGCGGCGGGGTCCTCCGACCCCGGTCGCCACTCCACCACGCCGTCCGCCACGGCGCGGTCCCACAGGTCGCGACCCTTGTCCGTACGGATGATCGTCAGCGTCCAGCCGTCGCTCTGCCCGAGCCCGCCGAACGAGATGTCGGCGTGCTCCGCGGCGAAGTCCGGGCACCGAAGGCATCCCGGGCGCGTGAACTCGTGCGCCTGCTTGAGCGAGTAGGTGACCTCCTCGCCGTCCTTCGTGTAGAAGAGCAGCTTGCCCTTCACGTTCACCCGGACGAGGTCGTCGAGCTCGAGCCCGAGCCGGTTCTGCGCGATCTCGACCATCAGGCCGTCGTAGGTGAAGCTCTTCGAGCACAGGAGCCCGAACGTCCAGTTGATCTTCTTCGCCCACTTGTTGACGCGCCGGGCCGTCATCGAACCCGTGACGCTCGCCTGGCACGACATCCCCACGAGCGCCACCTTCGACAGGCCGAGCTCGGCCGCCTTGATGAGCGCGAGCGGGTTCGCCGAGTAGGTGTACCGGGACCCGGCCGTCGCGAGCACCCCCTCCGCGTCCGTGACGACCGTGGGCTCGGCGTCCCACTCGCGATCGTCCGAGAGCTTGGAGGTGAGGGCTCCGTCGATCTCGCCCGTGCGCAGGCCCCAGATCAGCAGCGCCGAGACGACGCCGCCGTCCTGGCCCTGCATGAGGGCCTCGGGCGTCGTCGCGCGCGCCAGCACGATGTCCTGGTACTGGCCGATCACGTCCTCCGGCTTGCGGGTCTGGCCGAACAGGAGCTGGTCGATCTCGGACTCCCATTCGCGGAACCGAGGGCAGGCAAGGGTGCAGAGCGAACACCCTCGGTCGCCGTGAACGCACGCGTCCGGACCGTCCTCCTGCAGCTGGACGGGTTCGTCGTCCTCGTAGCCGAGGACGTGGAACGGACACGCCACGATGCACGCGGTACACCCGGTGCACAGCCCCGTGAGCACGACCTCGTTGTAGAGGTCCCGCCACTGCGTCTTGTCGGCGCTGCTCGGCATCCGGGCGAAGTATAGGAGCAGACGTCCTGAACCCCGGCGGTCATGGGCCCCAGCGTTTCCCGGGCTCGTGGGCTAGGGTGGCCGGACGTCCGACGACGGAGGTGGAGGATGACGAAGGCGAGGTGGGTCCGGCTCGTGGCCGGGCTCTTCGTGCTCTCGCTCGTCGTGGCAGCGTGCAGCAGCGACGACGGCGGCGGCGGCACGACCGGCACGACCGGCGGCGCGACCGGAGCCACGGAGACGGGTTCCGGCGGCGGGGGGACGACGATCACGATCGCCGGGTTCGCGTTCGACCCGGACACGATCACGGTCTCCGGTCCGACCGAGGTGACGATCACGAACAACGACAGCGCGACGCACACGTTCACGCTCGACGACGGCAGCGTGGACGAAACCATCGAGCCCGGTGCGACCGAGACCGTCACCGTGGACGTCTCCGCATCCACGGGCTTCCATTGCAACATCCATCCGCAGATGACGGGACAGATCGAGGTCGCGTAGGCGGATCCGCGTCAGACGGAGAAGGAGTCGCCGCAGGCGCACTCGTGCTTCGCACGCGGGTTGAGCATCTTGAGGCCGCCGCCAAGGAGCGCGTCGTTGAACTCGAGGGTCGAGCCCTCGACGATCGGCGCGCTCCGGCGGTCCACCAGGACCCGAACGCCATCCGCCGCGGGGATCACGTGGTCGTCCCCCTCGGCGGCATCGGCGAAGGACAGCTCGTAGGAGAAGCCCGAGCACCCACCGGCGACCACCCTGACGCGCAGCACGGGATCGGTCCGCCCCTCCTTGGCGGCGAGCTGCCGGATCTTGCCGGCGGCCCGATCCGTCACGGTGATGACCGTTGCGGTCTGTTCCACGCCACCAGGATACCCGGCGTCCGCGTCACGAACGCGCGTCGAGATCACGAGCCGTCGAGGAACCGCGCGAACACCCGGGCATAGATGCGTGCCGCGGCCACCAGCTCGGCGATCTCGACGGACTCGTTCGCGGTGTGTGCCACGCCCAGGGAACCCGGGCCGAGGATGATCGTCGGGATGCTCCGTTCGTTCAGGTAGAACCGGGCGTCGGTGATGCCGGTGAACCCCGTGTCGCGGGGCGCGCGCCCGGTCTCCTCCCGTACGGCGGTTCGGCACAGGTCGGCGATCGCCGGGTCCCCGCTGACCTCGGCCGCGTCGGTCCATTGTCCGATCTCGAAGGACAGGTCGGTCTCGGGGTGCTCGGTGCGGATCGCGTCCGCGAGCCGGTCGAACGGTTCGAGCACCATTCCGGGCTCGGTCTCGCCGGGGATGATCCGGCGATCGATCTCGACCACGCAACGATCAGCCACGACGTTGGGGGCGCTCCCGCCGTGGATCATCGCCGCGTTCACCGTCGGTCGTCCGACGAGCGGATGTTCGAGGTCGGGCAGGACCTCTTCGATCCGGAGCAGGAACCGCGCCATCGATGTGATCGCGCTCACGCCGAGGTGCGGGGTTGAGCCGTGCGCGGCCCTGCCGCGAGCGGTCGCGGTGATCCACGCGCCGCCGCGTTCGGCCAGGGCGAGGTTCAGGCCCGTCGCCTCGCCGACGATGGCCGCGTCCTGGTCGAGGTAGCCGCGTTCGAACAGGACCTTGGTCCCGTGCAGGCCGGCGAGCTCCTCGTCGGCGGCGAGGTGAAGATCCAGCCGGCCGGCGAGCTCGACGCCCGAGCGACGGATCGCCGAGACGGCGGCCAGGGCGCTCGCGATGCCGCCCTTCATGTCCGCCGCCCCACGTCCGATCAGCGCCCCGTCGACGACCTCGGCCCCGAACGGTGGGTGCCGCCACGCCGAGGGGTCGCCGGCCGGGACGACGTCGAGGTGGCCGTTCCACGCGAGCGCCGGCCGGTCACCGTTCCCGAACCGCGCGACGACGCTCGGGCGTCCCTCGTCGCCCCGGACGATCTCGGGGGCGCCGCCGAGATCCTCGAGGATCTCCACCGCGACCCCGGCCACCGCGTCCTCGGTGCCCCCGGGGTTCTCGCTCGGGGTGGAGACGAGCCCTCGAGCGAACCCGACGACCTCGTCCGGGTCCACCCGCTCGACGATGGCCGAAACGACCGCCTCCTCTACCATGGCGGCGAATGTACCGGAGCGACGTGCGCACGCGCCTGGAGGGCGGCCTCGATCCTCGCCCCTCGCCCACCGCGGGGCCGGGCACCCGGCTCGCCGCGGTGCTGCTGCCGCTCGTGGACGACGATCGGCTCGTCCTCACCCGTCGGACCGAACACCTCTCGCGGCACCCCGGGGAGATCTCGTTCCCGGGCGGGCTCGCGCACGACGAAGATGCGGACCTGGCCGCGACGGCGCTGCGAGAGACGCAGGAGGAGCTCGGGCTCCCGCCCGAGGAGGTCGAGGTACTGGGCGCGCTCGCGCCCGTGCACACCTTCGTCTCGGCGATCCTGATCGTGCCGTTCGTCGGCCTGGTCGCGGGACACCCGGTGTTCGCGCCCAGCCAGGCCGAGATCGCCGAGGTGCTCGCCTACCCCCTCGACGAGCTCGAGACGGCCGAGACCACCGTGGAGTGGCCCCGTGACGGGAAGGTGTATCGCGGGTTCGCGTACCCGATGCGCGACGGGAACACGATCTGGGGCGCGACGGCCGGGATCCTGCACCAGCTGCTCGAGCGGCTCGGGGGCCGGCCGTGACGAGCGACGACGCGACCTACCTGCCGAGCGACCAGGAGCTCCGTTCGATCCTGGGCGAGGCTCGAACGATCGCGGTGGTCGGGCTGTCCTCGAACCCCGACAGGCCTTCGTACGAGGTCGCCGAGTTCCTCCAAGACAAGGGGTACCGGATCGTGCCGGTCAACCCGAACGAGACCGAGGTGCTCGGCGAGCGGGCGTACGCGTCGCTTCCCGAGGTGCCCGAGGAGATCGCGGTCGACGTCGTCGACGTCTTTCGCCGCGCCGAACAGACGCCGGAGGTCGCCGAACAGGCGGTCGCGCGCGGGGCGAAGGTGCTCTGGCTGCAGGAGGGCATCGTGAACGACGATGCGCGCCGGATCGGCGAGGAGGCGGGCCTGACCGTGATCATGGGCGTGTGCATCAAGAAGCAGAAGCAGCGAGTGGAGAGGGGTTCCTGATGCAGAAGTGGGAGTACTTCGTGGCGCCGCTGCTCGAACACAACCCGGGCGAGATCCTGAACACGTTCGGCGACGACGGGTGGGAGCTCGTGTCTGTGGCGCAGATCCAGAACCCGATGGGCGGCCAGTCGCTCGTCGCCTACATGAAGCGCCCGAAGGCCTAGCGCCGGAGCAAGCGGCTCCGCATCAGCAGGAGCCCGCCGATCAGCACGCCGGCGATCAGGATCCCGCCGATCGTCACGACCCCACCCTGGGGCTCCTCCTCCTTCGGCCGTACGGACGGCGACGGAGAGACGTTCCCGATCTGACCCGCCTGCCCGTGCAGTGTGCCCGAGGCTACCTCGTGGGCGGACGCGACGCTCGCGGCGAGGCCGGTCGGATGCCGCGCCGGCTGCGCGAGCGCGGCCGACGGCACGAGCGCGACGCCCAGGACGACGAGCGGCAGGAGCCTGCGGATCACCTTCCGAGTGTAGGTGGGACCTTCGGCTAGGGTGGCCGGATGCTGCGGCTCGACCACGTCGTGTACGCCGTCCCCGATCTGGACGAGGCCGCCGTCCGGTTCCGCGAGACGTTCGGGCTGGACTCGGTCGAGGGCGGGCGGCACGAGCGCTGGGGGACCGCGAACCGGATCGTGCCGCTCGGCGACCAGTACCTGGAGCTCGTGGCCGTGGTGGACGAGACGGCCGCGGCCCGGACCGGGTTCGGACGCGGGGTGCTCGAACGGGCGTCGGCCGGCGGCGGGTGGTTCACGCTCGCCGTGGTCGCCGACGACCTCGACGCCGTCGCCGAACGACTTGGGCTCGAGATCGGCTCCGGGTCCAGGACACGTCCCGACGGCGAGACCCTGCGATGGCGCTCGGCCGGGCTCGACGATCCCCGGCGCGAGCCCTGGATGCCGTTCTTCCTCGACTGGGACGTCCCCGATGAGCTGCACCCGGGGCGCGCTCGCGCCGGGCACGGTGTTCGTGCGGATGGCATCGCCTGGGTCGAGGTCGGGGGGGACGCCCATCGTCTCCGCGGCTGGCTCGGAGGCGAGGAGCTGCCGATCCGCGTGTTCGAGGGCGAGCCGGGTATCCGCCGCGTCGGGCTCGGCGCCTCGGATCGGGAGATCGTGATCGAATAGGCGAACGAGGGGCTCGCGTTCGCCGAAACCGCGGCGGAAGCGATGCTGATCCCGTCTGCGACAGCTGACCTAGTCGATGGCATCCGAGGCGGCGACGAGCGGTTGTACATGCCACCCGCCGTTCCCGAGCTTCACGCGGGCGAACCCGGCCCGTTCGGCGCTCGCCGCCCCGTCGTGCACGCCGTGATCCATGCCTTGCTCGCCTTCGGAGGTCGCGCCAGCCGCCACGGACCACGTGGTCAGCATCGCCAGTGTGACGACAAGACCGGCGAGGCCGAGCCAGACCCGGAGGCGGCGTACCGAAGGCGTTGGTCGCCCGCGAAGCAGGAGCGTGGCCGTCCCTACGACGATCGCCACCTCGAGGATCGTCGAGAGGACGTCGACGAACGAGGCGGGCTCGGGAGCGCCCGCCTCGGGGCCGATCGGCAGGCCGGCCGTCCGAGAGGCGAGCCACACCAGTGCCACCAGGGCATTCCCGACGAGCCCTACGAGCAGAAGGCGTCTCGATGGGAGGACGATGACGCCGACGGCCCAACTGGCCTGCAACCAGGCAACGACGGAGAAGAACACGCCGAAGGGCACGTACTCGGCGAAGTGTTCCCCCATGACGGCGAAGTGGATGGCCGCCGCGGCCATCGAAAGCGCGGCGAGCGAGGACTGAGCCACCGAGATACTTGGGTCCGCGCTGGTGGGTGCGATCACGCCCATCGGGTCCGCGCTGGTGCGTGCGATTGCGCTCACAGGAATGCTCCTTTCACAGACCTTCCCGACGACGGCTCGAGACCACCGTGCGGACGAACGCTGAAGGGACCGAGTGGGGCGCCGATCGGCGCCCCACTCGCCGTCCGTGCCTTCCTACTGTGGACAACCGGGGCCCGGAGACGGCTGGTCTATGCGAAGTGCTACCGGTGGCGTCTGCGCCGGCACGAAGTAGGACGCGTAGATCACGAGGTCCACCGTGCCCTCGTTCCTGGCCAAATGGATCTCGTCGGGCAGGTTCGAGAAGGACTGTCCCGCCCGGTACTCGACCTCCATGGTGCAGTCCTCGGCGTGGTAGAAGCTCATCGTTCCGCTGAGGATCGTGACCAACGTCGGACCCGGGTGGCTGTGCCAACCGAGGGTTCCGCCGGGGGCCACGACGACCCGCTGAACCGCGACCTCGATCGGGCCCTGTGTCTGGAGCTTCACTTTGCTCTCCGGTGCGAATTTCCAGTTCACGTCGAGTGGCCGGTCGACCAGAGGTCCCCGGGCCGTCTCTGCGGTAAAGAGGCTGGGCGTCGTGGCCAGGGCATTTCCGATCAGCCCAACTCCCAACGCGACGAGTCCGACGGTCGCCACCAACATGGTTCTCCGGATCATGGATCTCTCCTCCTTTTACAACGTCGTCCGCGGCGCTTCTCCCTTTTGCGCGATCACTCCCTTCCCCAGCGCGGTGTGCGTTGGTCGTGCAGCGACGCTAGGAGGTGGCTCGAGGCGGCTCTACGGTGACAGCCCGGTGAGTCCGGGGGATGCTGGCTTCCGTGCCACCACGGTGCCGGCGACTTGACGCCGCCGGATCGATGACGGAGAACTCCGGCGTCCGAGGGAGGAGGACGAACGCCATGGCGGCTCGACCGCCGGATGGGGAGATCGACGCGTTGCGCCTGGAGAGGGCGCAGCTGCGCGCATCTCGAAGGCGACTCGCCCTGTTCAACGACGCCGAGCGACGCGGCATCGAGCGCGCCCTTCACGACGGCGTCCAGCAACAGCTGGTCGGACTCGCCGCCAACCTCGAGCTCGTGGCAGGCTCGGTGGAGGCCGATCCGGCGACCGCGAAGCGGCTCCTGTCGGAGATGGGTCGCGACGCTCTGCGGGCGATGGAGGAGACGCGCAGGCTCGCCGACCGGATCTATCCTCCGCTGCTCGAGTCTGGAGGTCTGGGCGTTGCCTTACGCTCGGCTGCAGCGAACGCGGACGTGCCGACCCGGATCGAGGTTGCCGCGGGCATGGTCTTGCCCCCAGAGGTCGCGGGCACCGTCTACTTCTGCTGCCGCGACGTCCTCGAGTGGGCCTCGGCTGGCACGCCGGTGGCGATCACGGTCGGGAACGAGGAGGGATCGATCGTCTTCGAGGTCGTCGCGGAAGGTGACCTCGATGTCGATGTACTCCCGCTGCGCGATCGCGTCGAGGCCCTCGGCGGCCGATGCACGGTCGAGTCGGGATCCCGCCGCCAGCTGCGGCTGGTCGGCGCGCTCCCGCTAGCAGGATGACTCTAGTCGCCCTCCCCGAGATACAGGATCACGGCCTTGACGCGCTTGTGCACCGATGTCTCCCAGCTCAGCCCGAGCTTGAGGAAGATCGAGTGGATGACCTTCTCGACCGAGCGCTCGGCGAGGAAGAGCGATCCCCCGATCGCCGCGTTGCTCTTGCCGGCCGCCATCTCGCGCAGCACGTCGCGCTCGCGCGGGCTCAACTGGTTCAGACGCGATTCCTCGCCGCGACCGTTCTCCGCGACCAGGGCTTCGACGACCTTCGGGTCGATCACGGAGCCGCCCTCCGCGACGGTCCGGATGGCCGACACGAGTTGCTCGACGTCCTGGACACGCTCCTTGAGGAGGTAGGCGCGTCCTGCGCTGCCCCCCTCCAGGAGCGCGAGGGCGTAGCTCGGGGTGGCGTACTGGCTGAGCACGAGGACCCCGATGTCGGGATGCGTCTCTCGCAACCGATCCGCGGCCCGGATCCCCTCGTCGGTGTTGCTCGGCGGCATACGGATGTCCGTGACGACCACGTCAGGTGCCTCGGCGTCCACCGCGGCGAGCAAGGAGTCCAGGTCGCCGCACGCGGCCGCGATCTCGATGCCAGCCTGGGTGTCGAGAAGCCGCAGCACACCCTCGCGGACGATCAGGTGGTCATCCGCGAGCACGACCCGGATCGACATAGCCGGAGGATACGCCGGTGCCCGTGGCGCTGATCGTCGACGACAACGACCGGAATCGGAAGCTCGCGCGAGATCTCCTGAGCGGGGCCGGGTTCCGGACGCTGGAGGCGGCGACGGGCGCGGATGCGATCGCACTCGCGTCCGAGCACGTGCCGGACGTCGTGCTCATGGACCTCCGGCTCCCGGACATCGACGGCGCCGAGGCGGTTCGGAGGCTCGGCGACGACGAGCGGACGGCTGAGATCCCGATCGTGGCGTTGAGTGCCCTTTCGCTGGAGGGGAACGACGAGTGGCTCCAGGCGGCAGGATTCGCGGGTTGGCTCGAGAAGCCGATCCACGTCGGGACGTTCGCGGAACAGGTCCGGAGGTACTGCTCCGACGCAACCCGTTGAGCGACGGCGTCGCGATGCCGTGCTGGCACGGTAGGCACGAGCAACCGATGCTTCTACCTTCGGTCTCTAGACGGAACCGTGTCGCGATGGAAGCATCTCGGCACGGAGAAGAGGTAAGCCTAGAGGGAGGCGCCATGCGGAGGCTTCTGATCGTCGGTGTTCTGCTCGGGGTCGTGGTCGTCACGTTCACGTCATGCGGGGGCTCGAGCTCTGATGCCGAGACTGACGCGCTGCAACTGAAGGCCGACGAGTATGACATCGGCCGGATCGAAGAGCAGTTCCACCAGGCCCAGACGACGAAGGACATCGACCTGATGATGAGTCTATGGGCGCCGAATGCCACGCTGACCATCGGTCCCGAGCTGACCGCGGCGGGCGTGGACGAGATCCGTCAGTTCTGGCTCGAGAAGTCGCAACCGTTCGCTCCGGAGACCACCTGGGTTTCGGACCATCCGGCCTACAAGCTGGCGGTCACGGTCAACGGGGACCGGGGCACGCTGCACTTCGAGTGCCATTTCGTGGATTACTCGACCGACACGGTGGCGTCGATCACCGTCGCCGACGTCGACGTCGCGCGGATCGGCGGCCAGTGGCTGATCACCAACCTGGTCGCGGGGTCGACGGAACTGGCTCCCTGATCCGGTGTTCGCGACTCGGTCAGCGAAAGGGCGAGGGGAGGCTGTCGCCGAAAAGCGCCGGCCGATGACCCCGGGCGACTACCGGCTGGTCCGGGCCGTGGGTCGCCTGCCCGCCCGGGTCCACACGAAGCTGCTCATCGCGTTCGTGGGCACTGCGGTGCTGCTCGTCGCGGTCGGTGCCCTGGGGCTGCGCGTCCTCGCGCAGTCCAATGACCGGGTGAGCGAGCTCGGTCCACTGCAGGAACGAGCCGCCGCGTACGGCAAGCTTCAGAGCGACACGTCGAACGTCCGGAACCTCCTCTCCGAGAACCTGCGTAGGAGCGACGACTTCTACCTGGTGTGGCCCGACGCAGTCCCGATCGACCTGGGACCGAACGCACGCGTCGCGGTCGATCAGGCGGTCGCGAACCAGGTTTCGCGGATCGAAGCGGCGACTTACCCCGACCGACTGGGATTCGTGCCTCCCGCCGAGGACGAGAGCGTCCTCGTTGATATCCGCGAGCAGAGCGCCCGCCTTTCCAAGCTGATGGTCGAGGTGATCGACGATTCGAACGATGCCAGACGCGCGCGGGTGGAGCAGCTGGCCGTGGGCCTCAACCAGCTGGCTTCGAAGCTCGCCAATACGACGACGGCGAACGCGAGCGAACTTATCGCCGACAATGCACGCGCGTACGCGAGCTCGCGGAGCCTCTACGTCGGTGTCGCCGTGGGGGCGATCGGCCTTGCGCTCATCCTCGGCTTCCTCCTGTCGTGGTCGGTGGTCGGGCCCATCCAGCGGATCGATCCCCGCCTGGCTGCGATCGCGGGGGGAGACTTCTCGGGGCACGTCGACGTCGAGAACCGGGACGAGCTCGGGGCCCTCGCCGCGAACGTCAACCGGACGAACGACGAACTGCGGCGGGTGTACTCGGAGCTCGAGGAGACCAGTCGGCACAAGTCGGAGTTCCTGGCCAGCATGTCGCACGAGCTTCGGACGCCGCTGAACGCGATCATCGGCTTCTCGGAGGTGCTGCGGGAGGCGATGTTCGGTCCCGTGAACGAGAAGCAGGCAGAATACCTGGACGACATCATCTCCTCGGGGAACCATCTGCTGTCGCTGATCAACGACGTCCTGGATCTGTCCAAGGTCGAGGCCGGGCAGGTCGAGCTCGAGGTCGGGCCGTTCTCGCTGCGCCAGGCGCTCGAGCGGGGCGTCGTGATGGTGCGCGAGCAGGCCACGGTGGAGGGAGTCCAGGTCGAGCTGTCGGCGGGACCGGAGGTCGACGTCGTCCAGGGCGACGAGCGTCGGATCAAACAGGTGATCTTCAACCTGCTCTCGAATGCCGTGAAGTTCACCCCAGCGGGCGGGGAGGTCGACGTGAGGGCGATACGGGTCAACGGCGAGGTAAGGGTGTCCGTCGCCGACACCGGTCCGGGCATCGCCCCTGGAGATCACGAGCGGATCTTCGAGGAATTCCAGCAGACCGATGCGGGGCTCGAGCGGCTCGAAGGGACCGGGCTCGGACTCGCGCTCTCGAAACGGCTCGTCGAGCTCCACGGCGGGCGGATCTGGCTCGAGAGCGAGCTCGGCAAGGGAAGCACGTTCGTCTTCACGTTGCCCGCGAGATCGGCGGCGCCATGACGGGCGAGCGGATCCTCGTGGTCGAGGACAACGAGAAGAACATGAAGCTGTTCCGCGACGTCCTGAGCGCGACAGGATATCGAACGCTCGAGGCCACGACCGGCGGCGAGGCCGTCGAGCTGGCGACGGAACAGGCGCCCGATCTCGTGCTCATGGATATCCAGATGCCCGGCGTCGACGGCGTCGAGGCCCTCCGCCGGCTGCGTGCCGACGAGCGCACGGCCGCCATCCCGGTGCTCGCGGTGACCGCGCAGGCGATGCAAGGAGACCGCGAGCATTTCCTGGCGGAGGGCTTCGACGGCTACCTCTCGAAGCCGGTGAACGTCCGCGAGCTCATCGGCACCGTTCGACGGTACTGCGATGGGCGAGCCGGATGACCGGCGACGCGAGGATCCTCGTGGTCGACGACATCCCCGCGAACGTTCGCCTGCTCGAGGCCGTCCTCGAGCCTCGTGGGTACGACGTCGTTTCGGCCGGCGACGGCACGGTCGCCCTCGAGCTCGTGGAGTCCGCGAAGCCCGATCTCGTGCTCCTCGACGTCATGATGCCGCAGCTGGACGGCTACGCCGTCTGCCGGCGACTCCGCGAGCGTGAGGAGACCGCCGTGCTGCCGGTGATCATGGTCACCTCGAGCGGGGCGGAGAAGACCAAGGCGATCGAGGCGGGTGCGGACGATCTCATCGAGAAGCCGTTCAGCCACGAAGAGCTGCTGATCCGCGTCCGTTCCCTCCTTCGGATCAAGCGGTACCACGACACGATCAAGGCGCAGGCGGCGGAGCTCCTCGAGCTGAATCGAACGCTCGAAGAGCGCGTGCGGGACCAGGTGCTCGAGCTCGAGCGGTTGCGGAAGCTGCGGCGGTTCCTCTCCCCGCAGCTCGCCGAGGCCATCGTCACGTCGGGTGACGACTCGATCCTGCGCAGCCACCGCCGGAAGGTCGCGATGGTATTCGCGGACCTCCGCGGCTGGACGAGTTTCGTCGACGCGGTCGAACCCGAGGAGCTGATGCAGGTGCTCGGCGAGTTCCACGCGACGATCGGTGAGCTCGTACGGGAGTTCGAGGCGACCGTCGGCTTCCTCGAGGGCGATGGGGTCCAACTCTTCTTCAACGACCCCAACGAGGTTCCCGACGCCGCGCTTCGTGCGGTGCGACTTGGGTGCGCGCTCCGCGAGCGGATGGCGGAGCTGACGCCGCGGTGGCGGAAGCGGGGATACGACCTCGATTTCGGTGCCGGCATCGCGCTGGGGTACGCGACCTGTGGCGAGGTCGGTTTCGAGGGCCGCTCGGACTACGCGGCGATCGGCTCGGTGACGAACCTCGCGGCCCGGCTCGCCGATGAAGCGACGGCCGGACAGATCCTGATCGAGCAGCGCCTCTATGCAGAAGTCGAGGCTGACATCGAAGTGGAAGCGGTCGGGGCCTTCACCCTCAAGGGGTTCCAGCGGCCGGTGACGGCCTTCGACGTCGTTGCGGTCCGCGAGCCGGCCGCACACGAGTCGGTCGGGCGTTCCTGACAGGCCTGCGCCCTCGAGGCATGCCTCAGAGGGGGCGCCTCCCTAGCCGAGCGCCTGCGCCAGGTCGGCGACGAGGTCGTCCGGGTGCTCGATCCCCACCGAGAGCCGGATCAGCGTGTCGGGCACCTCGATCGGCGAGCCCGAGACGCTCGCGTGCGTCATCGGGCCCGGGAGCTCGATCAGCGACTCGACGCCGCCGAGCGACTCCGCGAGGAAGAACAGCTTGGTGGACTCGGCCACCTGGATCGCCTCGTCTCGGCTCTCGACCTCGAAGCTCACCATGCCGCCGAAGTCCTTCATCTGGCGGACCGCGACCTCGAACCCCGGATGGCCGGGGAGCCCGGGGTAATGCACGCGGGTCACCCGGGGGTGAGCCTGGAGGAACTCGGCGATCTTCTTCGCGCCCCGGCTATGGGCCTCCATCCGGAGTGCGAGCGTTTTGATGCCACGCAGCGCGAGGTAGCAGTCCATCGGACCCGGGACGGCGCCGGCCGCGTTCACGAGGAACGAGAGGCGTTCGGCCAGCTCGTCGTCGCTCGTCACGAGCGCGCCGCCGATCAGGTCCGAGTGCCCGCCGAGGTACTTCGTCATCGAGTGCAGCACGACGTCGGCGCCGAGCTCGAGGGGCCGCTGCAGGTACGGGGTGGCGAACGTGTTGTCCACGACGCACCGCGCCCCGGCCTGGTGTGCAAGGTCCGCCACGGCGGCGATGTCGGCCACCTTGAGGAAGGGGTTGGTGGGGGACTCGACCCACACGAGCGCCGTGTCCTCCCGGACGACGGAGCGGCACGCGACGAGATCCGTCATGTCCACGGTGTCGAACACGAGGCCCCATCGATCCATGACCCGGGCGAGCAACCGGTACGTCCCGCCATAGACGTCGTCCGAGATCAGGACGTGGTCGCCCGGCTTCAGCGTCAGCAGCAGGGTGGTCGTGGCCCCGAGGCCGCTCGAGAAGCACAGGGCCCTCGATCCCGCCTCGAGCGAGGCGAGCACCTGCTGCAAAGCCTCCCGGGTCGGGTTGCCTGCCCGCGCGTAGTCCCAGGCCTTCGGCTTGCCGACCGCGGGTTGCGCGTACGTCGAGGTCTGGTAGATCGGCACGTTGACCGATCCGAACTCCGCGTCGGGGTCCTGGCCGACGTGGATCGCGCGCGTCTCGAACGCCATCGGGTCCTCGCTCACCGTGTCCGCCCGCTCATCGCATCTCCGGGGGGATCGCCCACTTCCGCCGCCTGAGCTCGTCCACCGCGTCCTGCCCCTGCCGGGCGCGGGCCCACAGCGCCGACTTGCGCTTGGCGTCGTGCCCGGGCGCGAACTCGCGACCGGTGAGCGCGGTGCAGGCCGGCTCGCCGCAGGCGCAGGGCGCGAGCCCCGGTAGCGATGGCTGCTCGCGAACGCGAGCGGGGACGGTTGCCCGGCGGTACGGCCGCGCGGGCAGGGTCGCGGAGGGCAGGACGATCTTGCCCTCCCTCGGATCGCCGGGGGCGCTGAACCGGCGTTCCAGCGCGAACAGCCCCGTGAGCGCCGCGAGCGCAGCGTCGACCTGGTCGGTCGATCGGAGCGCCGCCGGGTCGACCTTCTGTGCGCGCAGCACCGTCCGCCGCCACGCGTGCGGGCTCATGCCAGTCGGCGGGAGGAACCCCGCCAACACCACCGCGGTCGCGTGCGGGAACACCTCGATCGCCGAACCCCTCACCGCACCGCTGCGGTACCGGGGGAACACGTCCTCGATCACGCGGAACGCCTGGAAGCCGATCGTCATCCACTCGTAGAACGGGTGCTCGGCCATCTTCGGATCCGAGGGCGTGTTGAAGCACTGGATGCCGAACCATCGGAGCTCGCGTTCGGTCAGGCGGGAGCGCCCGGAGGACGCCCAGGCGGGCGGCGCGTCGATCGCCACCACGTCGGGGCCGAAATCCGGGACGAGCTTGTGCAGGTCGTCCACGCTGACGTGCCGCGCGGTGTCCAGCACCGCCCGGTCCTGGTCGAGCAGCACGAGGTCGAGCCCCTTGCGAACCCCGACGTCGATCCCCAGCGCGCGCACGTCAGGCGCGGGAACGGTGCGCCAGGAACTCGAGGAGGTCGCTGCGGGTCAAGACACCCAGGACCTGCCCCGCCTTCTCGACCAGGACGGCGGGACCGTGCTGGAGCGTCTCGAACGCGAGCTCGATCGGCGCGTCGAACTCGACCAGGCCGATCGGCGGTCCCATGATCTCGGCGACGTCGGCCTGCAGAGCGTCGGGGTCGCGGAAGATCCGGTCCAGGAGCGCGTTCTCGTGCACGCCGCCAACGAAGTGCGCGACGTCGACGCCGTCCTCGCGGACCACGGGGGCCTGCGAGATGTTGAATTCGTGCAGGACGTCGATCGCCTGGCGCACCTTGTCGTGAGCGTTGACGGTGATGAGCGGCGGAACGTGCCCGTGCTTGGAGGACAGGACCTCCTCGACACGCACGATCTCGGGGCGTTCCATCAGGCCGTACTGCAGGAGCCACGTGTCCGAGTACGCCTTGGAGAGGTAGTTGCGGCCGGTGTCGGGCAGGATCACGACCATCGTCGTCTCGGCCGGGAGCTCGGCGGCGACCGTGAGCGCCGCGGCGACGGCCGTCCCGGAGGACGAGCCGACCAGGATCCCCTCCTCCCGCGTGATCCGGCGCGCCATCCGGAACGCGTCCCGGTCGGAGACGCGCACGTAGCGGTCCACGAGCGACGGGTCGAACGTCGTCGGCCAGAAGTCCTCGCCGATGCCCTCGGTCAGGTACGGGTGGACATCGCCCGAATAGATCGACCCCTCTGGATCGGCGCCGACCACGAGCAGCTCCGGCTTCTGCTCCTTCAGGTACCGGGCCGCCCCCGTGATCGTTCCCCCCGTTCCCACGCCCGCCACCAGCACGTCGATCGTGCCATCGGTCTGGCGCCAGACCTCGGGGCCGGTGCTTTCGTAGTGCGCGGCCGGGTTCTCGGGGTTGAAGTACTGGTTCGGCTGGTACGCCCCGGGGATCTCCTCCGAGAGGCGGTCGGCGACGCGGTAGTACGACTCCGGGGACTCGGGCGGGACGGCGGTGGGGCAGATCACGACCTCGGCGCCGTACGCCCGCAGCAGCGAGATCTTCTCCTGGCTCATCTTGTCGGGCATCACGAAGATGCACCGGTAACCGCGGATCGCGGCCGCGATCGCGAGCCCGTGGCCGGTGTTGCCGGAGGTCGGCTCGACGATCGTGCCCCCCGGCTTCAGGTGGCCTTCGCGTTCGGCCGCCTCGATCATCCGCAGGCCGATGCGGTCCTTGACGCTCCCTCCCGGGTTGAGCATCTCGAGCTTGGCCAGGACCGTCGGCTTCACGCTCCGGGCGACCTTGTCGAGGCGGACGAGCGGCGTGTCGCCGACCGCGTCGAGCACCGTGTCGAGTACGTCCATCCTTGTTCTCTGGCCTGCTCTCCGGCCACCCCTTCGAGGGGTCGCGTCGGCTCATCCTCCCACGAACGGCGCCACCCGTTCTCCCGAGCCGTCGTCTCGAAAGGCACGCAGGAGCTTCACCCCGACGCCGGATGTGCCGATTGGTGAGTGATGGGCACCGACGCGCTCAAGGCAGCGTTTCACGGGCCGGCGGGGACCTCCCTGCTCGTCGTCGACGACGATGCGTTCATCGCGCGCCTGCTCGAGATCGAATGCACGGCCGCCGGCTACGACGTCCGCACGGCGGGGAGCGGTGATCGCGCGCTCGAGCTCGCCCAGGAGCGATGCCCTGACCTGATCCTGGCCGACGTGATGATGCCGAACATGGACGGCTTCGAGCTGACACGCCGGCTGCGGATGGACGAGCGCACCGCGGCCGCCCGGGTGATCCTCCTCACGGCCAGGGGGCTGTCGGCCGACCGGCTGGAGGGGTTCGCGGTCGGCGCCGACGACTACGTGATCAAGCCGTTCGACACGCCGGAGCTCCTCGCGCGCATCGGAGAGGTCCTGGCACGGCCGAGGACCAGCACCCAACCGGCCTGAGCCGCAGCCGGCGTCCCGTCCTATCATCGCGAGCGTGAGCGCTCGCGAGATCCGAGCACCCCGCGGGACCGAGCTCTCGTGCCGCTCGTGGCCGCAGGAGGCCGCGATGCGGATGCTGATGAACAACCTCGACCCCGACGTCGCAGAACGTCCCCAGGATCTCGTCGTCTACGGCGGGACGGGGAAGGCCGCTCGGTCGTGGGAGGCGTTCGACGCGATCGTGCGGACGCTCCGAACGCTCGGGAACGACGAGACGATGCTCGTGCAGTCCGGCAAGCCGGTCGGCGTCTTTCGGACCCACGAGATGGCGCCGCGCGTGCTGATCTCGAACTCGATGCTCGTGCCGAAGTGGGCGACCTGGGACACGTTCCGGGAACTCGAGCACGCCGGGCTCACGATGTACGGGCAGATGACGGCGGGCTCCTGGATCTACATCGGGACCCAGGGCATCCTGCAGGGGACGTATGAGACGTTCGCCGAGGCCGCGACGCAGCGGTTCGGCGGGTCGCTCGCGGGGACCGTGACGCTCACCGGCGGGCTCGGCGGGATGGGCGGGGCGCAGCCGCTCGCCGTGACCATGAACGGGGGCGTCGCCCTCTGCGTCGAGATCGATCCGGCACGGATCGAGCGTCGGATCAAGACGCGTTACCTCGACCGTGAGAGCGACGACCTCGACGAGGCGCTGCGGTGGGTGGACGAGGCGCGTTCGGCCCGCGAGGCGGTCTCGATCGGGGTCGTCGGCAACTGCGCCGAGGTCCTGCCGGAGCTGCTCGCCCGCGGGTTCGAGCCGGACCTGGTGACCGACCAGACGAGCGCGCACGATCCGGTCGGCGGGTACGTGCCGGCGGGGCTGACGCCAGACGAGGCCGCTCGGCTGCGGCAGGACGATCCGGACGGGTACGAGCGGCGTTCGTTCGAGTCCATGGCGCGGCACGTCGAGGCGATGGACGGCTTCCTCGACGGTGGTGCGGTCGTGTTCGACTACGGGAACAACCTGCGCGCGGGAGCCGAGATCGGCGGACTCGAGCACGAGCGCGCGTACGCCTACCCCGGGTTCGTGCCGGCGTTCGTCCGGCCGATGTTCTGCGAGGGCAAGGGCCCCTTCCGCTGGGTGGCTCTCTCGGGCGACCCCGAGGACATCTCGAAGACCGACCGCGCGGTCGCCGAGCTCTTCCCGGAGAACGATCGGCTGCACCGCTGGCTCGAGATGGCCGAGGAGCGGGTCGCGTTCCAGGGGCTGCCTGCGCGGATCTGTTGGCTGGGCTACGGCGAGCGGGCGAGGGCAGGCCTGCGGTTCAACGAGATGGTCGCGAGCGGCGAGCTCTCGGCCCCCATCGTGATCGGGCGCGACCACCTCGACAGCGGGAGCGTCGCCTCTCCCTATCGCGAGACGGAGGCGATGAGGGACGGGTCGGACGCGATCGCCGACTGGCCGATCCTCAACGCGCTGGTGAACACCGCGGCCGGCGCGCACTGGGTGAGCGTGCATCACGGCGGCGGCGTGGGGATCGGGTACTCGATCCACGCCGGGATGGTCGTCGTGGCCGACGGGAGCGAGAACGCGACCGCGCGGCTCGAACGCGTCCTGACGACCGACCCGGGGACCGGCGTGATGCGGCACGCGGACGCGGGCTACGAGGAGGCGCTCGCCGTGGCCGCCGACCGCGGCGTTCGGCTGCCCTGGCGCGAGTAGCTCAGGAACGGCCGCCGTTGCCGCTCGAGCGGTCGGCGGCCTCGCGGGAGCCGTAGTCCGGACTCGTCCGGTAGATCAGGAAATCCACGCTCGCCCAGATCGTCTTGGAGAACGGCCAGAACACCAGCGGAACGAACGCCGCGATCGCGATCGACGTGATCGTGAGCGCCGGCACGTGGAGGTCGGGGAGGTCCAGGACGAGCCACCCGACGAGCACGATGAGCCAGACGAACGCGGTGAACAGGTAATTGAGCGTCATCGCGCCGAGGAACCCGCCCTCCTCGCGCTCGAGCCTGAGGCCGCACCGGGGGCACCGCTCGCGGATCTTGAACCAGCTCGAGAAGAGCCGTCCCGAGCCGCAGCGAGGACAGCGTCGGGTGGCTCCCCTCAGCAAGACGGTGAACCCGCCCGGCGTGCGATGGTCGGGCGGCGTTCCCGAGCGCTCCGGCGTCGCGCCCTGCTCGAGATCGTCCCACGGCCCCGACATCTCCGATCAGCGTACGACCGAGTCGCGGCTTGCCGCCGATGGGCGCCCTCCGTAGCCTTGCGCCGTGCCGATCCGGGTCGGGGAGCCGCTCTCGCTCGAGGACGTCGTCGAGGCGGCGCTCGGCGCGGAGGTCGAGCTCGGTTCGGCGGCGTCGGGCAGGATCGGTGCCGCGCGCGACGTGATCGAACGCGCCGTCTCGTCCAACGAAACGGTGTACGGCGTGACCACCGGGTTCGGGTCGCTCGCGAACGAGCGCATCGAACCGGACCAGGCGAACGCGCTCCAGCTCGGGATCGTGCGTTCGCACGCGACCGCCGTCGGACCGCCGCTCTCGCGCGAGGAGGCGCGCGCGATGCTGCTTCTCCGCGCCCACGTGCTCGCGCTGGGGCACTCGGGCGTGCGAGCCGGGGTGGTCGAGCGCATGGTCGAGATGCTGAACCGCGACCTGATCCCCGTCGTCCCCCAGCAGGGATCGCTCGGCGCGTCGGGCGACCTGGCCCCGCTCGCGAACCTCGCGCTCCCGCTCGTCGGCCGCGGCGAGCTGCTCGTCGACGGAACACCTCGGCCCGCCGGCGACGTCCTTCGGTCCGCCGGGCTCGAACCGCTCCAGCTCAAGGCCAAGGAGGGACTCGCGCTCGTCAACGGGACGCAGGGGATGCTCGCGATCGGGATCCTCGCGGTCGTGCGCGCCGAACGGCTCGTCCGTACGGCCGACGTCACGGCCGCGATGAGCGTGGAGGCAGGACTCGGCTCGGACCGAGTCTTCGACGAGCGGCTCACGGCGCTCCGGCCGCACCCGGGCGTGGTCGCATCCGCGTCGAACCTCCGCCGGCTGCTCGAGGGGAGCGCGATCGTCGCGTCGCACCGCGACAGCACGCACCTCGTCCAGGATGCGTACTCCCTCCGATGCTCGCCGCAGGTGAACGGGGCTACGCGCGAGGTGCTCCGGTTCGTCCGCGGCGTCCTCGAGGTCGAGGCGAACGCGGTCTCGGACAACCCGATCGTGCTGCCGGACGACGACGAGGTCCTCTCGGGGGGAAACTTCCACGGCCAACCGGTCGCGGTCGCGCTCGACGCGCTCGCGGCGGCGATCGTCCCGCTCGCGAGCATCGCCGAGCGGAGGCTCTACCGGCTGCTCGATCCGACTCGGAACAACGGGCTACCGCCGTTCCTGGTCGCCGAGAGCGGCCTGAACTCGGGCTTCATGCTGGTGCAGTACACGGCCGCGTCGCTCGTGTCCGAGTGCAAGACGCTCGCCCATCCCGCCTCGGTCGACTCGATCGGTTCGAGCGCGGGGCAAGAGGACCACGTGAGCATGGGGATGACGGCCGCCCGCCACGCGCGCGACGTGGTCTCGAACGCCGAGGTGGTGATCGCCCTCGAGGCATTGGTGGCGGCGCAGGCGCTCGACCTGCGCGCGCCGCTCGAGCCGGCCGCGGCGACGGGCGCGGCTCGGGGTGCCATCCGTGAGCGTGTCGCGTTCCTCGACGCCGACCGCGAGCTCGGTTCGGACATCGCTGCCGTGACGGAGCTCCTGCGCACGGGTGCGTTGCTCGAGTCGGTGGAAGGAAGGCTTGGTCGACTCGACTGATCGCGTCCCGATGCGATCAGTGGTAGATCACGACGGGGGTGCCGTAGTCGGCGAGGCCGTACACCCACCGCGCGTTCCAATACGGGATCCGAACACAGCCATGGCTGGCCGGGTAGGTGGGCACCTCGGGCCAGCCGTGAAGGGCCCGGTATCCATCGAAGTAGCTCGGGTAGTAGAGGCGGTTGGGGCTGAAGCCCGCGATCTTCGCCCGTACGCGGAAGGCGCCGTCGTGGGTCAGGCCGCCAGCTCCGGTCGAGACGTGGAGCACGTTCGTGATGTCGCCATCCTCCACCGTGTAGAGCACCTGCTTCGTCTGGTCGACCTCGAAATGGAAGCCTTGCCAGTGCCGGCGCGGATGCGGCTGGATCGGATCCGCGAGCCGGCGCCACGTGGCCACGCTCACCGCGTTCGAACGGTCCATGCGCTGCACCTTGTGGAACGCGACGACGGCGTCGGCGGTTCGGAAGTCGTACCGGCCGTCCGTCGTCCCGACGAGCCGGTAGTGGAGGTCGACGAGCCGCCCTTCGAGCAGCCTCACGAAGCGACCCGACGAACCCGATGACAGATGCGGAAGCGGGGTGGCATCGGCGTGGGTCCTCGCGCCGCCTCTCAGGAGGTCGGGTGCCGAGAACGATGCCCGCGCGTGGTACGTACCGGGCTTCGGGATGGTGAACCTCGCGCCGAACCCGCCGGCCGCGCCCATCGTGACGCTGCGGGTCTCGACGCTTCGGCCGTCCTTGATCAGCTCGACCATGACGGGCGAGCCGGGCCGCGCGGGATCGACCGTGCCGCGGATCACGACGTGGTCGAACAACCGGACGGATCCCATCCGAGCCGAGACCACGGCGCGGACCCCGACCGTCACGGGTCCGCTCGTGCCGTCGCCGAGCACGGCGACGTAGCTGTCGGACGCCGACGGCTTGAACTGGGCCGAGAAATCGCCGGTCGCGTCGGTGGTCACCGACGCGACCAGCAGGTCGCCGGCGTTCCGGATCTGGACGATGGATCCTGCGGGTGCCCCCGTCGCCGAGCCCGAGAGGGTCACGTGCTTGCCGAACGTGATCGTGTCCGAGGACGCCGAAAGGGTGATCGTGCCGCCGGTCTGGGCGGAGCCCACGTTCGGGACGAGCACCACAACCGTGACGACCAGAAGGAACCCCGTGACCCGCTTCAACGTCCTCCAACCCTCTCGCCGTCGACGAACGTCCGGACCACCGGGTTGTGGCCCGGCCGGTACGGCACCAGCCGGAAGGCGTCGCCGTCGAGGACCACGAGGTCGGCGGGCCTGCCGGGCGAAAGCGTACCCCGCTCCGGCGCCAGACCAAGCGCAGCGGATGCATTGACCGTGGCGGCCGCGAGCGCCTCGAGCGGCCTGAGCCCGTAGAGCGAGCACGCGGTCGCGATGGCCTCGGGCATCGAGACCACCGGCGAGGTTCCGGGGTTGAAGTCGGTCGCGATCGCGACCGCCGCGCCGGCGTCGAGCACGGCTCGGACGTCCGGCGGCGAGGAGCCAAGGAACAACGTCGACGTCGGCAGCAGGACGGCGACGGTTGTCGGGGCGCCGCCGAGCGCCGCGATCCCCGTCGCCGAGACGTGATTGAGGTGGTCCGCGCTCCTTGCGGCGAGCGCGACGGCCGCCTCTGCGGCGCCCGAGGGCCCGAGCTGGTCGGCGTGGCAGCGGAGCGGGAGCCCGACGTCCGATGCGCACCGTGCGACCTCCGCGAGGTCGTCGATGGAGAACGCGATGTCCTCCACGTAGACGTCGACCGCGTCGACGAGATGCTCGCGCGCGGCCGCGGGGATCAGCTCGTCGCAGACGATGCGGACCCAGTCGGCGCGCTGCATGCCCTCGGGCACGGCGTGGCACGCGAGCAGCGTGACCGAACACGTCTGCGGCGCCTCCTCGGAGAGCCGCCGGGCGAGGCGAGCCTGTCGGAGCTCGGCCTCGACCGAGAGCCCGTACCCGGTCTTGAGCTCGAGCGCCGTCGTCCCGTGCTCGGCCATCTCGTGCACGAGCGACCTGCAGAAGGCGAGCACCTCGTCGTCGCTCGCCTCGTTCAACATGCGCGCGCTCCGGTAGATCCCGCCTTCGCCGTGGAGGTCGCGGTACGAGACGCCCGACAGACGCGCCTCGAACTCGTCGGCCCGCCATCCGGCGAACGGCAGGTGCGTGTGGCAGTCGACGAAGCCCGGGGCGATCGTGCAGCCCTCGAACCACTCGGGATCGATGCCCACGAGACCGGCGGCGGGTCCGACGTAGGTGATGAGGCCCTCTTCCCACGCGACCGCCTGCTCCACGGACTCCTCCGGCCACGGCCCCTCGCCGCGGACCGGTACTCGGTCCCCGGAGGGCGTGACGAGGTTGGTCGCGGCGATCGCGCCGCGCGCGTGGTGTGGCACGCCGACATGAAAGAGCAGGGACGGGTGGGGCGCAAGGCCGTCCGTAGACTGTGGCGCGTGAGCGGGGCGGAGCGGTTCCGGATCGGCGACGTGCTCCGCATCCCCGAGATCCGGGCGGCGATGCTCGGGACGTTCGTGATCATGTTGGGGTTCGGCATCCTGGCCCCCGTCCTGCCCAACTACGCTCGCAGCTTCGGCGTCGGCTACGACTCGGTCGGCCTGCTGATCTCGGCGTTCTCGTTCGCGCGCCTCGTCTCCGACCCGTTCGTGGGCAGGTACATCGATCGCTTCGGCGAGCGCGCGATGTCGACGCTGGGCGCGGTGTGGGTCGGGGTCTCGTCGTTCGCCGCGGCCCTCGCTCCGACGTTCCCGCTGCTCGTGCTCTTCCGCGCCCTGGGCGGCGTCGGGTCGGCGCTCTTCTTCGCGTCGCTGCTGTCGTTCCTGCTGCGCTCGATCCCTTCGCAGCGCACGGGGCGCGTGATGAGCGTGTACTACGCGTCCTTCAACATCGGGTTCATCGCGGGCGGCCCGCTCGGTGGCCTGATGGCGAGGTGGTTCGGTCTGGCGAGCCCGCTCTACATCTACGCGGGGGCGTGCTTCGTCGCGGCCGTGCTGTTCTGGCGGACGATCCGCGATCCCGAACGCCACGAGTCCGAGGTCCGGCGCGGAGGCGTGCGGAGGCTGCCGTGGGGCCGGGCGTTCGTGACCGTGCTGGTCGTGAACGGCGTGTACCTGTGGATGATCGGCGCGATCTTCCAGACGCTGGTGCCGCTGTTCGGCACGAGCGACGAGGTGGGCCTCACCTTGGGCGGTGTCGGGCTCGGGCTCGCGATCGCCACCGCGACGGAGCTCGCGGTCCTGTATCCCGCCGGCCACGCGACGGACCGCTACGGGCGGCGCGCGGTCCTGATCCCTGCGTTGGCGGGGCTCGCGGCGATCACGTTTGCGTTCGGGTTCGTCACGACGTCCGTCGGCTTCATGATCGCGATGGGCCTGCTCGGGGTGGCGAGCGGCTACGCCGGCGTTCCGCCGGCGCCGATGCTGTCCGACGTCACGCCGGAGGAGCTGAAGGGGTCGGCGGTCGCCGTCTTCCGGTTCGTGGGCGATCTCGGGTTCGTGATCGGGCCGCTGGTCGCCGGGTGGTCGGCCCAGGCGTTCGGGTTCACGACCTCGTTCGCGATCAACGCGATCCCCGCGGTCGTCGCGCTCGGGCTCGTGCTCTCGATCCGCGAGACGATGCGCGCGCGGCGGCCGAGCGGCGAGGGGACGGGCCTGTAGCGGTGCGCGTCGAGGCGTCTCGGAACCTCACCGCCGCCCCCGACCGCGTCTGGTCGACGATCGAGCGGTGGGAGGAGCAGTCCCGGTGGATCCGCGACGCGGTCTGGGTGCGCCTGCTCACGCGCGAACGCACCGGCGCAGGCGCCCGCGTCGAGGTCATGAACCGCGTGCTGCACGTCCCCTTGTTCACCGAGCAGCTCGAGGTCGTCGGGTGGGACCCGCCGCGTCGGATGGTGATGGCGCATCGGAGCTTCGTCCGCGGCACCGGAACCTGGTCGCTCGAACCCGTGGCCGGTTCCACCACGTTCACGTGGACCGAGGAGCTCTCGCTGCCGATCCCGATCCTGGGGGAGCTGGCGTTGCTCGTGTACCGGCCGTTCCTCCGCCGCTTGATGCGGGGGAGCCTCGCGAACCTTCAGCGATTGATCTCGGCGACGTAGGCGCGCAGATCGGGCAGGTGCGCGGAGGGATGCCTGAACCCGCCGTCCTCGGACCCCAGGAGCGAGCCGATCCGATCGCCGAGCGTCCGATCGTCCGGGTCGAACGGGTACTCGGCCGTCCAGGCGTCGTCGCTGGTCGATCCGATCGCGGCGACGACCCGTCGATGAAGGTCCTCGAAACGGGCCAGGACGTCGGGGGCTGGCGTGTCGAGGAATCGCTCGACACCCTCGGCGTTCACTCGGTCGCCGTTTCCGGGCTCGGTGAATCGATCCTCGACCGCCGGGCGCTCGCCCTGCCCGAACGCGTCCATCACCTCGATCGCGATCTCTTCCCAGATCCCCAGGTGCGCCGCGAGGTCCTTGGCCGACCAGTCGCCCCCACCGATCGTCCCCCGGCGAGCGAGAGCGTCGTCGTCGAGCCCTGCCAGCAGGCGCGCGAGCTCGGCGTGCTGATCCTCGAGCAGGCGGACGGCGGCGTCGCGGGCGGTCACCCGCGCATCGTAGCGGGCGGGTAGCATCGGGCGGAGGCAGGGGAGTCCGGGGAACCGGGCTGAGAGGCCGGCTCGGGTTCGGAGCACGCGGACCGCCGCCGGCGACCCTTGGAACCTGATCCGGGTCACACCGGCGGAGGAAGCGGACGTGGCGAGCGTCGCCGAACGCCTCGAGAGGATCCTCCAGCGCGAGACGCCAGCGTGGGGGATCCGTCCCGTGCCGCTCGAGCGGCGGAACCTCGGCGGTCTCGATCTCGCCGTCCTGTGGTTCGACCTGTCGGTCGGCCTGCTCGTGATGGTCACCGGCGCGCTCCTGGTCCCGGCGCTCGGGACCGGGCGTGCGTTCCTCGCGATCGGGGTCGGCACGCTGATCGGGTGCGTTCCGCTCGCCCTCGTTGGGCTCGCCGGCGAGCGCGAGGGCGTCCCCACGATGGTCCTGCTCCGCCCCGCGCTGGGCGCCCGAGGCTCGTTCCTTCCCACGTCGCTGAACGTCGTGCAGCTCGTCGGGTGGACCGCGGTCGAGTTCTGGGCGATGGGCGAGGTCGCGAACGTCGCCTCGGCGCAACTGTTCGGGTTCGAGTCGCGGGTGTTCTGGCTCGCCGTCGTGGCCGTCGTGTGCACCGCGCTCGCGATCGGCGGCCCCGTGCTTGTCGTGCGACGGTGGCTCGAGCGCTTCGGGATCTACGTGCTGCTCGGCTCGGCGGTGTGGATCACCGTCGAGGTCCTGAGGGGCTCGGGTGCGGTCTGGGACTCGGCCGGACGGGGCGGGCTCCCGTTCTGGCTCGCCGTGGACCTGGTGATCGTGATGCCGGTCTCCTGGCTCCCGCTCGCGGCGGACTACAACCGCTTCGCCCGACCCGGGTCGCGCGCGACCCTCGGGACGTACGGCGGCTACGCCGCGGGCAACGCCTGGTTCTACGCGCTCGGCGTGCTCCTGGTGCTCGCGACGGGTGCAAGCGCGGACGCGTTGGGGATCGGCTCGGCGATCGTGGGTCTGGCCGGCGGCGGCGTCGTGCTGGTGGCGTTGCTGGTCGGGGAGAGCGACAACGCGTTCGCGGACATCTACTCGGCTGCGATCTCGTCGCAGAACGTCGCGAGCGAGGCGCCGCAGCGCGGGCTGGCGGTCGCGGTGGGTGCACTCGGGTTCCTGCTGGCGCTCGCGTTCACCGCCGAGCGCTACGAGCAGTTCCTGTTCCTGATCGGGTCGATCTTCGTGCCGCTCACCGCCGTCTTCCTCGCCGACTTCTTCGTGCGAAACCGGGGCCGGTACGGGGAGGCGGCGGTGTTCGAGTCCAGGGGCGTGCGGTGGCTCGCGTTCGTGCCCTGGGCCCTAGGGTTCGTCGTGTACCAATGGTGTGTGCCCACCGGGCCGCCGGGGTGGATCGACGCGGTCGGGCGGGTGTTCGACGCCGTGGGGCTGCCGTTCCCGCTGTTCGGTTCGGGCCTTGGGGCAAGCCTCCCCAGCTTCGCGGTGGCCTTCGCCCTCACGCTGCTGCTGCCTCGCCGGGCTACTCGCTGATCGCGCGCCTCGGCGGCGGGGGCGCCGCGACGAGCAAGACCACGGCGGGATCGCCCGTCGCGTTCGTGATCGTCAGCTCGGAGCCCGCCGGGACCAGCGTTGTCTCCCACTGCTCGAGGCGCTTGCGACCCAGGTTCACCTGCACGACGACACGGCCGGTCACGACGAGCACGAGTGCATCCGAGTCCCGGTCCTCGATCGTCCCGAGCGCCTGGTTCCGATCGAGACAGACCACCTCCGACCACAGGTGCTCGGACTCGAACAGCCCCTCGTGGTGCGGCCCCTCCTCGTCGAAGCGCACGAGGTCGCGAAGGTCTCTAGCGTCCACGGCGGCCCAGCCTACCGAGCGGACCCACGTGCCGGCGGCGCCGTCCATCCGCCATCGGTAGACTTCCGCGCTGTTCGTCCCCGACCCGTCAAGGAGCCCATCGTGCCCGCGTTCGCCTTCTCGACCGACCGAGCCGCCGGTCTCGCCGTGGATGTGCTCGTCCTGCCCGTCTTCGAGGGGCCCCAGGCTGGGCCTGGCGTCAAGGACGTGAAGGGGGTCGACCTGCTCGGGCAGTTCTCCGCGACGGGAGCGAAGGGCAAGCGCGGCGAGTCCCTCCTTGTGCCGACAGCCGGCGTCGAGGCAACGGACGCGAAGGCCGTCCTGCTCGTCGGGGTCGGCCCGAGGGACGCGGCGAGCCCTGACGCGTGCCGGCGGGCGATCGGCCGGGTCGCGCGGCAGCTCGCCAGGCGAAAGACGGTCGCGACGACGCTCCCGCAGATCGTCGGCGCGAGGGACCGGCTCGACGCGATCCAAGCGACCGTGGAGGGCGTGCTGCTCGGCTCCTATCGGTTCGACCGGTACAAGTCCAAGGCGGACGACGCGGATCGACGCCTCGGCAGGGTCACGATCCTGGGCGCCGGCAAGGCCGACGCGAAGACGTCCAGGGATGCGAAGGAGGCGATCCGCCGCGGCGAGGTGATCGCCGAATCACAGATGTGGGCGCGCGACCTGGTGAACACGCCCGCGCTCGATCTCCCGCCGGCGGAGCTCGCAAGGGAGGCCCAGGCGATGGCCAAGCAGGTCGGGCTCACGTCCAGGGTGTGGACCGAGGCCGAGCTCAAGAAGGGCGGGTTCGGCGGCGTGCTCGGTGTAGGTCAGGGCAGCGTCCGGCCTCCGCGGCTCATCGAGCTCAAGTACTCCGGGGGCGGGAAGGGCTCGCCGATCGCGCTGACCGGCAAAGGCATCGCGTTCGACTCGGGAGGGCTGTCGATCAAGGACGCGACCGGGATGGAGTGGATGAAGTCCGACATGGGCGGCGCGGCGTCGATCCTGGGGACGATGCGAGCGATCGCCTTGCTCAAGCCGAAGATCAACGTGATCGCCGCGATCCCCTCGGCCGAGAACATGCCGAGCGGCTCCGCGATCCGGCCCGGCGACGTGCTCAGGCATCGGGGCGGCACCACGTCCGAGGTCCTGAACACCGACGCCGAGGGCCGGCTGGTCCTGGCGGACTCGCTCGCCTTCCTTGCCGAGAAGAAGCCGCGGGTGATCATCGACACGGCGACGCTCACCGGCGCGTGCATGATCGCCCTCGGGACCGACATCTGGGGCGCGATGGGCAACGACCGCGATCTGATCCGCGACGTGCTCGCCGCCGGCGACGCCGCGGGCGAACCCGGGTGGGAGCTCCCGATGTACGAGCCCTACCGCAAGCTGATCGATTCGGACGTCGCGGACATCAAGAACATCGGCAAGCGCTACGGCGGAGCGATCACCGCGGCCATGTTCCTTCGCGAGTTCGTGGGCGACGTGCCATGGGTGCACCTGGACATCGCCGGTCCCTCGTTCGCCGAACGTCCGGGCGACTACTGGCCAAAGGGCGCGACCGGCACCCCCGTCCGCGCCCTCGTGCGGTACGTGCTCACGAAGGCGGGCGACGCGAAGGCCTGACCGATCGGCGCGGAGGTCCTCCGGCCCGATGTCCCTATGGCTTCGCCCCGGTCGCGAACAGGACCTCACGGAAGTCGTTCACCGGGTCGGCGAAGCGTTCGCCGAACTCCGCGCGCGCCCGTCGCAGGAACTCCGCGAACGCGGACTCGCCCAGCATGAAGCGGACGAACCTGCCGGTCGCCCACGTCGAGAGTCCTTCCACGTAGTCGTCCAGGGAGTACTGGAACCGGTAGCGGCGCACCTCGGTGCGGACGTGGCGGATGCCCGCCTCCATCAGCGCCTCCTCGAGCGGCAGGCGTCGGCGGAAGCGCTCGCGCCACGGAAGCCGCTCGTCCATCGCTGCCTGCAGGACCTCGGGCGGCACGACCGTCCCCACCAGCTCGAGCCACGTCCTCGCCAGGTCGTCCTCGGCGTCGGCCCAGGCCGTCAGTCCCAGCCGGCCTCCGGGGCGCAGGACACGCTTCATGTCGAACAACGCCGTCTTGTACTTGGTGAAGTGCGCCAGCACGAAGTTCGCGAGCAAGGCGTCGAACGCACCGTCGCGGAAGGGGAGATCGATCGCGAGCGCGGTCGCGATCGGCAGCGAGCCGTTCAACGATCTCGCGACCCTCAGCATCCCGGGGGCCTCGTCGATCCCCACCACGGTCGCGCCCGATCCAGCCGCGGCGAACGCCGCCACGCCGGTCCCCGTGCCGACGTCGAGCACGTTCCACCCGGCCTCGATCCCCGTGAGCTCGACGAGATCGTGTGCGGGTACGGCCAGGCGCGGCGCGTGGATGCGCGCGTACGTCTCCGCCACGCTGTCGTAGGACCGCCAGTCGTCCACGGCCATCCAGACTACCGGCGATCCGCGTTACGAAGGCCGCGTCGTTCCCGACCTTCACTGGCAACGGGAGGCCGTCGTCCCCCGGGTACGCTCTCGGCGTGTCCGGGCCCGCGGGCGTGACCGCGCTCGTCCTGGCCGAGACCGTCTCGGGCGGGCTCGTGCTGCTGTTCCTCACGCCGCTGTGGACGGAGGTCAGGCGGGGGTTCTTCACCCTCACCGGCGGGGTGTTGTTGGTTCTGTCGTTCGCGACGTGGGGTGCGGCGGCCGCGGGGTCGGTGCCGGGGAGCCACGCGGGAGCGTGGTCGGTGCGGCTGTCGGCCGCGCTCGCGTTCGTGAACCTCGTCTGGGTCGGCCTGATGTTCGCGAAGCGACACGCGGCTGCGCGGGTGGGCGGGATCGTATCGGTCCCCCTCTCGATCGGGATGCTCGGCGCGATGGCCGGGACGGCCGAGGGGCCGTGGGCCGTCGCCTTCCTGCAACTGCTCGCCGGAGCCGCGTTCCTCGGGGCGGTGATCGACGGCCTCCTGCTCGGGCACTGGTACCTGACCGACCGGGGGCTCACGCGCACGCCGATCAATCGCACGACCAACCTCTTGTTCGTCGGGGTGGGGCTCGAGGCGGCGGCGCTGCTGATCGGCGGATTCGGTCCGACCGAGGCGTCGTCGGAGTTCAACCCGCTCCTCACGTCGGCGGGCCTGGCGTCGTGGATCGCGCTCGGGATGGTCGCGGCCACCGGGCTCATCGCCGTGATGATCCGCGCGACCCTGAAGGGCACGAGGTCCTCGGCCGTGCAGTCGGCGACCGGCTTCTTCTACCTCGCCGTGATCACGGCGCTCACCGCTGAGTTCGCCGCGAAGGTAACGTTCCTCCCCTAAGCCATGGATATCGCAGTGATGGTCCTCGGGTTCGTCGCGGAGGTCATCGCCTGGTCGCTGGTCGCCCGCGGGCGGAACGTGTGGACCACGATGACGCCGGTGCTCGCCACGATGGGCGTGGTCGCGCTGGTCGTGGGTCCGATCGCCTGGTCGCCCGAGGTGGCCGCCGGCGTCTCGCTGGCGGTCGGGCTCGGGCTCGGCGTGCTGCTGTACGTGGCCACGCGCGTCGCGATGGTGATCATGGCGCGGTGGGGCACGTTCCGGCGGCACGCGCTCGAGATGTACCGCAAGCAGGGTGGGCTCTCGCTCGGGGCCGCGCTCCTGCTCTCGATCGCCCTGTCCGTGCCGGGGGAGGAGCTGTTCTGGCGCGGGTTCTTCCAGGGCCAGC
>Ga0207428_10000599_pt1 | contig 42647 bp, 37 predicted proteins | sample RhiMethybrSRZTD1_FD_187600 | JGI IMG/M metagenome (GOLD analysis project Ga0207428, IMG submission 187600) | Populus rhizosphere microbial communities from Tennessee, USA - Rhizosphere MetaG P. TD hybrid SRZTD1 (SPAdes) (version 3) | ecosystem: Host-associated > Plants > Roots > Rhizosphere >...
AGTGGTATCGCAACTGGGCGATCGCCGGCCTGCTGGTCGAGCAGCTCGAGGACATGAAGCTGACCTGGCCCGGGGGCGACTTCGACGTGGAGGAGCAGCGGGCCCGCCTGCTGGCCGACGCCTGAGCGGCCGACCGCCTGACGAGGCTACGCGTCGGAGGGGGCCGCCCGCCCCGGGCGCCCCCACAGCCGCAGGGTGCACCAGACGACCTTGCCGCCGTCCGGCCGCCGGTCGACGCCGCAGGAGGTGGCCAGCCGCTCGACCAGCCGCAGGCCGCCCTCGTCGTCGGGGTCGTCCGGGGAGTCGTCCGGGACCAGGCGCAGCAGCCGCGGGCTGGCGTCGTGCACCGCGATGTGGAGGACGTCGCCATACAGCTCCAGCCGCAGCCGCAGGGGGGTCCGGGCGTGCACGACGGCGTTGGTGACCAGCTCGTCGGCGAGCAGCTCGGCCCGGTCGATGACGTCCGGGTCGGGCAGGGCGAGCTGCCAGTACTGGAGCACGTCGCGCACGTACAGACGGGCCGCCGCCGGCGCGGTCGCCGTCGGGGCCAGAGGAAGCTCGTCCCGCAGGTAGGGCGGCCGGGCGGCCACCCGGTCGAGCGCCTCCTCGAGCGTGTCGCACAACGGCAGGAAGTGCGGCACGGCCAGCCGCTCCAGCACCTCGGCCACGGCCGGCCGGGCGCCGCAGAGCAGGAAGCTGGTCGCCGGCCAGTCGCTCGCGGGATGGTGGGCCACGGTCGAGAACACCGTCGCGCACACCGGGTCGAGGAGGTCCACGCCGTGCAGGTCGCAGACGATCCCGAAGGGGCGCTCGGCCAGGTCCTTCAGCAGCGCCCGCTGGATCCGTGGCGCCGTGAACAGGTTGATCTGGCCGTCGAGGGTGACCACGATGCACCCGTCACGCATGGAATGGTGGAGCTCCACTCCGACCTCCCGGTGCTCGCGCAACCTCGGCCACACCGTACTCCTGCCAGTTGGAGGATGCCCGAGTTCGGGGACGCAGCCCGATCTGGATGCGCCTCGGGGTGGCGCGCCGTAGGCTTGCCGCTCATCGTAGGCGTCGACGGGAGGAGGCCGTCGAGAGCGTGTCCACTTCTTCGAGAACGTCGGCGTGTTCGGCGGGGCGCTGCTGGTGCTCAGCGAGCGCCGGCGTCGCTGACCCGTCGCGCTGAGGTGATCGTGGTGACCGAGCCGCACGACTGGCCGTTGGAGCAGCCCGCCGAGGGCACCCTGCGTCCCTGGTACCTCACGGCCACCGGCTACCTGGTGGTCCTGTTCCGGGACCCTGCCGAGGCCCAGCGGGCCCACCGGGGCCTGATCGAGCACAAGGTGGCCCCGGAGGAGCTCCGCCTGTACCAGGCCGAGGAGATCCTGCGCAACCTGGCCCGGTTGCAGGAGGAACGCTCCATCCTGGCCAGGGCCGTGGCCGCCCTGGTCGCCGACCCGGAGGCCAGGCGGCGGTTCCTGGACAACGCCCGCACCGGCGGCGCCGCCCTGTGGCTGGTCGCCCCCACCAAGGACCGGGCCGACCATCTGGTCGTGCTGCTGGCCGACTACAGCTACTCGTCGCTGCGCTACTACGGCCAGGAGGGCGTGTCCGACCTCGAGCGCGACGCCGACTGATCCCACCACTCGTCGGCGCCGCTCCCGTAGGTGTAGGCGGGGCCCGGCGGTGGGGGCGGGGGCTGGGCCTGGCGGTTGGCCCGGTCCTCACGCAGCCGCTGCATGCGGTGCTGGTAGCGCCGGTCGATGCGGACACTGGTGTAGCACAGCAGCGGGATCAGCACCGCCAGTACCGCGAACCCGATGGCGTGCCTGGCGTCGAGCGGCTCGTCCAGCAGCGGGATGGTGAGGCCGAACAGGCCCTCGCCGTGATGGTGATCCTCCGGCTCGAGGTGGGACGTCACCGCGGCGGGGACGCCGTGCTGGTGGGGGGTCGTGGTGCTGGGGGCGCTGGCCGGCCCGGCGGCCGCCCCGTGGTGGTCGTGGCCGGTCTGGGCGGCCTGGCCGCCGGGGACGGGGACGGGGGCCAGCGGCGGGGCGCCGGGCTGGTCCAGCTTGACCGCGGCGGCGACCCGGCCGGACCCAGAGCGCTGGTCGCCGTTGACCTCGAGGCGGTTGCCGCCGCCCGACACGTCGTAGGAGCCGACGTTGGAGTTGGCGAAGTCGATCGCGTACGGCACCTCGGTCGGGCTCATGCTGACCTCGGCGCCGGTCGAGCCACGAAGCTCGGTGCGGCTGAAGGTGGTCGCGCCGCTCTCCGGCGGCAGCGTGTGGTCGTCGGCCACGATGCCGTGCTCAGCGATGCCGGCGCCGTCGACGAGCAGGTCGTCGAAGCGGAGCCCGCGGTCGGCGGGCGAGCCGTCGCGTGAGCCGGCGCGCAGGTTGAGGCCGGCCTGGCCGTTGCCGTAGAGGGTGACGCCGCTGAAGTGGTAGAGGTTGAGGTAGGCGCCGTGGTCGAAGCCGTACTCGCCGTTCCGATAGAAGACCGAGTTCACGATGTCGTGGTGCAGCGAGTCGTTCTGCCACACGAACGCACCGTTGAGCAGGTTGTTGTGACTGACGTTCCCCTCGAACGTCCAGTCCCCGCGGCTGTTGACCTCCTCAGGCCAGTGGAAGCCCGCCGAGGAGAGCTCGCCCTGCACCCCCACCGCGACGGAGTTCCGGACCGCGTCGCCGCGTCCCTGCATCAGCCGGAAGCCTGTCAGCCGGAACCGCGTCGCCGCATCGGCGTCCTCGGGCGTCGTCACCCTGGCGGCCACCGCCCAGTCATAACGGACATCGTTCGAGTCCGGGCCCGGGTCCCACCAGTAGGCGTCGCCTACGGTGTTGTAGCTGATGGTCTGGCGGAACTGGACGCCGTGGCTGGCGTGGGCGACGAAGGCGTGGTTGCCGGCGTCGCGGACGACCGTGCCGACCACCTGGGAGCCCCGGCTGCCGTCGCCCACCTCGTGGAAGTGGACGCCGTAGCGTCCCAGCTTGCCGGGCACGCCGACGTAGCGGAGCTCGGCGTAGTCGATGGTCTGCTTGTGCTCGGCCATGCTCATGAGGTGGGCGTGGCCGTCGGGGGTGCCGCCGATGCGCACGTTGCGGGTCAGGTTGAGCACCTCGGGGTTGATGTCGCCGGCGCTGGGGTGGTCGTACTCGAGCGCCCGGTCGAGGGTGACGGTGGCGCCCGACACCGATCGCAGCTCGGCCTGATCGAAGGCGTCGGCGAAGTGCTCGCTGGTCGGGGGCAGGGAGGGCACGACCACCAGGTCGTCGCCGGCCTGCCAGCCGACCGGGGGCGCCTCCAGGGTGAGCCGGCGGTCGCCCGCCTTGGCGCCGCGGGTGCGGGTCCAGGCCGTCTTGGCCGCTCCCTGGATGTCGAGCTGGCCGTGGTGGTGGGCCCAGAGGCCGACGTCGGAGTCGAGCACCTCGTGGCCGCCACCCCGCACGGCCCCCTCGTCGATCCCGACGAAGCGGACCACCTGCTGGACCTTGGGGTTGGGGGCCACCATCCGGAGGGTGCCCTCGACCATCAGGTTGCCGCCCAGCTCCAGGGTGGCCGACCTGTCCTCGGCGAAGGCCAGCGTCGCGCCCTCGGCCACGTCAACGCTGCGGGCGCGGGCGGCGGTGTCGACGGTGACCGTCCGCCCGTCGGGGATGGTGACCGCGTCGCCCGGGCCGGGGACGCCGCCACCCCAGGTGCCCGGGTCGGACCAGGCGCCGGAGGCGGCCGCCCTGGCCTCGGCCTGGGCCGGCGACGCGACCGCGAGCAGCATGGCGAGCGCCACCAGCGCGCAGAGCAGTGCCCTTCTCATCTCACCGGCTCACCCTCCCCACCGGGTCCCACCGGGTCTCACTCGAACATATGTTCAGCCAGGTAACCCTACACCCGCGCCCTAACGGAATGTCAATGTCCTGCCGCGCGGTGCCTCAGCACAGCCCACGGTACCTGAGGTGGGTCGCGAGGTGGGTCGGGTCGGGGGCCTCGACGAGCCCGCGGGGTGGTGGGGCGCCCCGATTTGGCCATGGCGTCGGTCAGCGCTCCTCGACGCCCAGGATGACCTCGGTGGCCTTGATGAACACGGTGACGGGCTGGCCCTCGGCCAGGCCGAGACGCTCGGCCGAGGCGCGGGTGATGGCCGACACGATCTGCTGGCCGGCGACGTCGACGGTGACCTCGGCCATGACCGCGCCGAGCTCGACGCTGCGGACGGTGCCGCTGAGCTGGTTGCGGGCGCTGAGCTGCATGCTGACCTCCTGGGTCGATCACGGGCACGGTGGGCGAGTCTACCCGCCCTCGCCGGGCGGGCCGGACGGCGGCGGCGGGTCGAGGCCGGCACCCCGGAGGCCGCGGCGGCCGGGGCGGAGCAGGGGGTTGGCGGCGGCGTTGGTCCGCTGGTACCAGCCGCCACGGACGTGGTCGAGCCAGCCGCTGCCGGGGGCGTAGCCGGGGACGTCGAGGTGGGGCTCGAAGGGCTTGAGGTCCAGCACCGGGGTGCCGTCGAGCAGGTCGACGCCGGTGAAGTCGACGGTGGTGCCGTGGACGGCGACCACGCGGACCAGGCTGAGGGCGAGGTAGTTGGGACGCACCGGGGAACGGGTGGCGAAGACACCCACGCGCTCCCCGGTGTCCTGGAGCAGGAACGGGACCGGCCGGAGGCGGTCGCCGGTGAACGGCCTGGTCCCCATGCCATCGGCCTGCCAGGCCTGGTCGAGGAAGCAGATGAGGTGGGCGTAGTCGAAGCCCTCCAGCCCGTCAAGGCCGGCCGCGTACTGGTCGAGGACGACCAGGCGGCCCGGCTCGGTGGGGTTGCGGGCGGTCTGGATCGGGGTGTCGGCCATGGACCGGTAGGGGGTCCGGACGTGGCCGATCGGCCGCAGCTCGACCGGGTCGAGTGGGCCGCGCGCAGGTTCGGGTGGCGGGCTGGTCGCCGCTGGCATGGCCGGCCTCCTGTTCGCGGTCAGGCGGGGTAGACAACGACCTCGGTGGCCTTGACGGTGGCCCAGACCGGGCCGCCGTCGGCCAGGCGGAGCTCGCTGGCGGCGGCGGGGGTGACCTCGGCCACGAGCGGCACGGTACCCGACATGCGCACCCGGACACGGTCGCCGATGACCTCCAGGGTGTCGGCCGTCCCGGGCCAGACGTTCCTGGGGGTGCCCTCGGGAGGGTGGCGGTGCAGGGCGACGGCGTGGGGGTGGACGGCGGCGAACACCTCGCCGTGGTGGTCGTCGGCGACGACCAGGACGCCGCCGGGCAGCTTGACGGTATGGCCGTCGGCGTGGCCCTGGAACAGGTTGACCCCGACCAGCTCGGCGACGTAGCGGGAGCGTGGCTGCCCGCTGACCTCGGCCGGGTTGCCGGTCTGGGTGATGCGGCCGTCTTCCAGGACGACCAGCCGGTCGGCCAGGGCCAGGGCCTCCAGGGGGTCGTGGGTGACCAGCAGCCGGGTGCCGTCGAAGGAGGCCAGGTGGCGGCGCAGGTCGCGGCGGACCTCGGTGCGGGTGGCGGCGTCCAGGGCGGCCAGCGGCTCGTCCAGCAGCAGCAGCCGCGGCTCGCCGACCATGGCCCTGGCCAGGGCGACCCGCTGGGCCTGGCCGCCGGACAGGGCCTTCGGCCGCGACCCGGCGTGGGCGGCCAGGCCGACCCGGTCCAGCCAGGCGGCGGCCCGGCGGCGGGCCTCGGCCTTGGGTATGCCGCGGGAGCGCAGCCCGAAGGCGACGTTCTCCAGGGCCGAGAGGTGCGGGAACAGCAGGTAGTCCTGGAACACGAACCCGACCGGCCGCTGCTCGGTCGGCACCCAGGTGCCGTCCGCGGTATCCTCCAGCACCTGCCCGTCGAGCACCACCCGGCCGTGGTACAGGGCGAGCAGTCCGGCCAGGGCGCGCAGCAGGGTGGTCTTGCCGGCGCCGTTGGGGCCGAGCAGCACCACCAGCTCCCCGGTGGCCACCGCCACCTCGGCCTCGAGCCGGAGTTGCCCCAGGGTGAGGGCCAGGTGGGCCTCCAGGCTCACCGGCACACCCCTCGAGGTCGCTGTGAGCCCCGGTGGCTCATGCGCTCGCGCTGGGGAACCAGCGGTCGCGCAGGGCGATCAGGACCGCCAGGGACACCGCCAGCAGGACCAGGCTGAGGGCGATGGCCGCCTCCAGGTCGGTCTCCAGGGCGATGTAGACGGCCAGGGGCATGGTCTGGGTGACCCCGGGCAGGTTGCCGGCGAAGGTGATGGTGGCCCCGAACTCCCCCAGCGCCCGGGCCCAGCACAATGCGACCCCGGCGCCCAGCGAGGGGGCGATGAGGGGCAGGGTGACCCGCCGGAAGGTCGTCCAGCGGCCGGCGCCCAGGGTGGCGGCGGCGTCCTCATAGCGCCGGTCCATGGCCCGCAGCCCGGCCTCGACGGTGATGACCAGGAACGGCATGGCCACGAAGGCCTCGGCCAGGATGGCCCCGGCGGTGGTGAACGGCAGGGTGATCCCGAAGGCCCGGTCCAGCCACTGGCCGACCAGCCCGCGGCGGCCGAAGGCCAGCAGCAGGGCCACCCCGCCGACCACCGGGGGGAACACCATCGGGAGGGTGGTCAGGGCCCGGACCAGGTTGCGGCCGGGGAAGGCGACCCTGGCCAGCAGAAAGGCCAGCGGCACGCCCAGCAGGACCGACACCGCGACCGCGCCCACCGAGCAGACCAGCGACAGCCGTAGTGCCTGCAGCACTAACGGGGTGGCCAGCTCTTCAGGCAGGTCCCGCCACGAGGTTTCCTCCAGCAGCCCCAGCAGCGGAACCGCCAGGAACCCTACCGCCAGCCCAGCCGGGACGAGCAACAGCAACGGCACCCCGGCCCGAGGCCTGGCCGCCCGGCGCTCGCGGCGCCGGGCGGCGACGGCGGTCATGTGGTCGGCGGCGGCAGGAACCCGTACTGCTCGAGCACCTGCTGGCCCTGGGCGGACAGCACCAGGTCCATGAACGCCTGCGCCTGGTCCTGGGCCTTGCTCGCCTTCACCGTCGCGATCGGGTAGGTCGCGACCACGTTCAGCTCCTCGGGGATGTCGACCCCCTCGACCTTGTCCCCACCGGCGGTCACGTCGGTGACATAGACGATCCCGGCGTCGGCCTCGCCCAGGGACACCTTGGTCACCACCGCCTTGACGTTGTCCTCCTCCGACACCGGCTTGACGGTGACCCCGGCCTTCTCGAGCGCCTGCTGGGCGTACTTGCCGGCCGGCACGTCGGGGGCGGCCAGGACCACCTTCAGGTCGGGGTTGGCCAGGTCCTCCAGGCCCTTGACGCCCTTGGGGTTGCCCTTCTCGACCACGACCTGGAGCAGGTTGCTGGCGAAGTTCTGCGGGGTGCCGACCAGGTCCTTGACCTTGTCCATGTTCGGGATGTCGGCCGAGGCGAACACGTCGGCCGGGGCGCCCTGCTGGATCTGGGTGGCCAGGGCCTGGCTGCCGGCGAAGTTGAGGGTCACCTTGGTGCCGCCGTTGGCCGAGCCGTACTGCTGGCCCAGCTCGGTGAAGGCCGCGGTCAGCGACGCGGCCGCGAACACCTTGATCTCGGTCGGCGACTGGCCGCCCGAGCCCCCACCCGAGTCGTCGCCGCCGCAGGCGGCCAGCGCGAGTGCCGCCACCGCGAGCACGGCGGCCAGGCGGATCCGGGACCGAAGCATGGTGCCTCCTCTATCTGGAATGGGGTCAGGCACGGGCCGGCGAGGGCAGCTCGACGACCACGTTGGTCGCCTTGACGGCCGCGACCGCCAGGACCCCGGGGGCGAGCCGGAGCTCGTCGGCCGCCTCCCGGGTCATCAGCGACACCACCCGGTACGGGCCCGCCTGGAGCTCCACCTTGGCCACGATCTCGTCCTTGACGACCCGGGTGACGATCCCCTGGAAGCGGTTGCGGGCCGACCGGGCGATCACCTCGTCGTGCTCGGGCAGGTGCCAGTGGCCGCTCATGAACTCGGCCAGGGCGGCGCCGTCGACCACCCGCTGGCCGCCCTCGGTCCGCCTGGCCCCCAGGCGGCCGGCATCCGCCCAGCGGCGCACCGTGTCCACGCTGACCCCGAGCAGCTCGGCGGCCTGGCCGATTCGGTAGATTGGCATTTGCTAGGAATCCTAGCATGTCGTCCGGCTTCCGCACGCTATACTCGACCTTCCAGCCGTAACTGCGATCCACGCCACACCGCGGGGGGACGGTCCGTATGCACCCTCCGGTCCAGGCCGACCAGGCGACCCGGCGCGCCCAGGTCGTGGAGGCGCTCGCCGATGCCGTGGCCACCGTGGACCATGCCCCGCCGGTCCATGTGGCCGTCGACGGCCTGGCCGACCCCGCGACCCGGGCCCTGGCCGGCGACCTGCGCCTGGCGCTGGTGGGCCGTGGCCGCCGCTGCCGCCCGGTGACCCTGGATGCGCTCAGCCTCCTGCACCCGGCCGGCCCAGGGATGGAACGACCCGCGCACCGCGCCGGGCCCGGCGACGACCTGGTGCTGGTGGACGGCTGCTTCCTCCAGCACCCGGAGTTCCTGGGCGCCTGGGACCTGGTCGTGTTCCTGCGCTCGGACCCTCCGGGGCCCCCCGGCCCGGACGACGACCCCGACCGGGCCCCGGCCGCGGCCCACTACCTCACCCAGGTCGACCCCGAGGACGCCGCCGACGTCGTGGTCGACCTGCACGACCCCGGCTGGCCGGTGATCCGCCGCATGAGCCCGGCGCTGGCCGGCCGCCTCGGCCCCGAGGTGTTCCTGGCCGAGACCCGGGCCTTCTTCGCCCCGCGGGCGGCGACCTGGGAGGCGCGCTTCCCCGACGACGACCCGGCCTATGCGGCCGCGGTGGCCGAGGTCGGCCTGCATGCCGGGCAGATCGCCCTGGACGCCGGCCGCGGCCACGGCCGCCACGCCCACGCCCTGCTCGCCCTGGCCGACGCCCGCCGCCTGCCGCTCGCCACCGCCACGGTCGACGGCGCCTTCGCCGCCGGCCTCCTGCCCCACCTTCCCGACCCCGCCCATGGCCTGGCCGAGCTGGCCCGGGTGGTCGGTCCCGGCGGCCGCCTGGTCCTGTTCCACCCAGCGGCCGGGCCGCCCTGGCCGCCCGCCACGGTCGGCGCCCGCGCGACGCCGACCTGCTGGCCCCCGGCCCCCTCCGCCACCAGCTCCAGCGCGCCGGCTGGCGGCCGGCCCGCTACGACGACGGGCCCGACCGGTTCCTGGCCGTCGCCGAGCGGATCTCCCCGCCGGTCAGCGGGCGGCGGCCAGGGCGAAGCTGAGCATGCCGGTGGAGGTGAAGTCGATCGCCGGCTCGACGCTGGGCCAGGCGCGCACGTCGTCGAGGAAGCGGGCGTCGGGGCGGTCGAAGGCGGCGTAGGGGTTCCGGCCGTCGACCGGGCAGGCCCGTGCGCCGTCGGGGATGCCGATGTCCTCGAAGTTCTCGGCCCCGTTGGGGCCGTTGACCACCGCGCCCACGACCACCTGGCGGCCGCCGGTGAGGCTGCCGGCCAGGTTGGCGACCTGGTGCTGCGGACAGTGCGGGAACACGGTGCCCTCGCCGATCACGAAGGTCGTGCCCCAGGCGTTGGCCCCCAGGGCCCAGTTGCGCTGGGCGGTCCCGAAGGCGTCGTAGGCGCGGTCCCCGGTGAGGCGGCGGTACAGCCGGGCGGTGGCTGCGTACCCAAAGGTGCGGGTGGCCGCATCGAACTGGGTCACGTCCACCGCCGAGCCGAAGGGCTCGTCGCGGGCCGGGACGGCGCCGGAGTCCAGCTGCCGCCGCAGGTCGGCGAGGAGATCGCGGGGGCCGACCTCGAACACGGACGCCCCTCGGGTGTGCCGCAGCGCCCGCACCAGGTCGGCGTGGGCCAGGGCGCTGGTGTCGTACAGGTTGAGGGCGTCGCGGTGCTCGCTGCCCAGGTAGCGCCCGGCCCAGTGGGTGGCGGCCCGCAGCCAGCCGGCGGCCCGCCGGTCGTGCAACCGCCTGGCCGCCAGGGCCAGCTCGACGGCCCCGAACTCCATGTCGTCCTCCCAGGAGTCCTCGGGGTAGTAGGCGTGCGGGAAGGCCGTCACCAGCTCGCCCACGCGGGTGGTCCTGGCCATGGCGAACACCGAGGCGGCGGCCCGCAGCAGGGCCCGCGCCCGCGTACGGTCGCCGCGGGCCTCCACCTGGGCGCCGAGGGCGAAGGCGGCGGCCACCCGGCCGGCCAGGTTGGGGCTGATGCGCGCGCCCGGCGGGGCGGCCCGGAACACCGGGCGGTACTTGATGAAGTACTCGGCGTCGCCCGGCCGCACCGCCAGCGCGTCGTCGGCCTCAGGCAGCCGCCACACGTCGTGGTCGCCCACGAACCCGAAGCGCTCGCTGCCGGTGCCGAGCCCGACCTGGGCGTAGAGGACCCGGTGGCGCTCGTCCCAGACCTTGTCCAGCCAGCGCAGGCCGTGGCGGGTCTCGGCGGCCAAGGCGCGGTCGCGGCGGTGCAGGCCGCGCCGGACGAGCAGCAGCTCCGCCGTCGAGTAGGCGGTCGCGTGGGTGAACTTGACGAAGTCGCCGGCGTCGAACCAGCCGCCCTCGACGTCCACCGGGCCGCCGATCCGCGTCAGCGGGGCCGCCGGCACGTCGCCGCCGTCGCCCTCGAACACCGGGGTGGCGTACACGGTGGCGTGGCGGTCGGTCAGGTGGGAGGGCCTGCGGTGGAGCCGGCGCGGGACGTGGGCGCCGTCGCGCTGGACCTGGAAGAAGTGGACGGTGTCGTCGACCAGCGTGCCGAACAGGGCCCGGCCGGTGGCGACCCGGAACGGCGGCGAGGCCGCGGCCAGCCCGTCGACCACGATCTGGTAGCGACCGGTCCGGCGCAGGGCGCTGAGGTCGAGCGGGTGCACCGCCCGGTAGCGCCCGTTCCAGCCGCCGGCCGACCGGCCGACCCGGCCCGAGAGCACGGTCCGCCCGCCGGCGTCCACGACGTCGAACCGGGCGCCGCCGGCGGGCGCCTCGGCCAGCAGGAACGCCCGCTTGGCCTCGCCGGGCGCGTAGCCGACCTGGTCGACGCGGACGACGCCGCGGATGGTCGCCGGGGCGGCCCCGGCGGCCGGTGGCCCGGCGACCGGGCCGGCGACGAGCGCGACGCCGAGCACCGCGACGAGGGAGCGGCACCCGAAGCGGAATCGGCGGCGTCCCATGGCCCTCTCCGATCATTAGGAAAGTTTCCTAATGGGTCTTGGGACGCTACTCCCGGCGCCGGGACACGTCAACCGCCGGCGACCGGGTAGAGTCGGCCGCTGAACTCCGTGCGCAGCCAGGGAGGTCCCGGTGAGGGCTCGTTCCGGTCTGGTCCTGCTCGTCGTCCTGCTGGCCGTCCTGCTGGCCGTGGCCCTGGCCGGGGTGCCGGTGGCCCATGCCCAGGCGGCGGTGACGACCTCCACCGGCACCCTGGCCGACGGGGCGACCTGGCAGATCCGCGTCCCGGCGGACTGGAACGGCACCCTGCTGCTCTACAGCCACGGCTACCGCGCGCCGGGCAGCCCCAACCCGGCCCAGGACGTCGGCGACCCGGTGACCGGCGGCTGGCTGCTGGACCACGGCTTCGCCCTGGCCGGGTCGTCGTACGCCTCGACCGGCTGGGCGATCAAGGACGCCCTGGCCGACCAGGCGGCGGCGCTGGACGCCTTCGAGGCCACGGTCGGCCACCCCCGCCAGACGATCGCCTGGGGCGACTCGCTGGGCGGCATGGTCGCCGCCGGGCTGGTCCAGCGCATCCCCGAGCGGCTGGACGGCGCCCTGGCCGCCTGCGGCGTGGTCGCCGGCGCGGTCGCAACCTGGAACCAGGCCCTGGACGCCGCCTTCGCGTTCAAGGTCCTGCTCGCCCCCGACTCGGCCCTGCAGCTGGTCCACATCACCAACCCGGCCGGCAACCTGGCCCTGGCCACCCAGGCCCTGGCCGCCGCCCAGACCACCGCGGCCGGGCGGGCCCGCATCGCCCTGGTCGCGGCCCTGAACGACACCCCGGGCTGGGCCAACCCGACCGGGCCGGAACCGGCCCCCGACGACTACGCCAGCCAGCAGCTGAGCCAGTACGCCAACCTGAACGGCACCTTCGCGTTCCCGTTCGCGTTCCGGGCCGAGCTGGAGGCCAGGGCGGGCGGCAACCCGTCCTGGAACCTGGGCGTCGACTACGCCCGCCAGCTCGAGCGCTCGGTCGACCGGGACGAGGTCGAGGCGCTCTACGGGCAGGCGGGGCTCAGCCTGGCCGAGGACCTGCGCGCCCTCAACCGGACCCCGCGCATCGCCCCCGACCTGGACGCGGTCGGCTACGCGATCCGCAACATCGTCTTCAACGGCCGGCTGGGCGGCGTGCCCGTGCTGAGCATGCACACCACCGGCGACCCCCTGGTCGTGGCCCAGCAGGAGCGGGCCTACGCCCAGGCGGTCCGGGCCGCCGGTAACACCGGCCTGCTCCGCCAGGCCTTTGTCCACCGCGCCGGCCACTGCAGCTTCACCCCGGCCGAGCGGATCGGCGCCCTCCAGGCCCTGCTGCAGCGGGTGGACACCGGCAGCTGGGGCGAGGCGACCACCCCGGAGCAGCTCAACGCCGCCGCCGAGGCGCTCAGGCCCACGCTGCAGGTGCCGACCCCGTCGGCCTTCCTGGCCTACACCCCGGGCCCGTACCTGCGGCCGTTCAACCTGCCCCCGTTCGTGGCCAACGCGGCCGACCCCATGCGCCTGGACACCGCCGCCTAGGAGGTCCTGCGCCGGGCCGGCGTGGAGCCGGGCATGCGGGTGCTCGACGGACACCCGGCCGACGTCAGCGGCGGCTGTCGGCCACGACGGCGGCGAGCAGGGCCACCGCCTCCTCGACCTGGCCGTCGGCCAGGTTGCCGTAGCCGAGCACCAGGCCGGGGCCGATCGCGTCGTCGCGGCAGCGGTAGGTGTCCAGGTTCGCGACCCGCATGCCGCCGGTCGTGGCCCGGCTGACCACCTCGGCGCAGTCCACCCCGCCGTCGAGCTGGACCAGCAGGTGCAGGCCGGCGGCCACGCCGAGGAGGCGGGCGTCGGGCAGCCGCTCGGTCAGCGCCCGGACCAGCCGGTCACGGCGCTGGCGGTAGCGCTTGCGGGCCGCGCGCAGGTGCCGGTCGTGGTCGCCGGCCTGGAGGAAGGCGGCGAAGGCGAGCTGGTCGAGGGTTGACGGCCCGACCAGGCGCCCGGTGGCGGCGCGGAACGGCTCGACCCAGGCCGGCGGGGTCACCATCCAGCCGATGCCCAGCGCCGGCGAGAGCGTCTTGGAGAGCGACCCGAGCAGCACCACCCGGGAGGGGTCGGTGCCCTGCATGGTCCCGACCGGCCGGCGGTCGTAGCGGAACTCGGCGTCGTAGTCGTCCTCAAGGATCAGGCCGTCGACGCGGCGGGCCCACGCCAGCAGGGCGCCGCGTCGTTCGGCCGAGAGCACCACCCCGGTCGGGAACTGGTGGGTCGGGCTCACGATGACCGCGCGCACCTCGGGGTCGTCGTCGAGGTCGCCGACCCGTAGGCCGTGCCCGTCGACGCGGGTCGGCACCACCCGCAGCCCGGCGCTGCCGGCGGCCTGGCGCAGCTGGTGCCAGCCGGGGTCCTCGACGGCCACGGCGCCGACGCCGGCGGCCCGCAGCGCCTGGCAGACGCGGCCGGTGCCGTCGGTGACGCCGCGGCACGGCGTCACCTGGGCCGGGTCGACCAGGGCGCCGCGCACCCGCGTCAGGTACTCGGCCAGGACCTGTCGCAGCCGGGGGTGGCCGCTGGGGTCAGGGTAGCCCAGCTCGGCATAGGGCAGGGTGCTGGCGACCGAGCGGAGCGCCGACACCCAGCGTCCCAGCGGGAAGGCGCGCAGGTCGGGCAGGCCGGGGGCCAGGTCGATCCGTGGCCCGCGGACCGGTTGGGTCTCGGACCGACGCTGGCCGGCGGCCGCCCGGCCGAGAGGCCGCACGCGGGTGCCGGAGCCGACCCGGGCGTCCACGTACCCCTCGGCCGCGAGCTGGGCGTACGCCTCGGTGACGACCCAGCGCGAGCAGCCGAGATCGGCGGCCAGCTGGCGGCTGGGCGGCAGGGCGCCGCCGGCGGGGAGGCGACCGCCGCGGATCGCCTCGCGCAGGGCGGTCGACAGCCGGGCGTGCAGTGGTCCGGCGCGCCCCTCGCCCAGCTCGAGGAGCGTGTCCCACGCGAGATTGGTCTGGAATTCTGGCATCTGATCGGACCGTACATCCGCACCAATGGTCGGGCTAGCCTGGGGCCGTCAGCGCCCGCGCATCGCGGAGAGGAGCAAACCACCGTGCAGCAGCGCCAGCTCAGCGACGGCAGGGTCGACCTCCAGGTCAGCCGGCTCTGCCTGGGCACCATGAATTTCGGCTACCGGACCGACGAGCCCACCTCCTTCGCCATCCTCGACCGCTTCGCCGAGGCGGGCGGCAACTTCCTCGATACGGCCAACAACTACGGCCAGTGGCACGGCGACGCCGGCGAGAGTGAGCGGGTCATCGGGCGCTGGCGACGCTCCCGGGGCGTGACCGACGAGCTGGTCGTGGCCACCAAGGTGGGCGCCAGGACCCTCCTCCCGGGCGACCCGAGCCCGGCGCACTGGCAGGGCCTGGGCGCCAAGACCATCCGGGAGGACGCCGAGACCAGCCTGCGCCAGCTGGGAGTCGACCGCCTCGACCTCTACTACGCCCACATCGACGACCGCTCCACGCCGCTGGAGGAGACCGTCGACGCCTTCGCCGAGCTCGCCGAGGACGGCACGGTCGGGCTGCTGGGGGCCAGCAACCACGCCACCTGGCGGATCGAGCGGGCCCGGGCCATCGCCCGTGCCGGCGGCCGACCCGCCTATTCCTGCGTGCAGCAGGAGCACAGCTACCTGCGGGCCCAGCCCGACCCGGGGCAGCTCAACCTGGTCACCGAGGAGCTGATCGACTATGCCGCCGCCGAGGGCCTGACCCTGCTGGCCTACTCGCCGCTGCTCAAGGGCGTCTACGCCCGACCCGGCCAGGCGCCGCCTGCCGCCTACGACCATCCCGGCAACCGGGCGCGGATGGCGGTCCTGCGCGAGGTGGCGGCCGAGCTGGGCGCGACCCCGACCCAGGTGGTGCTCGCCTGGCTCAAGGATGGCCGGCCGTCGATCATCCCGGTCGTCGGTGCCAGCACCGTGGCCCAGCTCGACGAGCAGCTCGGCGCCGTCGACCTGCGCCTGGACGACGACCTCCGCAAGCGCCTGGACCAGGCCGGCCGCCGCTCCGACGGCTAGGCCGTGTGACCTCAGGCCGTCGGGGAGGATCCCGTAGGGGGTCGCCGGGTCGCCTCGCCGGTCGCGAGGGCGTCGACGAGCTGGCGCTGCACGGCCACCGGGCATGGGCATTAGCTCTGTAACAGAGCTAATATGGAGCGCATGACGGCCGCGGTGCGCACCACCCAGGGGGGCCCGGGGACGGGCCAGGGCGAGGACCTCATGCGGGTCGTCGGGCAGCTTCGCCGCAGCGTCCGGCGGCGGGTCCGCCAGGACTGGCCCCACGCCCCCCTGCCCGAGACCCACCTGGAGCTGCTCCGGCTGGTCAGCGAGCGGCCCGGGCTGCGGGTGCAGGAGGCGGCCGGCGCCCTGCGCCTGGCCCCCAACACGGTCAGCACGCTGGTCAACAAGCTGGTGTCGGCCGGGCTGCTGGAGCGCCGCCGCGACCGGCGCGACGGGCGGGCGGCCCGGCTGCACCCGACCAGGGCCGCGATGCAGCGGATCGCCGCCTGGCGGGACCGCCGCCAGGCCCTGGTCGCCCAGGCCATGGGCACGCTGGCCGCCGCCGACCGGGAGGCGATCGCCGGCGCCCTGCCCGCCCTGCGCCGGCTTGCCGACGCGCTGGAGCGGCCCTCATGAGCCCGAGGGGTCTTGGGAATCCCGAGGGGGTGCACCAGTGAGCCGGGACGGCGCCGCCCGGGGCCGGCTCGCCGCGGCCGGGGAGGCGGTCCAGCCGGCGGTCGACTGCCGCGGCCTCGGCTACCGGTTCGGCCAGGTCGTCGCCCTGGACGACGTCACCTTCACCATCACCCCCGGCGAGGTGTTCGGCCTGCTCGGCCCCAACGGCGCCGGCAAGACGACCACCATCCGCATCCTGACCACGCTGCTCAAGCCGGCGACCGGCAGCGCCGGGGTGTTCGGGCTCGACACCGTCCGCGCCCGCATGCGGGTCCGGCAGGCCATCGGCCATGTCCCCCAGCAACTCTCGGTCGACGCCAGCCTGACCGGCTGGGAGAACGTCTGGCTGTTCGCGCGGCTGTTCGACGTACCCCGGCGGGAGCGCAAGGCGCGGATCGAGCAGGCGCTCGCGACCATGGAGCTGACCGAGGTCGCCGGACGGCTCGCCTCCACCTACTCGGGTGGGATGGTGCGGCGCCTGGAGATGGCCCAGGCCCTGGTCAACCGGCCGCGCCTGCTGATCCTGGACGAGCCCACGATCGGGCTGGACCCGATGGCCCGGGCCAGCGTGTGGGCCCGGGTCCGCGAGCTCCGGGACGACTCGGGTATGACGGTGCTGCTCACCACCCACTACATGGAAGAGGCGGACGCGCTGTGTGACCGCGTCGGGCTCATGCAGCGGGGCCGGCTTCGCGCCCTCGGCTCCCCGGCGGCGCTCAAGGCCGCCCTCGGCCCGGGCGCCACCCTCGAGGACGTGTTCCGCCACCACGCCGCCGGCGAGCTGGCCGACGGCGACAAGGAGGACTTCCGTGATGTCCGCGCGACCCGCCGCACCGCCCGCCGTCTGGGCTGAGGCCCCGCCCGGCCCGCCGGCCTGGCGCCGGTTCGGGAGCCGGATCGCCACGCTCTGCCTGGTCGAGCTGCGCAAGGTCCGCCACGACCGCACCGAGCTCTACACCCGGGCCATCCAGCCGGCGCTGTGGCTGCTCATCTTCGGCGAGACCTTCACCCGCCTGCACGCCATCCCCACCGGCGAGGTCCCCTACCTGGACTACCTGGCCCCCGGGATCATGGCCCAGTCGGCGCTGTTCATCGCCATCTTCTACGGCATCCAGATCATCTGGGAGCGGGACGCCGGCATCCTGGCCAAGCTGCTTACCACCCCGACCCCACGGGCCGCCCTAGTCTCGGGCAAGGCGTTCGCGGCCGGCGTGCGGGCCCTCAGCCAGGTCGTGGTGGTCCTGGCCCTGTCGGCCCTGCTCGGCGTGGACTTCCGCTGGAACCCCCTGTCCCTGCTCGGCACGGCGCTGGTGATCGTGCTCGGCTCGGCCTTCTTCGCCACCCTGTCGGTGTCGATCGCCGGCCTGGCCCTGTCCCGCGAACGCCTCATGGGCATCGGCCAGGCGATCACCATGCCGCTGTTCTTCGGCTCCAACGCCCTCTACCCGATCGACCTCATGCCCGGATGGCTCCGAGCCATCAGCGTCGTCAACCCCCTGACCTACGAGGTCAACGCCCTCCGGACGCTGCTGCTGGGCCTCGCCGGCAACCTCGCCCTCGACCTCGGCGTCCTGGTGGTCGCCGTGGTCGCCGGGGTGAGCGTGGCCGCCGCCCTGCTCGACCGCCTGGCCCGCTGACCGGAGCCGCCCGCCCCTGGCCAGCGCGGCCAGTGACAGCGCCGCGCCGGTGGCGGCGACGACGATCTCCACGAACCGCCAGGCGGCCCTCAGGACGCCAGCGGCACCCCGATCAGGGTCTCGGCGGTGACGTGGTCCACGACGGCGCGCATGTCGCCGTCGCTGGCCTCGTGGACGGCCAGCTGCCGGTCGGCGCTGGTGCCTTCGCGCAGGATGGTGTCCACGTACTCGACGTCCTTGCGCGAGCCGAGCTCGTCGACCACGTCGTCGACGAACTCCACCAGCTCGACGGCCAGGTCGCGCATGGGGACCTCGCGCTGCTTGCCGAAGTCGATCAGCCTGCCATCCAGGCCGTGGCGGAAGGCCCGGAACTTGTTCTCGTGGATCAGCTGCGGCGGGTACTTGCGGAACCCGAGGTTCTGCCCCCGCAGCTTGAGCAGCTTGGCGCAGATGGCCTGGACCAGAGCGGCCAGGCAGATCACCTCGTCGACCTTGGTCACGGCGTCGCAGATGCGGAACTCGATCGTGGGGTACTGCCAGTGCGGGCGCAGGTCCCACCAGATGCTCTTGCCGGTGTCGATCGTGTTGGTCTTGACCAGCAGGGCCACGTAGTTGTCAAAGTCGGCCTGGGAGCCGAACTCGGGCGGGATGCCGCTGCGCGGGAACCGCGACCAGATCACGCTGCGATACGACTTGAGCCCGGTCCGCCGGTTCAGCCAGAACGGGCTGGAGGTCGACAGGGCGAGCAGGTGGGGCAGGAAGTAGCGGGCCTCGTTCATGACCTCGATGCGGGCCTCGGGGTCGGCGATGCCCACGTGGACGTGCATGCCGAAGATCAGCAGCTCCCGGACCAGGTCCTGCATCTGGTCCTCGAACAGCTTGTAGCGCTCCATCTCGGTGATCCGCTGGTCCTGCCAGTGGGAGAACGGGTGGGTGCCGGCCGAGGCGATCCGCAGCCCCTCCGGCTCCAGCAGCCCCGCCAGGCCGCCGCGCAGCCGCAGCACCTCGGCCCGCGCCTCGCCGACGTTGGCGCAGATCCTGGTGCCGACCTCGACCACCGACTGCAGCATCTCGGCCCGCACGTCGTCCACCAGCGAGCTGGTCTGGGCCGCGGCCAGCAGAGTGTCGATGTGGGCCTTCAGCTCTCCGCCGCCGTCGACGATCTGGAACTCTTCCTCGATGCCGATCGTGAGCGGCTGTTCGCCCATCGGAACCTCCCCGCGCTGGCTGCTGGCCAACAGCATGCCCGCAGACCGCCCCTCGGAACCAGGGCCAGGGTCCGCTCGACCGGGTAGCCGCGCCACCCTCCCGGTCGTCGATCGGCGGGTGCGATGGCACCTCGGCTCGTCTCCGCGGCGGGTGACCACCTATCCTCTGGGGCATGCGCTGGCGTCGGTTCACCCATCGACTGCCGCTGACCGGCGTGGCCGTGGCCGGGGCGGTGGTCGGCCACATGGTGGCCTACGTGCTGGCCGTGCCCTCCCCGACGGTCCGGATGGTCCTGCTGGGGGCCACCGGCCACGCCTACTGGACCCAGGCCATCGCCGCCGCCAGCGTCCTCGGCCTGGCCTCGCTGGCCGCCACCCTGCGGCGCCGTTTCCGGGCCGGCCGGTTGTCCGGCCCGCCGCTGCCCGGCGAGCACCTGGGTCGTCTAGCCACCCAGCTGGCCGGGTTCCAGGTCGCCATCTACCTGGTCCAGGAGGCGCTGGAGCGGCTGGAGGCCGGCATCCCCGCCCATGCCCTGCTGGACGGCCGGCTGCTGGTCATCGGCGTGGCCGTCCAGAGCGCGATCGCGCTGGTCCTGGCCGTGCTGCTGGCCGCGGCCGGCCGGGTCGCCGAGGCCGCGGGCCGGGCGCTGCGTCCGCGGCCACGCCGGGAGGAGCCGGCCGGCCGGCCCGTGGCCGGCCCGGCGGTCGCCTGGCCGAGCCGGCTGCTGGCCGCCGGCCGGGGCAGCCGCGCCCCGCCCCGCTCCTTGGTCACCCCATAGGCGAGACACCTCATCTCTCCACCGAGGAGCAGTCATGCGACGTCGTCTGTCCGCCGCCCTGGTCGCCGCGACCATGGCCGCCCTGCTGATCCCACTGCTCGCCGGCCCGGCCTCGGCCCACGAGGCCAAGACGGTCGGCAGGTACCACTTCGTGGTCGGCTTCGGCGACGAGCCGGCCTACGCCGGCGAGAAGAACAGCGTCCAGCTCATCCTGGCCGACGCCAACGACAAGCCGGTCACCGACCTCACCGACACCCTCAAGGTCGCGGTCACCACCGGCAGTTCTGAGCCTCTCCAGCTGTCGCTGGAGCCGTTCTTCGAGGTCGGCGAGTTCGGCACCCCGGGCGACTACCGGGCCTTCTTCATCCCCACCGCCCCCGGCAGCTACAGCTTCCACTTCACCGGCACCATCAAGGGCCAGAGGGTCGACCAGACCTTCAAGTCCGGACCGCAGACCTTCTCCGACATCGAGGATCCGGCCCAGGTCCAGTATCCGGTCAAGCAGCCGACCGGGGGCCAGCTGGCCACCCGGGCCGACCGCGAGACCGCCCGGGTCGACGCCGCCCTCACCGAGGAGCGAAACCAGGCCAAGGACGACGCCGCCTCGACTCGTACCCTGGCCATCGTCGGCCTGGTCGTGGGCGCCCTGGGCCTGGTCGTCGGCGTCGTCGCCCTGGCCAGGGGCCGCCGGTCCCCGGCCTCGCCGGCGACGGCCGCCGAGGGCGAGTCGGCGGCCGTCCGGAACAACTAGCGCCGGCGACCGCTCAGCCGCCGGGCGGTCCGGGCAGCGTCGCCAGCTCGGCCGGGGTGGGCAGCGACGCCTGCGCGCCCTGGCGCAGGCAGGCCGCGGCCGCCACCCGGACCGCCCGGCGGGCCGCCTCCCTGAGGTCGGCCCCGCCGGCGAGGGCGTCGGCCAGCCCGCCGCAGAAGGCGTCGCCGGCGGCGGTGGTGTCCACCGGCCGGACGGGGACGGCCGGGACGTGGTTGGCCCGGCCGTCCCCGACGACCAGGGCGCCGTCGGCGCCCAGGGTGACCACCACCGCCCGGGCGGCGAGCCGCCCGGCCAGCCCGGCCGCCTCCTGGACCGTCCTGGGCACCGGCCCGCCGGCCAGCCGGGCCAGCTCGACCCGGTTGGGCACCAGCACGTCGATGCGGCCGAGCAGCTCGGCGGGCAGGGCCCGCACCGGCGCCGGGTTGAGCACCACCCGCCCCCCCGCCGTGCGGGCGGCGGCGGCCACCGTCTCCAGCGGCACCTCCAGCTGGAGCAGGGTCACCGCGGCCGCCCGCACGGCCGGCGCGGCGGCGACGTCGTCGGGGGTGAGGCGGGCGTTGGCGCCCGGGCTGACCACGATCTGGTTCTCGCCGTCCTCGCTGACGGTGACGCAGGCGGTGCCGCTGGGCACGCCCTCGACCACCCGCACCCGGGAGCCGTCCACCCCGGCCGCCGCCAGCGACGCCAGCAGCTCGCGCCCGGCCTGGTCGTCGCCGACGCAGCCGACCATGGCGACCCGGCGCCCCAGCCGGGCCGCCGCCACCGCCTGGTTGGCCCCCTTGCCGCCCGGGTAGCGGAACAGGTCGCCGCCCCGGACCGTCTCCCCGGGACCGGGCAGCTCGGCGACCCGGATCACCAGGTCCAGGTTCAGGCTGCCCACCACCGCGACCGATCCCTGCATGCCGTCACGCTACCGCGACCCGCCGCTGGGCTACTGTTGGTCCGGCAGGCGACCGGAGGCGATGGAGGCGAGGCAGGTGGCGCTGGAGAGTCGTTCCCCTCAGCGACCCGACGACCTGGTGGTCAAGGTCGAGGCGGCCGGGGCCGAGGCGGTCGCCGGGGCGGTCGAGCGCGCCCGCGGGGCCGCCGGCCGGTGGGCGGCGGCGCCGGCCCTGGAGCGGTCGGCAGCCCTGGTGGCGGCGGCCGACGCCCTGGCCGGGGCGGCCGGCGAGGTCACCGGCCTGGTCGTCCGGGAGGTGGGCAAGCCGGTCACCGAGGCCGGCGCCGAGGTCGCCCGCGGGGTCGGTATCCTGCGCTACTTCGCCCAGCAGGCCCTCGACCCCGACGGCGAGACCTACCCCGGGCCGAGCCCGGCCGGCCTGCTGCTGGCCCGGCGGCGGCCCCGGGGGGTGGTCGGGCTCATCACCCCCTGGAACTTCCCGGTGGCCATCCCCCTGTGGAAGGCGGCGCCCGCCCTGGCCTTCGGCAACGCCGTGGTCCTGAAGCCGTCGCCCGAGTCCACCGCGGTGGCCCTGCGCCTGGCCGAGCTGCTGGCCCCGGCCCTGCCCGACGGCCTGCTCCAGGTCGTGCCCGGCGGGGCCGAGACGGGCACGGCCATGCTGGAGCGGGTGGACTGCATCTCCTTCACCGGCTCGGTGGCCGTCGGCCGCTCGGTCGCGGTGGCCGCCACCGAGCGGGGCATCCCCAGCCAGGCCGAGATGGGCGGCCTCAACGCCTCCATCGTCCTGCCCGACGCCGACCCGCGGCGGGCGGCCGCGGTCGTGGCCGGGGCGGCCATGGGCTACGCCGGCCAGAAGTGCACCGCCACCAGCCGGGCCATCGTGGTCGGCGACCCGGCCCCGTTCACCGAGGCCCTGGTCGCGGCCGTCCAGGACCTGGCCGTCGGCGACCCGGCCGAGGCGGCCACGGTCATCGGGCCGGTGATCACCGAGCCGGCCCGGGACAAGGTGGTGGCGGCGGCCGAGGAGGCCGCGGCCGCCGGCGGGCGCCTGCTGACCGGCGGGACGGCCGGCGACGGGGGCGGCTGGTTCGTGGCCCCGACCCTGGTCGACCGGCTGGCCCCCGACGCCCGCCTGGCCCAGGAGGAGGTGTTCGGCCCGATCGCGGTGGTCCTGGCCGTGGCCGACGAGGACGAGGCGGTGCGGGTCGCCAACGGGGTCCGCTACGGCCTGGTCGGCTCGGTGTTCACCGGCGACCTGGACCGGGCCCTCGGCCTGGCCGCCCGGCTCGACACCGGCATGATCCGGGTCAACGCCCCCACCTCGGGGGTCGACTACCTGGCCCCGTTCGGGGGCGAGAAGGACTCCAGCTACGGCCCCCGCGAGCAGGGCAAGGCGGCCCGGGACTTCTACACCTCGACCCGCACCATCACCATCCTCCCCCAGCGGGGCTGACGTGGCGCTGTGGCGGGTGCTGGTCGACGGGCGGCCCCGCCTGGCCCGGGGAGCGGCCGGCGACGGCCCGGCCGAGCTGCTGGACGCCCGGGCGACCATCGACGGCGTCCTCGGCGGCGACCTCGGCGCCCTGGAGCGGCTGCTGGACGCCCCGGCCGTCGACCCGGTCCCCGACGGCCTCCAGGTGCTGGCCCCGGCCGGCGCCCAGCCGGTCTGGGCGGCCGGGGTGACCTTCCGGCGCAGCCGCGACGCCCGCCTGGAGGAGTCCAGGGGCCTGGACGCCTACGACAAGGTCTACCTGGCCGAGCGGCCCGAGCTGTTCCTCAAGGCGCTGCCGGGCACGGCCAGGGGCCCGGGCCAGCCGATCGGGGTGCGGGCCGACTCCACTTGGGACGTGCCCGAGCCGGAGCTGGCGGTGGTGGCCGACCGGCGCGGCCGGGTGGTCGGCTACACCATCGGCGACGACGTGTCGTCACGCTCCATCGAGGGCGAGAACCCCCTGTACCTCCCCCAGGCCAAGCTCTACCGGGGCAGCTGCGCCCTCGGCCCGTGCCTGGTCCCCGTCGGCGAGGCGCCCGAGCCCGAGGCCATGGAGATCGGCCTGGTGATCGAGCGGGACGGCGCCGAGCTGTTCCGGGACCGCTGCTCGGTCGCGGACATGCGGCGGAGCCTCCCCGAGCTGGTCGACTGGCTCTGGCGCGGCCAGGACCTCCCGCTCGGCGCCGTGCTGCTCACCGGCACCTCGATCGTCCCGCCGCCCGAGCTCAGCCTCCGCCCCGGCGACCGGGTGGCCATCACCATCACCGGCCTGGGCACCCTCACCAACCCGGTCGAGCCGGTCGACACCACCGGCCCGCGTGCCTCCTGAGGCGGCTCAGGCCGGCGCCTCGACCTCGAAGGTGACGCCGGTCTCGCGCTCCGAGACCGCCCACAGGGTGGCCATGGCGTCCCGGTCCCGGGCGCGGCGGAATAGCGGCCGGCGCACCGGCGGCCCCCAGTTCACCCAGCGCGGCGTGTAGAGGGCGCCGCCGACGGCGCCCGGGTCGGTGGCCGCCCGCAGCAGCGGGAGGGCCCCCTGGGCGGGCGTCATCCCGAACCGCCGCACGGCGGCGTGGAAGAACCGCTGGCTGCGGCCGCCGCCGGTCTCGCGCACGCTGCGTGCCTGCAGGTCGGTGTTGGCGAACCCGGGGTGGACGACAATGCTCCTCGCCGGCACGTCCGCCGCCCGGAACCGCCGCTCCAGCTCCAGCGCGAAGTGGACGTTGGCCATCTTGGACCGCCCGTAGGCCCGCCAGGGCTCGTAGCTGCCGACCAGGTGGGGGTTGGCCGGGTCGAGGGGGCCTCCGGTGTGCCGGCCGGTGCTGGTCACCGAGACCACCCGGGCGTCGCCGCTGCGCAGCAGGGCCTCGATCAGCTGGGCGGTGAGGGCGAAGTGGCCGAGGTGGTTCACGGCCAGCTGCATCTCGAAGCCGTCCTCGGTCCGCCGCTCGGAGATGCCCATCACGCCGGCGTTGTTGACCAGCAGGTCGATCCTGGGATGGTCGGCCAGGATGGCCGCGGCGGCCTTGCGCACCGAGGCCTGCGACCCCAGGTCGAGCGGTCGCAGCTCCAGCCGGGCGTCCGGGACGTCGTCGCGGATGGACGCGCGCGCCGCCTCCGCCTTGGCCTGGTCGCGGGCGGCCATCACGACCTGGGCGCCCCTGGCGGCCAGCGCCCTGGCCACCTCGAGCCCGAGCCCGCCGTTGGCGCCGGTCACCACGGCGACCCTGCCCGACTGGTCGGGGATGTCGGCGGTCGTCCAGGCCATGCCCCGATGCTACCCCGAGTCCCCATCCCCGGGCCGGGGCCGGAGCCGCTGACGGAACACCGTCCGGTGGTAGCCCACCGGGGCGATCAGCAGCGCCGCCGACACCGCCGCCAGGACCAGGGTGGCCAGGTAGACGCCCTGCTGGGCGCGGCTGAGGTCGGGAAAGCGGGGGGTGAAGGCCAGGCCCAGCAGGAAGGCGAACAGGATCTGGACGCCGGTCTGGGCGACCCGGGGCTCCTGGACCAGCTCGGTGAACTGGCGGTCGCGGGTCTCCAGCTCGGTCTCGCCGCGGACGGCCTGGTTCCACTCCGCCTGGTCCCACGTTGCGTGGTCATCATGGCGGTACTTGGTCCGCTTGGGGTAGGGCGCCATCGGCCGATCTCCCACGGAGGCTCCTTCCTTTGCCACCCGGATTCGGGCGCGGCTGAGGGCCGCCCGGCGCCGCGGCCCGAATCTCATCCCAGACGGGTGATGCTGGGGCGTTGACCTGGTGGGATCGTCTCGGGACGGCGCGTCTGGGTCGCGTGGCGTTCGACATGGAAGGTGTGCTGGCATGCTCCTGGTGGTTCGGCACGCGGATGCTGGCGACAAGCGCAGCTGGAAGGCATCCGACCTGCTGCGGCCGCTGTCGGCGGCCGGTCACCGCCAGGCCGAGGGGCTGGTGGTCCGCCTGGAGGACTACCCGGTCGAGCGGATCCTGTGCAGCCCCAGCCTGCGCTGCATCCAGACCGTGCAGCCGCTGGCGGGCGACCGCTTCCTCGAGATCGAGCCGCTGCCCGCCCTCGGCGTGGAGGCCAGTCCCGCCGACGTGCTGGGCGTGTTCTGGGACCGGACGCTCCGCAACACGGTGCTGTGCACCCACGGCGAGACCATCGGGGGGCTTCTCCGGCGGCTGGCCGCGGACGGGTTGACGGTGACGGACCCGCTGGACTGGCCCAAGGGCTCCACCTGGCTGCTGCAGCGCACCGACGACCGGCGTGAGGTCCTCGGCCGGCTCATGGCCCCGCTCGAGCTCGCCCTCGCCGGACCCTGAGCGTGGATGGCGTCGGCTCCACTGGCCTGGCCATCGTCTCCCCAGGACCGCTGCCGGCCTACCACCGGTCCCGGTGGACCATCGTGTCCAGCGGGTGGCGGGCGGCGGGCTTGAAGTCGGTGCCGACGCTGTAGGCGACCGGGATCAGCGCCGCCTGCATGACCTCGTCGGACGGGATCCCGAGGATCTCGGCCGCCTCGCGCTCGTGGCGCAGGTGGAAGGTGGTCCAGACGGTGCCCAGCCCGCGGGCCCGCGCGGCCAGCATGAAGCTCCAGGCGGCGGGGATGATCGACCCCCAGCGTGAGGCCTGCACCACCACCGGGGCATGGTCGGTCCGGCCCTCCACGCACGGGATCACGTGCACCGGCACCTCGTGGATGTGCTCGGCCAGGTAGCGGACGGCGTCGGAGATGCGGGCCACGCGCTCGTCGGCGGCGGCCGCGGCGGCCCGCCGCTCCAGGTACGGGCCGGCGACGCTGCGCCACAGCTCCCCGAGCGCGGCCCGCCGCCCCGGGTCGGTCACCACCACGAAGTGCCAGTTCTGGGCGTAGCTGGCCGTCGGCGCCTGCTGGGCCAGGCGCAGGCACTCCTCCAGCACCTCCTGCTCCACCGGGCGGGTCAGGTCGAGCCGCCGGCGGACACTGCGGGTCGTGGCCAGCAGCTCGTCGGGGGTGAGGGCGAGCGGCATGCCCCTAGCATCCCACGCCGGCGAGCCGGGTGGTCACCGCACCGTGAACGACTGGGTGAGCGTGGCGTTGGAGCTGTCCCCGGCGTAGACGTCGATCCGGCCCGGCTCGACCACGAACCGGCCCCGGTTGTCGTAGAAGCCGAAGTCGCTGGCGTCGAGGGTGAAGCTGATGGTCTTCTTCTGCCCTTTGGCCAGGGTCACGCGCTCGAAGCCGCGGAGGCGGCGGACCGGCTGGGAGATGCCGGCCACCGGGTCGTGCAGGTAGAGCTGGACGACCTCGTCGCCCTCGCGGTCGCCGGTGTTGGCCACGTCGACCGAGGCGGAGAGCTTGCCGCTGCGGGATACCCGCGACGAGCTGAGGCGGAGGTTCGAGATGTCGAAGCTGGTGTAGCTGAGGCCGTAGCCGAAGACGTACTGGGGGTCGCAGCTGGGGATGTCGCGGTAGCGCGAGTTGTACTTCGACCCCGGGTCACACGGCCGCCCGGTGGGCTCGTGGTTGTAGTAGATCGGGACCTGGCCGACCCTGCGCGGGAAGGTCACCGGGAGCTTGCCGCCCGGGTCGACCTTGCCGAACAGCACGTCGGCGACGGCGTTGCCCGCCTGGACCCCGGGGAACCACGCCTCCAGGATGGCCGGCGACGGCCCCTCGACCCCCTCCAGGGTCAGCGGCCGGCCGTTGAAGAGGACCACCACGAACGGCTTGCCGGTCGCCTTGATCCGCGCGATCAGCTCCTCCTGCAGGCCGGGAAGGTCGATCTCGCTGCGCGAGGCGGCCTCGCCGCTCTGGCCGCGGGACTCGCCCAGGGCGAGCACGACCTGGTCGGCGGCCCTGGCCACGGCCACCGCCTCGTCGAAGCCGGCGTCGGAGCCGCACTCGTCGGCGGGGGTGTTGTTGGGCGGCTCCTTGTCGGCGATCGAGCAGCCCTCGGCGTAGGTCGTGTCCGGGTCCTGGGCCTTGATGCCGTCGTAGACGGTGACCGCGTCCTGGTCGCGGCCCTGGCCCCACCAGGGCCCGAGCATGTCGTGCTGGTTGCGGGCCAGCGGGCCGATGACGGCGGTCGACTTGGTGGGGTCGAGCGGCAGGGTGCCGCCGTCGTTCTTGAGCAGCACCATCGAGCGGCCCGCGGCCGTGCGGGCGGCGGCCACGGCGTCCGGCAGGAGCTGGGCGGCCTCCGCCTTGGCCGGGTCGACAAAGGGGTGCTCGAACAGGCCGGCCCGGAACTTGACCCGCAGGATCCGCCGGACGGCGTCGTCCAGGCGGGCCATGCTGATGCGGCCGTCGGCCAGCAGCTGCCGGCCGTAGTCACGGATGAAGGTGCTGACCATCTCCATGTCGGTGCCCGAGCTCAGGGCCAGGGCGGCCGCGTCGGGCCCGTCGGCGGCCACGCCGTGCCCGCACGGCCCCTCGTCGGGCGTCCGCGGCGGGCAGGCCCGCAGCTCGGCCACGGCCGTGTAGTCGCTCTCGATGAAGCCGTCGAAGCCCCACTCCCCCTTGAGGATGTCGGTCTCGAGCTCGCGGTTGCCGCACCCGGGCACGCCGTTGATCGCGTTGAACGAGCACATCGCCGTGTCCGCCCCGGCGTCGACCGCCGCCTTGAAGGGCGGCAGGTAGAGGTTGCGCAGCCGCTGGGTCGACATGTCGGTGGTGTTGTAGTCACGGCCGCCCTCCGGCTGGCCGTAGGCGGCGTAGTGCTTGACGCTGGTGACCACCTTGTCGGGCTGGCCGTAGTCGTCGCCCTGGGCGGCCTTCACCCGCGCGGCCGCGAACACCGAGTTCAGGTACGGGTCCTCGCCGCCGGCCTCGGCGATCCGCCCCCAGCGCGGCTCGTGGGAGACGTCGACCATCGGGCTGTAGATCTGCTTGAGCCCGACCGCGGCCGACTCCCGGGCGCCGATCCGGTGGTCGGTGGCCGCCACGCCCGGGTCGAAGCTGCTGGCCGCCCCCAGCGGGATCGGGAAGACGGTCCGGAAGCCGTGGATCGTGTCGTAGGCGAACAGGATCGGGATGTGGAGCCGCGACTGGTTCACCGCGATCTCCTGGAAGTGCCGGATCTTCACGGGGTCCACCAGGCTGAAGACCCCGCCCACGCCCTTGCGGGCGTCCTCGTCGCTGATCTGGCCGTCGGAGAGCAGCTGCACCTGCTGGAGCTTCTCGTCGAGGGTCATCTGGGCCAGGAGCCGGTCGACCCGCCTCTCGATTCCGCGATCGGCTGCCGCCCGGGTCGGCTGCAAGGCCGCCTCGTCCCGGGACTGCGTGGCCGCCATCACCCCGCCGGCCACCATCAGGCTGATCGCCACCACCGTCGCCGCCAGCGCGGTCGTCCGCCTCCGAGGCCCCATGACCCGCCCTCCTCGTCACCTCTGACCCAGCCGCGGCTTGTGTCCCCAACATCCCAAACGCGCACGCCGGCCAGGTCGTTGCCGGCGCGGTTCACCCCAGGCGGGTGATGTGCCCGCACCCTCTGGCGGGGACCATGGCGGGGCTGGAACAGGCCGGTGCCCGGCCGGAGCGCTCGTGGAAGGAGCTGGTGGTGACCGTCCCTCGCGACATGTACGGAGAAGGCCCTCCGAGCCGGTCGGTGGACGCCGGCCGGCTGTGGACCGGCGGCGTGGCCACCGCGCTGGTGGCCGCCCTGGTGGCGGTGGTCGGCGTGCTGATCGCCCGCGGCCTGTTCGACGTGCCGGTGCTCGCGCCCACCGACGAGGGCGCCCTCGGCAACGCCAGCACCTTGCGGCTGGCCGCCTTCGCGGCCATCGCCGCCCTGCTGGCCACCGGGCTGCTGCACCTGCTGCTGCTGAGCACCCCGCAGCCGCGCCGGTTCTTCACCTGGATCATCACCCTGGCCACCATCGCCGCGGCCCTCGTCCCCTTCCTGACCGAGGCCGACCTGGACGAGAAGATCGCCACCTCGGCGATCACCCTGGTCGTCGGCGTGGCGATCGGCTCGCTGCTGTCGGGCGTCGCCCGCAGCGCTGTCCGCACCGGGCGCTGATGGGCGACCGTGTTCGACGACCCGGCCGATGACGACCGCGGGTGACCCGCGACCCGGCGGTCACCCGACGCGGCTGGTGCCGGCATCATCCTTCCGGGGGGAGATGGCACTGCACCGGGCCTCATCGCCTGGCAGATATCCTTCCAGGGGAGCATGCTTGACTTGAGACGGCCGAGACGGAGGCTGCGATGCGGATCCGGCAGTCCAGCCACCAGGGCTACGTGGTGCTGGCTCTGGCCGGTCGGCTCGACCTGACCGCCGCCGTCCAGGTCCGGGAGGCCGTCCTCAAGCAGCTGGCCGACGACCCACCGGCGATCATCTGCGACCTCGGCCAGGTGGAGGCGATCGACCCGGCGTGCGCCGGGGTGTTCACCTCGATCCGGCATCCCGCCCTCGGCTGGCCCGGCACGGCCCTGGTGCTCTGCCGGACCCAGCCGGCGGTGGCCGACGTCCTCGCACGGCAAGGGGTGACGCGGTTCCTTGCCATGTACCCCACGATGGACCAGGCGCTGGCCGGCGTCCGCGACCGGCCGGAGTGGCTGTGCGAGCGGCTGGCGCTTGGGCCGGTGCCGACCGCGGCCCGCGCCAGCCGGGCCTTTGTCGCCGAGCTCTGTGGCCGCTGGGGGCTCCAGGAGCTGGCCGGGTCGGCGGCGCTGCTGGCCAGCGAGCTGGTCACGAACGCCGTGGTCCATGCCGGCACGGCGCTGGAGCTCCGGGTGGAGGTGCATGGCGCCCGGCTGTACCTGGCGGTGCGGGACCAGGACCCGGACGTGGCCCGGCTGCTGGCGGCCAAGGGCGGGCCCGAGCCCGGGCTGGGCCTGCTGATCGTGGACCGGGTGGCCGCGTCCTGGGGGGCGCGCCAGGACGCGGCGGGCGGCAAGACCGTCTGGTGCACGATGGACCCGCCGCCACGACAGGCGGACCGTCGCCCTCCCGACGCGACCGGTCCGCCGGGCCCCGGCCTGATGTGGACCAAGCTGCGGCCGCCGGCCCCCCGGGTCGGGCTGATCCCGCGGGCTGGCCTGCTCTCGCGGCTCCAGGCCGGGCTGGAGAGCAAGCTGTGCCTGGTGGGCGCCCCGGCCGGGTCCGGCAAGACCACGCTGCTCGCCCAGTGGTGCGGTACGGCGGGCGCCGGCCGGGTGGCCTGGGTCTCGCTCGAGGAGAGCGACAGCGATCCGACCCGCTTCTGGACATATGTGGTCGAGGCGTTGCGGGCCGTCGAGCCGGGCGTTGGCGGGACCGCCCTCCAGGCCCTGGAGCGCCCGAGCGCGGACCTGCACCGGACGGTCCTGCCGTCGCTGCTCGACGAGCTGGGCGCCGTCGGCTCGGAGCTGGTGCTGGTCCTGGACGACTACCACCTGATCACCGACCCGGGCTGCCACCAGACACTCGGCTTCTTCCTGGACCACCTCCCGGCGCATGTCCACCTGGTCCTCTCGACGCGGACGGACCCGCCGCTGCCGCTGGCCAGGATGCGCGCCAGGGGCGAGCTGGCCGAGCTCCGGGTGGCGGACCTCGAGTTCAGCGACGAGGAGGCGTTCGCCCTCCTCGTCGGCTCCATGGGCCTGCGGCTCGCCCCCGAGGACGTGGAGCTGCTGGCCGAGCGGACCGAGGGCTGGGCGGCCGGGCTGTACCTGGCCGGGCTGTCGCTCCGCGGCCGGGAGGACCCGAGCGAGTTCGTGGCCTCGTTCCACGGCGACAACCGGCACGTGGCCGACTACCTGGGCGCCGAGGTCCTGGCTCGCCAGCCCGAGGAGATCAGGGCCTTCCTGCTGCGGACCTCGGTGCTGGAGCGCCTGTGCGGCCCCCTGTGCGACGCCGTGCTCGAGACCGATGGCTCCGCGGCGATCCTGGGCGAGCTGGAGCGCTCCAACCTGTTCCTGATCCCGCTCGACGACCAGCGCCAGTGGTACCGCTACCACCACCTGTTCGCGCAGCTGCTGCGCCTGGAGCTTGGCCACGGCCAGGCCGGGCTGATCCCGGCGCTGCACCGGCGGGCCGCGGCCTGGCATCGGCGCGCCGGCAACCTGGACGCGGCCATCCACCACGCGAGCGCGGCCGGGGACCTCACCGAGGCCGCGGTCCTGATCGCGCGGCACTGGCTCGGCCACCTGGGCCGCGGGCAGCGGGCGAGCGTGGCCCGCTGGCTGGACGAGCTGCCGGACGAGGCGATCACGGCCGACCCTCCGGTCGCCTATGTCGCCGCCTGGATCGGCGGACTCTCCGGTGCCTCCAGGCAGGAGACCGAACGTCTGCTGACGGTCATGGAAGACGACACCTGGGACGGCGTGCTGCCGGACGGCATCAGGTCGCTGGCGTTCGGCGCCGCCCTGACGCGCGCGGCCCTGGTGTTCGACGACGTGGGACGGTCGCTCGGCGCGGCCCGCCGCGCGCTGGAGCTTGCCGGCCCGGAGCCGTCGCCGTTCTTCTGGATGGCGCAGGCGGCCCTCGGCCAGTCCCTCTACCTGTCCGCCCGCGCGGCGCAGGCGCGACCTGGGCTGGAGGAGGTGGCCCGGGTCGTGTCGCCGGCCGCCCAGCCGTACGCCGTGATGACCGCGCTGGCGCTGCTGTCCCTGATCGCCGGCGACGAAGGCGACGACCATTCGGCGGCGACGCTCGCGCAGCGCGCGGTGGCGGTCGCCGAGGCACAAGGGCTCGGGGGCGAGCCGCTGAGCGGGATCGCCTACATCGCATTCGGGCGGGCGCTGGCGCGGCGGGGCGAGCCCGCCCCAGCCGAGGCGCAGCTCGGCCGGGCGCTGGAGCTGGTCGAGATCGACAGCATGGTCGTGCATCGCGCCTACGTGCTGCTGTTGCTCGCGTCGGTGCGTCGGGAGTGCGGCGACCTTGCCGGCGGCCGGGCGTTGGTGGAGCGGGCCCGCGAGCTGATCGGACCGCTCACCGACCCCGGCATGCTGGCCGCGCTGCTGGAGCAGGCCGAGCAGGCGTCCGGTCCGGCGCCCCGCCGGCCGGGCGAGCCGGCCGAGCCCCTGACCGAGCGGGAGCTGACGGTCCTGCGGCTGCTGCCCGCCCGGCTGTCGAACCGGGAGATCGGCCGCGAGCTGTACGTCTCGGTCAACACCGTGCGGAGCCATGTCCAGGCCATCTACCGCAAGCTCGAGGTCGCCAGCCGGGCCGAGGCGGTCGCCCACGCGCACCAGCTCGGCCTGCTCCAGCCGTCGACGTCCCCGGAGCGGTCCCGCCATCTCATCCGGGATGAACCCCCGGATCGATGAGGCCGTCTCATCCACCCTTGGCCGAGACTGGTGCGGTGAAGACGCGCCAGCCATCCCGCGGCGCCACGCGACCGACGCAGTACCGGATCGTCGTCCGCGGCGAGCTGAGCCAGCGCTATGCGGTGGCGTTCGAGGACATGACCCTGGTGGCCGGCGACGGCCAGACCGCCATCATCGGGCCGGTCGTCGACCAGGCCCACCTGCACGGTCTTCTCGACCGGATCCGGGACCACGGGCTGGAGCTCGTCAGCGTCAACGCCACACCCACGCCCGTGCCCCCGACCCCTGACCGCACGAAGGGGACCTGAGGATGGGCGCTTCGCGCTCCACCCCGGCCGCGGACCGGCAGGACGCCGGCGAGGGCCCGACACCGCTGATCGTCACCAAGCTGACCCAGCCGCGCCCACCGATCCGCCTGGTGTCCCGGCCCCGGCTGTTCACCCTGCTCGACGCCGGGGCACAGGAGCTGCTGACCGTGGTGTCGGGCCCGGCCGGCGCCGGCAAGACGACGCTGCTGGCCGCCTGGAGCTCGGCGGGGCGGGCTCCCGGCCGGGTGGCCTGGCTGTCGCTGGACCCCGCCGACAACCAGCCCGCCCGCTTCTGGGCCCACGTGCAGGCGGCGCTGCGCCGGTCGGGCGCCGTGCCCGCCGACAGCGCGCTCATGCGCTGGGTGCCGCGACCCGACCTGGATACGACCTTCCTGTCTCTGCTGGTCAGCGGCCTTGCCGAGTTGCCCGGCCCGGTGGTGCTGGTCCTCGACGACCTGCAGGACATCACCGACGCCACGGTCCTCCAGGGGCTTGAGTTCCTGCTGCGGCACGCCCCGCCACAGCTGCGGCTGATGCTCGCCACCCGGGTCGACCCTCCCCTGCCGCTGCAGCGGCTGCGGGTCAGCGGGCAGCTCGCGCAGCTGCGCTCGGCCGACCTGGCGCTCACCGTCGACGAGGTCGCCGACCTGCTGGCCGGGTACGAGCTCCGGCCGAGCCTGTCCGAGCACGACGCGGCGTTGCTGCAGGCACGCACCGAAGGATGGGCGGCGGGGCTGCGGCTGGCGGCATTGTCGCTGCAGGACCAGCCCGACCCGCACCGCTTCGTGAGCGAGTTCGCCGGCGACGACCAGAGCGTCGCCGACTACCTCGTCGGGGAGGTCCTGGACCGGCAGCCCGAGAAGCTGCGCAGCTTCCTGCTCCAGACCTGCATCGTCGACGAGCTGAACGGCGACCTGGCCGATGCCCTCACCGGCGGTCGGGACGGCGAGGAGACCCTGGCCCACCTGGAGCGGGCCAACACCTTCGTGGCGGCCCACGGGCCCCGTCACGACGTGTACCGCTACCACCAGCTGTTCGCCGGCCTGCTGCGCTGCCAGCTGCGACGCCAGGCGCCGGGCGAGGTCGCCGAGCTGCACCGGCGCGCCGCGGGCTGGTACGCCGCGCACGGGCTGGTGGTGAACGCCATCAAGCAGGCGCTGGCGGCCGAGGAATGGCGCGATGCGGCCGACCTCACGGCCGAGCACGGGCTGCGCCTCATCCTGCGATCCGACGCCGGCACCCTCGAGGAGCTGCTCGCCCGGCTCCCGGCCGACCTGGTCCAGGCCGAACCGGAGCTGGCGCTGCTGGCCACCGCCGACCGGCTCCTCCGCGACGACCCCGATGTGGCCGGGATCGACCTGCGGCTCGCCGAGCAGCAGGCGCAGCTGCCGGAGGACCGGCACGGCCGACACGCCCTGCTGCTGGCGGCCTGCCGGACCACCCTGGCGTGGCGGGTGGGCGACCTCAATGGGGCCCTGACGGCCGGTCACGAGGCGCTGGGCCTGCTGGCACGGCCGGAGGCGGCCGGGGCGGACGACGCGCGGATGGTCGTGCTGTCCAACCTGGGTGCGGCAGAGCTGTGGGCCGGCGACCTGGACGCCGCCGAGGCCCACCTCCAGGAAGGCCGGGAGGCTGCCCGCCGGGCCGGGCTCGGCTCCCTCCAGCTCGCCTGCATGAGCCGGCTCGCCGTGCTGCACGCCCTGCGGGGGGCCCTTGGGCAGGCCTTCCGGCTCGCCGGCGACGCGGTCGAGCTGGCCGCCCAGCGGGGCTGGTCGTCGTCGGCGCAGGCGGCCGGCGGCCACCTCGCCCTGGCATGGGTCCACTACCAGCGGGACAACCTGGTCGAGGCAGGCCAGGACCTGGAGCGGGCAGCCGCCGCCTCCCGAGCCCGCTCGGAACGGCCGATGGCCCTCGCGGTGGCGATCCTGCAGGCGAGGCTCCAGCACGTCCGCGGCGACCTGGCCGGTGCGCTGGCCACGGTGGCGTCGGCCCGCCGGGACCTGGGCGGGAAGCCGCCTGCCCGGCTGCGGCGCTGGCTGGCGCTGACCGACGCCGAGCTCTGCCGCGCCGCCGGGCAGGCGACGTCGGCGGTCGACCTGGGCGGCGGCGCCGGTCCCGGCGAACCGGCGGGGACCGGGGAAGCCGTGGTCCTGGCCCGCCTGCAGCTGGCCGAGGGCGACCCGGCCGGCGCCGCCGCCACCCTCGCGGGCCGCCTGAACGGCTCGGCGCCCGGCGGCCTGCTGGCGACGCCGGTCGAGGCGTGGCTGCTGGATGCGCTGGCCGGCGATGCGCTGGCCGACCACGACCGGGCGGCGGCGTCGCTGCAGCGCGCGCTCAGCCTGGCCGAGCCCGAGGGGTTCCGCCGGAGCTTCCTCGACGCCGGCGGCCCCGGCCGGTCGTTGCTCGCCCGCTACCGCCACCGGCTCGCCACCTCCGGGTCGTATGTCGACGAGCTGCTGCAGGCGTCGGCCGAGCTGGCGAGCGCGGGCACCACGCCGCCGGCGCTGGTCGACCAGCTCACCAAGCAGGAACGGGTCGTGCTGCGCTACCTGCCCAGCCTGATGACGTACGAGGAGATCGCCACCGACCTCTACGTCTCCCCCAACACGATCAAGAGCCACGTCTACAGCGTCTTCCGGAAGCTCGGGGTCAGCGGGCGGCGGCAGGCGGTGCGGAGCGCCCGCGAGCTCCAGCTCCTCTGAGACGGCGGAGCAATCTCACACGGTGCGGATGATGACCGCATCGGTCGCGACCGGGATCGTGGGCGGAGACATCAGCCCGCTGTCCGGCGGAAAGCGAGGGCGCGCGCGTGGCGGCGAACTATGAGATCCGGATCAAGGGCCGCATCGGCGACTCGGTCCTGCTCGAATTCGAGGAGCTGACCGCCACGACCGAACCCGTCGAGACGATCCTGTACGGGCCGATCCCCGGCCAGGAGGCGCTCCACGAGCTCCTGGCCAAGCTCCAGTCGCTCGGTCTGGAGGTCGTCGAGTTCCGCCGTCTCCCGGGAGAGCCCGACCCACCGGAGGCAAGCCCCCAGCCTCCCCTGTGACCGTGGCGCCGGCCCCGGCTACCCGCCGCCCGCCTGCGGCAGCCGCCTGACCTCGATCACCTCCAGGCCCCAGAGCCGGGCCCTGGCCAGGACCCCGAGCAGCGCCGCCTGGTCAGGCAGGCGGCCGCGCAGCACGGTCCGTACCGGGTCGACGGCGACCTCCAACCCCTCCTGTGCCGCGACCGCCGCCGCGTCGTGGCGGCGGCCCCTCACCCACACGGCGTACCGCGCCTCACCCATGAGCAGCCCTCCCTCCGCTTCCACTCGCCCACGCCCACGAGGCCCCAGGACACCACCTTCAGCCCGGGCGGGTGGCGCCGTCACCATCCCCATCGGGTGAGGTTCCCCGACGCGCTGGCCCCGCAACCTCATCTGTTCCAGATGAGGCACGCCGACGTTGCCCGGGCGACCATCGAAGCGGCGGAGTGGTCCTGACGGCGCGTTACCACGCGGCCGTTCCAGTCGGGTGGAGGCAGACCGTGACAGTGGGCCAGGAGTCGAAAGGCGAGGTGGACGCCCGCTCGGGCTGGTATGGGTCCGAGGCGTCGGCGGTCGCGGCCGAGCTGGGGGTGGAGCCCGAGCGTGGGCTGAGCGCCGAGGAGGCGAGCCGTCGGCTCCAGCAGCATGGCCCCAACCGGCTGACCGGCGCCAAGAAGGAGTCCGGCTTCCAGGCGTTCCTGCGCCAGTACCGGGACTTCATGCAGATCATCCTGCTGGCCGCGGCCCTGATCAATCTGCTGGTCACCGGTGATGTCGGGACCTCGGTGGTGCTGGCCGGGCTGACGGTGTTCAACGCGGTGATCGGGCTGCGCCAGGAGGCCAAGGCCGAGGAGAGCGTCAAGGCGCTGGCCCAGATGATGAAGACCATCGCCCGGGTCCGCCGCGACGGCCAGGCGCTGGAGATCGACGCCACCGAGCTGGTGCCGGGCGACGTGGTGCTGATGGAGGCGGGCAACCGGGTCCCGGCCGACGGCCGGATCTGTGTCGCCGCGACCCTGGAGATCGAGGAGGCCGCCCTCACCGGGGAGAGCCTGCCGGTGGCCAAGAGCACCGACCCGGTCCCCGGCGACGAGGTCGCGCTCGGCGACCGCACCTGCATGGCCTACATGAACACCTCGGTGACCCGCGGGCGGGGCGAGATGATCGTCACGGCCACCGGCATGGGGACCGAGATCGGCCACATCGCCGACCTCCTGGCCACCACCGAGACCGACAAGACGCCGCTGCAGAAGCAGCTGGACGGTCTGTCCAAGATCATCGCGGCCATCGCCGCGGTGGCGCTGGTGCTGGTGGTCATCCTGGGGCTGATCCGCGGCCAGTCGTTCGACACCCTGTTCATCACCGGGGTGGCCCTGGCGGTGGCGGCGATCCCGACCGGGCTGCCGGCGGTGGTGACCGCGCTGCTGTCGATCGGCACCCGCGAGATCGCCCGCCGCAACGCCATCGTCAAGCGCCTGCCGGCGGTCGAGACCCTCGGGTCGACCTCGGTGATCTGCTCGGACAAGACGGGCACGCTCACGCTCAACAAGATGACCGCCCGGGAGCTGGCCATCCCGGGCCAGCACCGGTTCACCGTCACCGGCGAGGGCTACTCCACCGACGGCGAGATCCGCCACGTCGGCGGCTTGAACGTCGACCTGGACCCGTACCTGCTGCCGATGATCCTGTGCGCGGACGCGGTCCTGGACGGCGACAGCCTGATCGGCGACCCGACCGAGGGCGCCCTGATCGTGCTCGCGGCCAAGGGCGAGCTCGACATCACCGAGACCCGGAGCAGCTATCCCCGGATCGCCGAGGTCCCCTTCGACTCCGACTACAAGTTCATGGCCACCTTCCACAACATGACCGGGGCGGACGGCCAGCCGCTGGTGCGCTGCTACGTCAAGGGCGCCCCGGACGTGCTGATCGCCCGTGGCGGCTCCTACCGGGACCCCGACGGGACCCTGGTGGCGATCACCGACCAGAACCGCTCCGTGGCCCTGGAGGCGAATGACCGCATGGCCGAGGGGGGCGAGCGGGTGATCGTGGTGGCCCAGCGCGACCTCGACCCGGCCACCTTCGACCCCGCCGGGGACCTGCTCGCCCTGGTCCAGGACCTCACCCTGCTGGCCATGGCCGGGATCGTCGACCCCCCACGCGCCGAGGCCAAGGCGGCCATCGCCGAGTGCCGCGGCGCCGGCATCCGGGTGCGGATGATCACCGGCGACCACGCCACCACCGCCGGCGCCATCGCCGGCGAGCTCGGCATCGAGGGTCGCGCCATCACCGGGGCCGAGTTCGCCGCCATGGACGACGACGAGCTGCTCGGCCAGCTCCCCGAGATCGGGGTGGTGGCCCGGGTCGCCCCCGAGGACAAGCTGCGCCTGGTCCGGCTGCTCAAGCGGAGCGGGAATGTGGTCGCCATGACCGGCGACGGGGTCAACGACGCCCCGGCGCTCAAGGCCGCCGACATCGGCGTGGCCATGGGTATCACCGGCACCGAGGTCTCCAAGGAGGCCGCGGTCATGATCCTGACCGACGACAACTTCGCCACCATCGTCAACGCCGTCGACTACGGCCGGAACCTGTACGACAACCTGCTCAAGTACCTCCGCTTCCAGATGGCCACCCTGGTCGCCTACATCGCCATCTTCATCGGCGCCGGGCTCTTCGCCATCGCCGGCGGGGTCCCCCTGACCCCCCTGCAGATCCTCTGGATCAACATGGTCATCGACATCCCCATCGCGGTCGCGCTCGGCTTCGACGCCCCCAGCAGCGGCGTCATGGGACGCCCCCCTCGCCCGGTCGGCGCCCCCGTCCTCTCCCCGGCCAACTGGGTCCGCCTGTGCGTCCAGGGGTTCGTGATGACCGTGGGCGCCCTGGTCGCCTACCAGATCGGCGACGCCCAGTACGACGACCCCGTGGTCGCGGCCACCATGCTGCTCACCGCGCTGTCGCTGTCGCACCTGGCGGTGGGGCTGCTGGCCCGCGACCAGCGCAACACCATCTTCGACCGCTCGGCCCTGCCCGGACCGACCCAGCTGCGACGCTACGGCATCGCGCTGCTGGCCATCATCCTGGTCACCACCATCGGCTTCCTCCAGCGCATCTTCGAGACCACCGAGCTGAGCTTCTCCCAGTGGTCCATCTGCATCGGGATCGCCGCCAGCCTCGTGGTCGTCGAAGAGGTGATAAAACTCGTCATCCGGCGACGCGACCGGGCGTCGGTGGGAGAGGAGTAGCCGATGGATCGGGCGATGCGAACCCTGGAGCAGCTGACGGTGACGCCGGAGTGAGCGGCGTCCTCGGCGAGGCGTCCTGGGCGGAGCGGGCGCGGTGGCTGGCCGGGTGGCTCAACCCGGTGATCGCCTCCCCGGCGGCGCCGCTGGAGACCTTCGCCGCCCTGGACGCGCTGGGCCCGTCGCTGATGCCGCGGACCTCGCGGCTCCAGGGCGTGTCGATGGGCCTGAGCGCGCTGGGGGCGCGGGCCACCGCCGGCGCCGCCGAGCGGCTGGCCAGGGCGGCGGTACCGGCCGAGGCGCCGCTGGCAAGGCAGCTGGTGACGCGGGCGCTGATCGGCGCCGGCGGCACGGCGCTGGCGGCGCTGCCGGAGCGGGACGGCGAGCGGTTGTGGACGGCCTCGGTGCGGTCGGCCGGCCGGCTGCTGCGGGCCGGCGCCGCCGGTGGGGCCGTCCACGACCTGGGCCGGGCCGTGCAGGAGCGGTTCCCGGCCCAGCGGGCGATCCGGCCGCTGGCGGTCAGCACGGCGCTCGCCGGGGGGCTGCTCGGGTGGGGGGCGCGGCGGATGCGGACCAGCGAGGCCGCCGTGGAGCGCTGGCCGCTGCCGCAGACGACCACGCTGCCGGCCACCCTGGCCACCTCCTATGCCGTCACGGCGGTGGGCACGGGGCTGACCAGGGGCTACGTGTGGTCCCGGGGGGCGATGGAGTCCTATTTCGGGCCCGGACCGGGCAAGCGGCTGCTGGCCCGGGCGGTCAACGCCGGGGTCTGGGCGGCGGGGGCGACCGCCCTCTACAACGTCGGTGTCGCCTACATCGGACGGGCCAACGAGAAGGTCGAGCCCGCCTACTCCACCCCGCCGGCCACCCCCCTGGTATCCGGCAGCGACGACAGCCTGCTGCCGTTCGCCGACCTCGGCCAGCAGGGACGCCGCTACGTCACCGACGTGGTCACCCCCGAGCTGATCGAGCAGGTCATGAGGGAGCCGGCGGTCGCCCACCCGATCCGCACCTACGTGGGGTTCAACAGCGAGCCGATCTACCAGACGGGGCGGGCCGAGCTGGCCCTGGCCGAGCTCGACCGCACCGGCGCCTTCGACCGGTCGTACCTGCTGCTGGTCTCCCCCACCGGCACCGGCTGGGTCGACCACACCCTGATCGAGACCGCCGAGTTCCTCACCCGCGGCGACATCGCCACCTGCTGCATCCAGTACGGCCGCTACCCGTCGTTCCTGTCGGTGCAGAAGGTGGCCCTGGGCCGGGGCCAGTTCCGCCTGCTGCTGTGGGGGGTCACCCAGCGGCTGGCCGAGCGCCCACCCGAGCGGCGGCCCAAGGTGCTGGTCTTCGGCGAGAGCCTTGGCGCCTGGACCAGCTCGGATGTGGTGATGTTCCAGGGTGTCCAGGGCTTCGACCACTACGGCATCGACCGGGCCCTGTGGGTGGGGCTGCCGTGGCTGGCCAAGTGGTCCCGCAGCGGCATGGCCCGGGGGTCCAGCACCATGGTGCCCGAGGGCACCGTCGGGGTCTTCGACCGGTACGAGCAGCTCGCCGAGCTGGACGACGAGCGTCGGGCACGGCTGCGGGCGGTCATCCTCTCCCACGACAACGACCCCATCGCCGTGCTCGGCCCCGAGCTGCTGATCCAGCCGCCCTGGTGGCTGGCTGACGGGCGGCGGGGCCGCGGCGTCCCCGAGACCATGCGCTGGCGGCCGCTGGTCACCTTCATCCAGACGGCCATGGACGCGGCCAACGCGATGGTGTCGGTGCCGGGCAAGTTCGGCTCCTTCGGCCACGACTACCGCGCCGACATGGTCCGCTTCGTGCACGGCGCCTACGGGCTGCCCGCCGCCACCGAGGAGCAGCTCGACCGCATCGACCAGACCCTGCGGTCCCTGGAGCTGGAGCGCGCCCAGCGCATCAAGGCCAAGCACGCCGACGCCGCCCCCACCCCGCCGGCCCACCGCGCCGACGAGGACCACTTCCGTGCCGGCGTGCCCCTGCGCACCCGACGCACCCGTGGAGCCCGCTGGGCCCAGCGGCGACCGGCGCAGCAGCCCGGCCTGGCAACCCAGGGCGGTGGATGAAATCATCCCGAAGGCATGATGCCGCCCGCCCCGGAACCCGTTTCCATTCGTGGTCCAGGAGCGGACGACCAGAACAGGAGGTAGCGATGGCGGACCTGATCGCGATCGGGTATCCGGACGAGACGACGGCGCTGTCGGCGCTGGACGAGGCCGAGCGGCTGCAGAAGGAGCTCATCATCCAGGCCGACGCGGTGGCCGCGATCATCCGGAACAAGGACGGCAAGATCCGGACCGTCACCAACCACCACGCGGTCGGCGCCGGCGCGACCTGGGGGATGTTCTGGGGCATGCTGTTCGGCATGCTGTTCTTCGTCCCGTTCCTCGGGATGGCCGTTGGCGCCGGGATGGGCGCGCTGATGGGCAAGGTCACCAAGAACGCCGTGGACAAGCAGTTCCAGGACCAGGTCCGGGAGATGCTCCAGCCCGGCACCTCGGCGCTGTTCATGGTGGTGGAGAAGGTCACCCCCGACAAGGCCGTCGAGGCGATGTCCAAGTACGGCGGCACCGTCCTCAAGAGCTCGCTGTCGAACGAGGCGCAGCAGCAGCTCCAGGAGGAGCTGCACGGCGAGGGCAGCAGCAGCCAGTAGAGGACCATGGAGGCATCGAGGGAGGCCGGGCGATGGCTGCCCGGCCTCCAGACCCTTCGCACCTATCACCGGTCCTGGCTGCCACGCGACGTGGTCGCCGGGATCGTCCTCACCGCGCTGCTGGTACCCGCCGGCATGGGGTATGCCGAGGCCTCGGGGCTGCCGGCCATCTACGGGCTCTACGCGACGATGGTCCCGCTGGTGGTCTACGCCCTCTTCGGTCCGAGCAGGATCCTCGTCCTCGGCCCTGACTCCTCGCTGGCCCCGCTGATCGCGGCCGCGATCCTGCCCTTGGCCGCCGGCAACGAGGCGGAGGCCGTCGCCCTGGCGGGCATGCTCGCCCTCCTGTCGGGTGCGCTGTGCATGCTCGCCGGCTTCGCCCGCTTCGGGTTCATCGCCGAGCTGCTGTCCAAGCCCGTCCGCTACGGCTACATGAACGGGATCGCGCTGACCGTGCTGCTGAGCCAGCTGCCGAAGCTCTTCGGCTTCTCCGTCGACGCCGAGGGCGCGATCGCCGAGGCACGGGCCTTCGCCCGCGGGGTCGCCGACGGCGAGACGAACACTGTGGCCCTGCTCATCGGTGTCGCCTGCCTGCTGGTGATCCTGGGGTTCAAGCGGTGGCGGCCGCAGATCCCGGGCGTGCTCGTCGCGGTGGTCGGGGCGACGGTCGCGGTGGGCGTGTTCGGCCTGGCCGAGCGGTACGACCTCTCGGTGGTGGGACCGCTCCCCAAGGGGCTCCCTTCGTTCGAGATCCCCAGCGTCTCGTTCGACGATCTCACGGCGCTGGTGGCCGGCGCCCTCGGGATCGCCCTGGTGTCGTTCGCCGACACCAGCGTGCTCTCGCGGACCTTCGCGATCCGAGGCGGCTACCGGGTCGACCCGAACCAGGAGCTGGTCGCGCTCGGCGCGGCCAACGTGGCCGCCGGCTTCTTCCAGGGGTTCTCGGTGAGCAGCAGCTCCTCGCGGACCCCGGTCGCCGAGGCCGCCGGCGCCAAGACGCAGGCGACCGGGCTGGTCG
>Ga0207428_10000602_pt1 | contig 42552 bp, 47 predicted proteins | sample RhiMethybrSRZTD1_FD_187600 | JGI IMG/M metagenome (GOLD analysis project Ga0207428, IMG submission 187600) | Populus rhizosphere microbial communities from Tennessee, USA - Rhizosphere MetaG P. TD hybrid SRZTD1 (SPAdes) (version 3) | ecosystem: Host-associated > Plants > Roots > Rhizosphere >...
AAGGAACCTTACCTTTAAGGTAACTTACCGCTTTATTCGCTATTTCAGTAGTTGATGTAACATCTAATTCGTCATTCTTAGTAATGCCTAAACTTTCAAGCAAATTTACATCGGAAGGTGTAATAACTGATGCTGTAATACGTGGATTCTCCAGTATGTTACTTTTAGCGCACGGAAAAAAAAATGGAACGCATACAAAATTGAGTGATGATAGAACATCATTAACCGTAATAATTGTCCTTTTATCAAGTAATGCAGTATCGCAAGCTTTCAATAACATGATATTTGTCAATGCTTCAACTTCGCCTGCTGTAAGCATAGTATCAACAGCTATCTTTGAAACCATATCTGAGATTTGGTTTATAATTTCAGGGGTAGTAGTCAGTCCCAAATCGTTGGTTTTTTTTAGGATTTCTTCTTGGTTCATTCATCGAAAAATAGCTGGCGCAATTATTAAGCCTATCCCGATAGGTAATCTCGAATGTAGACATCCGATGAAGAAACATAATTCTTGCAAAAATGGGAGTTTAGTGTATCTTTTTCGGCTTCTTAAATTTCATTAAATCCAGTTACTCTTTCTCACTTGATCTATAAATGCCAAGTTCTTTCAGGACGCTGATTACTACAGGAATCTCTAAATCTAATTGCATCGCAATGAATTCTTCACCAATCCCAGATAAATACAGGTTCTTTACGACATCTTTTTTTTCTTCTGAAATCATTTTTACCAGGCAGTGATCGTCTATGATTCATTATTTGATATATATACTTGACACAACTTCATTTTCTTTGAAATGGAGAATGAGATAATGCTATGTTATTAATTCCTCACTTTGATCGTAACGAATTATGGATCCATAACAAAATTAAATTAACTTATATATTTAATATCACTGATTCATAAAAAACAGAAAATAATGTATATGAGCTGAAAAATTTATGTCAAAAATGATTCCTATTTTGTGAAGCCAAGATCAAGGAATTAAAACTGTTCCGGCTGAATATTCAGTCGTATCCCTACGGGCGAACCTATGAAGAAAAACTTTAAAGCTCAGTAGTTCATATCTATGTTAGAATCCATTTTTAGAACCGATAGCGTCGTGGGCCCTGACTAGGTCATTTTGTTTTAGTGTACGTCGGTTGTGCAATAGAAGGGCAATTCTAATTACCTACTTTAGGTTCATTAGACATTAAAGCGCAAATTATAACACTAACTATTATCGTTATAATGCTAGTTTGTTTGAAATTCTTTCCTTTTGGGGGTGCATGTATGAACTACGGAACATATTCGGTGGCGACTGTACCAAGGATATGGATATATCTAATGCAGGGAGTACCTGGGTTGGTCTAGTGGCAGGCATAGTGATTGGTGCTGTCATAACATGGTGGGTCTACAATCGACAGAAAAAAATTTCAGAGAAACAGGATGAATTTCTAACCCACATTGCAGATCTGGAGGAGCGTAATAAAACCATGTTGAATAAGATCCTTAGTTTAGAAGAAAAAATTGAGGATATGCTCAAAAAGATAAAATAAATAACTGGACTTAGCGATTCGTAAATTGATATACAAAGGGTATTAAACTAGAACTATCGAAATTATCATTAGTTTGTAACTGGTATTCGAAGATTAATATCGATTCCAAAGTCTGGTAATTATCAGTAATTGTTTTTGTCATTTCTAGAAACCTCCTATCCTAACAAAGGAAAAAATAAATTCAGGTGTTAGCAAAAAACGTATCAAACTTTGAAATTCTATAAAATATTAGAGAATCAATTGAGCTATTTGATTTATTGTACCTAAAGAAAATATTCTTATAACAATTGATTTGATAGAATTTCAAGTGTGTGATTCAATACAACTATCATCAATTGTATCCGTTGTAACTTTTCTTATAATCTTCAGTTATTTTACTCCATTAATAGGTGCCCAGAGCAATGATATCTCTACAGGTCCAAAACCTTATGGCAAGCCTCTTGAAGAATGGGCTAAAGAATATTGGCAATGGAATATTGGGGTGCCACCAGGAGATATCCCCAAAGATGTTAATACTAATCTGGATAAATGCATCGTCGGTTCTGATCGACAGAATACTATGACACTCCTCTTAGGGGTTTACGGTCTTACATACTCTACTAAGTGCAATATATCGTCGGCGAAGCCCATTTTAATTCCTCTGCTCGCAGGAGAGTGCAATCCAACAGTGCCCGGGCCAAGAAGCAAAAATGCTAAAATCGAAGACTTGTGGGCCTGTGCAAAGGATGCTGATGAAGGGTTAAATGCGTGGGAAGTCAGGCTGGATGATCGTGTTTTGTTTAAGAAGGCTGGGAACGAAGAGGTAAATGGACATTTGATTGATAATATTCTAGTAAGGAATTCTTCGGTTTTCAATATCACTATACCTCAGGTGAACAGATATGAAGCAGATTCTGGAGTGTATCCTGCGGTCGTTGATGGCTACTACTTAATCTTGAAGCCTCTACCACCGGGTGAACATACCCTAACTTACAAATTCAAACTAGATCAAAAAATCCCAGGAACATACCTTTCATATGTTAACGGTGATGCAACTTATTTACTTACGGTCAAGTGAATAATGTAACTGAACTAGAAAATGTATCTTATGTTTGGTAACATAACTGTAGAGTTGGTCCTACGACTACAAGATCTGCTAGAAGCTATGATCACACCAACTGAAACCCAGCGAACTTGTACTGAGACAGTTATAGTTGTGAAACAAAATTTTGCCTGTCCAGCCTTACCATCGTAGTCTAATTACAGTCATCGTTGTAGCAAGACGGCTAAAACAAATTGTGTTCAGAATATCACATCAGTTCGTATCCCTCGCATCTAAATAACTTATCTTGAGAATCAAAATGTCCGTCCAGAATACATACCAAGCCATTAATCCATGATAACTCCGGTGAATCTCGCTCAATCTGATTAAGCATTGATGCATCTGCTGATTTCCCACTCTCGTTCATTGGCTTTAAGCAGTTCGCTCGAATAATATATTTAGAGTGTTATTATGCAGTTTGGTACTGATCATCTTCATATCGAAGGTTATAGTTGGCAAAGGAATAACATTGACCAAATAGCCTGTGGGACTCTTTACCTTAATAATAACTTCTGAACCCAGTCGTTTAATGTCAAGGTCTTGCTTTTCAGTAAAAGGAACCTTAATTGAGATTCTTAGATTTTTGGGAGGCTGGTCGATAATAGAGTATGGTTTACCGGTATAGAATATCTTTGATGGATCGTCCTCCCCAAATATAATGTCAGCATTAACGCGTAACATTTCTATTCCTGCAAGTTCAGTACTATGAAGAGGAACCTCTCTAACTGGAAGTGGATAAAAATTTGATTTGGCTTCCGCGACTTTAGTGTGTTGAAATTTTGTCCAATTAGTATAAAATTCATTTGACTTAACTTCAGTATATTTATCAGGCAAAATCTTATTAATTATAGCTAGATCAGTGTTAATTCCGTACAGGCTAGCAGCCATGAAGGCCCTTTTGGCATTTTCTATGCTGAATGAGTCCGGATTTGCAACCAATCTTAGCGTTGTTATACTGTTGTCTTTGATTATATCGGAAAGCCGGTTAAGGCTCTTGAACAAGTCCTTCTCGTACCGTAACATTTTAGTTGGAATTGAAATTCCAGAAAAAGCTTGAAAAATTTCCGCAAACCCAGAAAAAGCGCCTAATAAACTAGTAACTCTGTTACTAATCTTACTCACAAGTTTTGGAAAATAAAGATATCTCAGCGCTTCACCTGATGCAGGCATATCCAGAACCACAACCTCGTGTGATCTGAGACGCATGACTTCCTCAACTTTGAGAAGAGAAAATAATTGTGTCATTCCAGGCATCATTGCAATCTCATAGGCCAGGATTTCATCGATACCTTTGGATGAAAACATAGAAGCCATATAAGAAATAATCTCACGGTATTGTGTATTCATCTCTAGTGTTGGGTCGATTTGTAATGCCTGAAGACAGGGAAATACTTCTAATGCATGATTGTCATTACTATTGTTCGTAACAGAGCCATGTAGCTGAAACGCGTCATTTAATGAATGAGCTGGATCGGAAGAAATAATTAATGTATTGTATTTTTTTTCAGCTAGCTCAATAGCAGTTGAACAGGAAATTACTGTTTTACCGGTTCCACCTTTACCTGTATATATGAGAAGTCTCATTCATCCGTTGTACATTTTAAATAGTTCGTATATAAATCTCGTTTTATTTTCAAAACACATTATTTTTTTGACAATTCAGGAGAATTAATCATGGCTACTAGAATAATAAAGCTTTTGGAAAACTTTCCCAAGCCGCTCAAATTCACTCTAGGAAGAAGTCAGAAAAGTTCCTAAAAACAACGAGCTAAATACCAAGTAGTAGAAGCCTACTACATGCAGGGCACTAATCCCGACGGGCTCATAAAATATGTTTAGTCTTATTAACATCTAATTAAATTCTATATTTTGAATTTCTCAGAGTTCCGATTGAATATTTAGTCATAGCCTCCATTGCCCAACTATAATATTTCCTTACATCGTTACTAAATTAGATACCTTCTGATTGGTTTAAAAATCATGGTCTGTTTATTTCTTTGGGCCTTCTATCTAGGAGTTTTAGTTATCCCACCCTTTTCATCTTTGACCCACACTTGGGACATGCCCTCTGACTATGTTGTTGACCGCAGCTCATGCAATAATACTTCAGAGGCTTGAATCCGAGCACAGAAGATGGCTGACCAAAAAATCCACCATGTCGATTAATACCCGATCTAAGATATCGCCTTACAAACTGGATCACTATGAAAACTCCTAAAAAGGCAATAAATGACATAGGAAATGGCAGCAATAATGAGAGGCCAATACTTATTCCTAAGTATATACCAAGCCACATTAATAGGTGGAGGATGTAAGATCTGTTAACTCGATAGGGATCAGACATGGTCTATGCTCTGACAGTTATATTTACGTCACCGTGTCACTTAAACAATTTCTTTGGATAGTTCTAAATGTCACTGTAATCTACAGGAATTAACCTGATAAACAATCAGATAAGGATTATCTCATTTTAGGAGACGCCAATCGGTGGCCTTTTGTCTTGACTATGTTCTAGGGACTTGTGATAGCTTAACATATCCGGAGTCTCAAATATTTTCCCGCATATCTCACATCTTAACTTCTTTGGATTTGGAGTATACACAGATTGCTCTGCGATCGACATTTACATAGATAATAGCGTAACCGTACCAGATAAGGCTTTCAATCAAAATTTGAGATATTTAGAACACATACCAGAAAATGGATCCGAACCATTAACAACGCGATTCCCGACGGGCTCAAAAAATAATGTTCCCACTTATTTGCTTCGAATGTAATTCTAGTTTTAGAAATTTCACATGGTTCCCACCGAATCCCGTAAGAATTTGCAAGATATAAAAATAATATACCATCAACCGTAATCAGAAATAATGCAAGAGAGTAGTAGCGGGTATGCTTCGGTCAACGGACTCAAGTTGTATTATGAAATCCATGGCAAAGGAGCACCACTGGTTTTAATTCATGGAGGAGGCTCTACAATCCAAACCTCATTTGGACGTGTGCTCCATTCCTTTGCAAAAGAAAGACAAGTTATTGCAGTTGAATTGCAGGGACATGGTCACACCCCTGATATAAACAGACCAGAAACTTTTGAACAAGATGCGGACGACGTTGCCGCGCTTCTGAAATATTTGAAAATTGAAAATGCCGACTTTTTTGGTTTCAGCAATGGTGCAAACACAACAATGCAAATTGCAATTCGGTATCCAAATTTAGTGCGAAAAATAATTTTGGGTTCAGCGTTCTTTAAAAGAGATGGAATGTATCCTCATTTATGGGAATCTTTGAATCATTCAAGATTGAAAGACATGCCACAACTATTGAAAGATGCTTACAAAAAAGTAGCGCCTGATTCCAATGACTTGTCTAAAATGTATGAGAGGGATAAAAAAAGAATGGTTGAGTTTAAAGATTGGAAAGCAGAAGATATTCATTCTATTAATGCACCTGCACTCATCATAATTGGCGATGATGATGTTGTTCGTCCTGAACATGCAGTTGAAATGTTTCGACTGTTACCACATGCACGACTTTCAATACTTCCTGGAATACATGGGGCATATATCGGTGAACTGACTACGGGAATGGAAAGCAGCAAAATCCCTGAATTCACTGTTTCAATAATTGAAGAATTTCTAAACTAACCATTTTAGAACCGATAGCGTAGCGTCGTGGATACCGACACCAACGTCTCAAAATGTCTCCTTATAATCTAATTTAATTATTATGATCTAAATTTTCCTCTTAGTAGTAACGCAATGATAGAAGTTCCAAGTATTTTGGAAAATAGGCATGGTGACCTGATTCGCAAGTTCATATGAAAGCACTTGAAAAGGAATTCTGTACGTACTAATTCAAATACTGGACTCTGCCATTTGAGGTACAATTGACACAGGAGAATAATAACCCAACTATAGTCCACTTTGAGATCCCTGCAGATGATGTAGAACGTGCGAGAAAATTTTACTCAACTTTGTTTGGCTGGAAAATAGAAAGGGCTGAAGTAAAGGTAGACGGAGATACGATGGATTATTGGATGATATCTACATCTGGCGATAATAATGAAAAATCTTCCTTAGGTGGAGGTTTGATGAAGAGAAAGGATCCTCAACAACCAAACTTGAACTATATAGGTGTGCCTTCAATAGATGAATATTCAAAGAAAGTTGAGAATTTGGGAGGCAAGGTTTTGATGCCAAAAACAAAAGTCGAGGGTTATGGTTTCTTTGCCGTATGTTCTGATACGGAAAATAACTCATTTGCTTTGTGGGAGATAGCGCAGCAGAAATAATCATCTAGTATCACGAATTACGTCTCCTATCGTAGTAGAGAATAAAACTGATTCAGTTTTTAATCAATTATTTGGCCGTTTTCCGCCCATACTGCGGATCGTAGTCTGATTCCATCACTGACTCATTAACTCTCGACAGGCTCGAATAATTCAATCGGATTGCCATCTGGGTCTTCCAATTGGATCTGTCTTCCTCCGGGACCGACTTCCATCTCATTTCTAAAATGCACTCCCTCCTTGTTGAGTTCGGTAATGTGTGCAGGCAAGTCCTGCACCTGGAGAACTATCCGGTTCCATCCACCTGACTCTTGCTGACGACCATCGGGCAGTGGTCGGGAACCCGAAGCTCCCGGACCGCTGAGTATAAGTTTGAGATCGCCGATCGAAACCTGACCGAAAGCAGGCAAATTTTCAAAGTCCAGATTGAAACCGAGGATCTTAGTATAGAAGGCAATCGAGCGTTGAACCTCTTTGACTTGATATCGAACACCACGAAGCCCTAGAATGAACTTCTCTACCAATTTTGAGAACAGTTCCCAGCATAAATTATTCCTGTAGAGGTAACCAATATTCTTGAAACCTTAAAAATATAACCAGAATGCAACACAATTATATTCACAATCAGAGATAAATACTAAACGAAAGAAAAATAATCGATTATCTTCAATAAAGAAATGTCATTGCACAAAAAACCAGAGTATTCAGTTATTGACGCACCGTCCGTATTGGGGTTACGACCAACTGGAGTTGAGCTTCTCCCAAAAGCCTTACGGGAAGCAGGTTTACTTGAGCAACTAAATGCTGATTACGCTGGCATGGTTACTCCATCGGCTGTTTACAACTATAAGCGTGATGATGAAACCAAGTTATTAAATCCTAAAGCCATCAAAGATTATACGCTGAAATTAGCAGAGGTTGTGAGGGGTGAGTTACAGAAAAATAAATTCCCTATAGTCATTGGAGGTGATTGCAGTATCTTAATTGGTAATCTTTTAGCATTAAGGCGTCTAGGAAGATACGGGCTATTTTTTATTGATGGACATTCTGATTTTTACTTACCAGAAGAATCTCCAACTGGCGAGGTAGCAGATATGGAATTGGCAATAGTATCCGGTCATGGTCCTGACATTCTTGCTGACCTGGACCACCTTAAGCCACTAGTAAGGGAACAAGATATAGTAGTATTTGGATATCGTGATTCAGCGCAATCTGCTCAGTATGGATGCCAAGACATTAAGAAGACAACGATGATTAATGCCATAGAACTTGTAGATCTGCAAAGGTTAGGACTCCAAAAAGCCGCTAGTTTAGGCATAGAAACACTTCTCAAAAATGAACTTTTGGGGTTTTGGATTCATCTTGATGCTGATGTTTTGGATGATTTAATTATGCCTGCAGTCGATTATCGACTACCTGGTGGATTAACTTTCTCAGAATTAAGTAATTTATTAAGGCTATTACTAATGTCAGGGAAAGCAGTCGGTGTTAGTGTCACAATCTTTAATCCTACGCTTGACAAAGATGGCTCTATAACTAGAAATTTTGTGTCAAGTATGGTTGAAGGTCTATCCTAAATCCTAAATCCTATATTCTTGTGAAGTAAAGCTCTTTATAATAGAAACTAGAAATTTCTAACTTTGACTATTCATTTGTTGCTAACATATAACCTTTTGATGCTAGCACACTATGATCAAGTGTTGGAGTATTGACAGAATTGTATCCTGTTGAAGTATATACATTCATGCGAACTTTTGTTGATTTCATCTTCCATGAACCATCAGGATTTTGTGTTATAGTGGTTTGAGAATTAAATCTACTATCTCCAAGTGGATTAGCCAGTTTCATGTACAACTCCTCACCACCATTCTTTGTTTGATACATTTTATTATTCCAATGTATCTACATTTGAGGGAGCCGGAGTCGAGGATGAACCAAAGACATCCAATTCAGTTACAGACGCCCAGTTATTTGCAGTGTTACCATTCACAGTTACCCTTACGTATCTTGCATCAGTAGCAGGAATGGTGTACTTCTCGGAGTTTAGCGTAGTACCACTACTATCACCACTAAACCTATTGGTAAATGTAGTTCCATCAGTGGATGTGGATATTACAAAATGAGAAATACGTTCATTTCCTCTATACCATGCAATGTCTACACTGCAGAAGTTCTTGGTTGATCCTAGATCAGTGGTAATAAACTGACCAGCTCCTAGACTGGACCACCTTGTAGCAAGATTGTTATCAAGAACGTTTGAAGGCACATTACCATCATTACCACTAGCAGTTACACCGCTTATAGGAAAATTGGTTCTACAAGAACCCGAACCTGTGTCCTGTACAGTTATACTTACCGTGGCATTGTTACTATCAGCTGTGCCATCATTTGCCTTGAATGTGAAACTGTCAGGTCCTACATAGTTTGCGTCTGGATTATAATTAAGATTGGGAGCTGTACCGGATACAGTACCGTGTGCTGGTGGTGTAACTACTGAATAAGTTAGAGGATCATTATTCGCGTCCGTTGCTTTGAGAGTTATAGATTTCGCAGTATTCTTGTTGGTAGATATAACCTGATCACTAGCAACAGGGGGCACTTGGGCTGGAGCTGTAAAAAATGATTGGGTAAAATGTGAGCTAGTCTGATCAACACCTGAATTAGTAACAAACTTGCCTTGTAATTCATTGGTAGCAAAATCGGCATCTATTAAAGTAAAGCCATAATTTGCAGAATTCCTATAATGAGCAGGTTGCGGTGATGAAGTTAACGAATAATGCGATCTACCTCCTGCGCCTGTTACAATATATTTTACGCTGTCGATAGGGTTAAAGTACTGAATATTATGGTTATGCGCTTGTAGTACCATGTCAACGCCAAACTGCTTGAATATAGCCTGATAAGTATTAAATTGACCATTAGGAGAATGAGAACAAGAACAGCTTAGAAAGGGCTTATGAACTATCACTATCTTTAACGGAGAATTACTATTTTGCAAACTGTTTTTAACGAATGCAAATTGTGAACTTGATGAACTGATAGAAGATTGGGTATCCATGCCTACCAATAATATATCATCTGTTCTTTGTGTTCCAATAACGTCAAATGTCTTTGAATAATAGCCATTAGATGGTAAACCAAAATAATTAATTACTTGAGTTCTTGCCGCGGCAGTTCCGTCTTCAGGATCGTCATGATTCCCTATAACAGCTTCATCTTTTGATGCAAGTTGCGAGGTCTGAGAGATGAAGCAATCTATGTTGGAATCAACATAAGATAAATCACCAAGCCATAGAACTAGATCAGGGTTCTGATTTTTTATTTGGTTTACTGTGCTTAGACCATTACTAGAACAAGATATATCGCCTGTTGCTGCAATACGATAAGTAAGATCTGCATATACTTGTAATGAATTTATACATATGGTAATTAGTATTGTGAGAAATGCCATTATTATTAATAATAGTGATAATAATAGCAATAAACAACGCAAGTTGGAGATACCCATATAAAGATTTAGATCGAAAATTTACAATCGCATTAAGTATTATGAGGGATTTTGAATAAAACTAGTACTAGAGAAATTTCATTCAAATCTTAAGTAATGATAGGTACTTTTTGTCCCAGTATATTTCCTGAATAAGCAAATTCGTTATTCATTATCGCATCTGTGTAGGACGAGAACATAGTAGCATCTATACACGACCCATGCATAGGGAAGGTAATTTTTGGCTCAAGTTTTACAAGTCTTTTGGTTGTTTGTCTGACCGGTTCTTCACTGCCAAATATTCCCACTGCTTTGTAAAGCTGAATCATTTGGTCTGAAAGATCTTCAGATAATATTGGTTTATTATCTCCGGGTTGAATGAACAAATCTGATGTAAAGAGAGATTTAGTTGTCTCTTCGAAGATCATCATGCTATCCCAATGGTGAACATGGGGAGTCATGATAAATCTAAAAGTACGTTTACCGGTTTTGAGAACTTCATTATCCCAAAACGAAATATGATCGGTAGGTACGTTGTACCATCCAGTTAGGTTTAGTTTGGAACTCAAATCGCTACATACCAGCTTTACTCGAGGTGACTTTAGAAACTCCATACCGCCCCATTCATCACTTTCAAAGTGTAAGAATGCAACGTAGGCTAATTTTTCAAGATTAATAACTTCCCTTACTTTCTCCTCTATTCTTCTGTACATCCCTATTGGTCCCGTATGAATTAGTATTGGATTTTCATCTTGAATTAGAAACTGATTAAACGTAATACCGTACGTTTCTACAAATCCGGCAATCCGATATATACCATCCATTACTTCGGAAATTGAAACTTCAACTTCGCTTGAGTGAGAAGACTTGCTAACTTCTGGCATTATGGTAGGTGGAAGAATTAGACAATATTAACTTTAGACTGCAATAAGAGAATTTTTAATTTAGTTCCGACTGAATAATCAGTCATACCCTTCATTTTGGATCCGAATTGTTAACAATTACTTTTATTCTTTTATTTGTGTTTATACCTAGTTCCTCAAGATTTTAGTAGACCGCTCTCCATAGTTTGATAATGGAGTCTGTTATCCGTTCCCTAAAAGAAGCTGATCTGGGAGAAGCAGATAGGGTATCAAGGCTGTCGTTTGGCACATTTCTTGGACTGCCTGACCCTATGAGTTTCTTCGGTGATGCAGATTTTATAAGTACACGATTTAGGGCGGATCCCTCTTTATCTTTAGCTGCAGAAGTAGATGGAAATTTTGTGGGATCAAACTTTATCGCAAATTGGGGCAGTGTGGGAGTATTTGGGCCACTTACAGTCCACCCCGACTTTTGGGACAAGAGCATTGCAAAACGTTTGTTAGATAAGACAATGGAGATATTTAAAGAACTGAAAACTAAACACATTGGAATTTTCACTTTCTCCAACAGTCCTAAACATGTCCACCTTTACCAAAAGTACGACTTTTGGCCCAGGTTCCTTACCGCTGTAATGTCAAAACCCGTCAAGGCAGAGTACACAATGGAAGATGGTCAAGAGCTGATAAGTTGGACCAAATATTCCGACATGAAAAAAGAGAGACCATCAGAGATTCTTGACTACTGCTATTCTCTAACAGATTCAATTTATGAGGGGCTAGATCTGAAGGTTGAAATACAGTCTGTGGCAAATCAGAAACTGGGAGACACAATTCTCCTAACTGATAACAAAGGCAACAAGTTGTTGGGGTTGGCCGTATGTCACTGTGGACCAAAAACCGAAGCCGGAAGTAATACATGTTATGTCAAGTTTGGTTCGGTGATAGCAAGTGAAGATAAGTCTGAATCTGCTAATTTTGATGAACTTATTAAGTGCTGTGAACATTTTGCGGCGACTCAAGGGTTATCTAAACTTGCTGCTGGAGTTAATCTAGGTAACTTGGCAGCCTACAGGAAAATGATTTCCAAGGGGTTCAGGACTGAATTCCAGGGCGTTATGATGACTAAAAATAATGATCCAGGGTACCATATTGAGGATGTCTATGCAATCGATGATTGGAGATAGATTAAACGTAAATTATCATAGGAAGATAGGGTTTCAACGAAATTATTCAGTCATGTTCCTCCCGTTTAGATCCGAATTGTTAACAATGCGATTCCCGACGGCCCAGTGATTAAATTAATTCTCAAAAAGGAGTTTAGGATAGTATTGTAGAAAATGATTAAGAGCCATTAGAATTCGAGTCGGATACATATACACCATTTAAATGTTCAATAAGTTTCCCAGAAGTCATAGATTAAATTTAATATTAACGAAAAATCATATCTGAAAATAATGAATGATATTAAGCAAAAGATTTCTGAAATCAATGGTCAAAAGATAGGCGAAGAAATGGATGAGAAAGGATATGTTTTGTTATCACAATTCTTGCCTGTAAAATACTGTAAAGAATTTATCGACGAATATGATAATGAGGATCTTTATCGTAAGATTATTACTATGGAAAAATATCGTTTTGGTTTAGGAGAATATAAATACTTCAAGTATCCCTTGCCCAATTTAATTCACATTATAAGAAAAGGTGTATATCCTATACTTGCTCCTATCGCAAACAATTGGATGCGACTGCTAAACCTAAAGAGACATTTTCCTAATGAGTTTGAAAAACTTCAACAGGTTTGCCAAGATAACAACCAAGTCGAATGCACAGTTCTTATTCTAAAATATGGCAAGGGAGGATTTAATACATTACATCAGGATTTATATGGGAATATTTTTTTTCCCATGCAACTCGTACTCTTCCTTAATGAACCAGATGAAGACTATTTTGGAGGAGAATTTGTACTGACGCAACAAAACCCTAGAGCACAATCAAAAGCGATAGTACTTAAACCACGTATGGGAGATATGCTCGTCCTTACTACAAATTTCAGACCCATGAAAGGCAACAAAGGTTACTATCAAGTGCAAATGAGGCATGGTATAAGCGAAGTTCATGATGGAGAACGACACACACTAGGAATTATTTTTCATGATGCCGTGCATTAGTATTATGAATTTAACGGAAGGAACACTGAGTTAATTAAATGATCCATTGTAAATCAGAAAAAATTTAAACCTACTTTTGCCTGAAATTCTAATTAGGTTCCGTATGAATATTCAGTCGTAACCCGACGGCCAAAGACCAGCAGATTTGTTTTCTATTTTTAACGGATTTTGAGAAAGTAAATTAAGTCTAAAATGCAAAAAGAATGGGATGGAAAAGGTATATGACTGTGCTATTATCGGTGGCGGTCCTGCAGGATTAAATGCTGCCCTTATATTAGGAAGAGCAAGACGAAATGTTATTCTATTTGATAACAATAATGCTAGGAACGCTGTTACACAGGAATCTCATGGATTTCTTACTAGAGATGGGATAAAACCCAAAAAATTTAGAGAAATAGCTCACAAGGAAATAGCTAGATATCTTTCTGTCATATGTGCGAAAAGAGAAGTAACTTCGGTGAGCAGAAAAAAATCAAAATTTGAGTTGGTAACGTCCAAGAGAGAAAGGTATCAATCCAAGACGATAATTATCTCTACAGGATTAAAGGATGTTTTACCAAGTATAGATGATATTCATGATTACTATGGTAAGAGTTTATTTCATTGTCCTTATTGTGACGGATGGGAATTGCGTGATAAACCTTTGATTGTTATTATAGGCGAACAAGTTCAGGGTTTTCATTTCATTCAGACTATCTATAATTGGTCTAGGGATTTGATTGTCTGCACAAATGGTAATCCGTTTCAAAATTCTAAGCAAAAAGGATTCCTTATCAACAAGGGGATAAGAATAATAGAATATAAGATTAAAAAATTTGCTGGAAAAAATGGGCAGATGGAAAAAGTAGTTTTTGAAAATGGAGAAAGTGCCTCAAGACGAGGTGGATTTGTTATGCCTCAAATGATACAAGCGTCTGATTTCGGTAAACAATTGGGATGCAAATATAATTCACTTGGCGGTATTGCTGTGGACTCCTTTGGTAGAACAAACATCCAAGGAATATATGCAGCAGGTGATGCCTCAGTAGTAAATCCTGCTCAAATAATTATCGCGGCTGCTGAGGGAGTGCGAGCAGCGTCAGGTGTAAACGCCGATTTGACCCAAAAAGAATTTCTAGAATAAACTTGTCTGCATCTGTCACTATGTCGCTACTGACCATTATTAAAATATTCTAGATGTCTAATATTATCTCTATTTGTAGTAATCCTCTCATTTCCATTCTTTGCAGTTATTGACTTGACCATCATCTCGATTCCTCTTCTCATAATAAACAATTATTATTGGGTTAGCATTCCTGGATCTGTCAAATTTTATGATTAATAATTATAAGGAAAAGGAGATAATCTTTATAATTCTAGCCCAACTCTACATGCTAAATTCATCTCTTACTTTTTGGCATAACATATTAATAGTAACTACAAAAATTATAAACTGACAAACTCTATATTTCTAGTACGAGTATCAAATACAGCTATTGTTGCATAAAATCCAAGGAACCATCCTTTAGCTGTACCTGGATTGACAACTATTGTCCTTCCAATCTTGTTACTGACTTTTCTATGCGTGTGTCCGTAAATCACCATATCATATTTTCCAGAATTGATTAAAAATTCTTTTTTTGAAGAACTGGTACCATGATAAATAACAAGCTTAATGCCATCATATACTGCTTCAAATATCTCCCCTTTGAGTTCTCCATTTATCTTATTAAAGGCTGATGTTAGTCCAGGAATATCTGTATCATTGTTTCCCAATATACCGACAAGTTTGATACCTGCAAATGATTCAACAGCAATTGGACTTACGAAATCGCCTGCATGAAGAACGATATCCACATGTCTACTATTAAATTCTTTAACAGCCTTGAGTATATTCTCAATGTTATCATGTGTATCCGATATTATTCCAATTTTCATAATATCTGAGAAACTAAGAGATCTATATAAAAAAATTTTGCATTATCATTTCTTTAAACTCGTTGTCGGACTTACTCACTCTTGCTTGTATCATAGTGGCAGCATGGCTACCTACAGTGTATCTTAGTTATGGATCATCAGATGTTACCGCTCCTAGTATAGTCATTGCGACCTCTTCTAGTGGAGATGATTCATTTTTCTTTATCAGGTGCCTTGAATAATGAGGCTCTCTTACCCCAGTCAAGGAACATGCCATATGCATGTCGGGTTGCTATATTTCGTATTATGTCAGACAAGATTGCGATGATTTCTTCATTTGACATAAGGGTATTGTACAGGAGAGTTTCAGCTGTCAAAACCTGAATTAGCTCCTTCTGAGGTCTAGTCAAATTCAATTGATCAAAGCTTCCAAACAAGTCCTTTGCCCAGCTGTTGACCTTAGGGTTTACAAAATCGATCGCCTTACCAAGATTCTCATCAGAAAACATGTTTCATTAAGTCTATAGACGTTAGAATAATAATATTTTGTGTAAAGGACTAATCACGAACACATGAGAAATCAGGTCAATCCCTTCCGGCCCACCTTAAAATACCACGCTTTATACATTAGAGAATGCTTTGCTACTAGTAGAATTTGAGTTAATTGATACGCAGTTCCGACTGAATATTCAGTCGTATCCCGACGTCCAAAGACCTATTTTAATTTGAATCTAGTAAGGTATAATCACTATATAGGAGTTAAAATGCCATTGTCATTGTTGTCAGCAACATTTTCTGTATCTAGGTTTGAAGGGCGAAAACTTTTAGTGATAATCACGATACTAGCGGTCACATTAACGATAGAATCGCAGATCGGTTACATTGCTGATTTTATTCCTGAACAATTGAGCTCAAGCCAAGGTATTGCAGGATTCATTGGCATATGGGTAGTATTCACGGTTACTCAGTACTATATTTTAGCATTTATTAAATTTAATAATAGAGCAAGCACATCAAGAGCGCGGTTCGTGTATTATGTGCATAACGCTGTGACTGTTATCCAATATCTTTTGGCTGGGATGATTGCATTTGTTATTTTACAGATACTTCTTGCTCAACAGTACGATACTGTGATGCTGAGCGTTGTCCTATCAATTAGTTACGGACTTTGGATCGTAACTTTAAGCCTGTTAGCAATAGCTTTTCTCTCATGGTATGGCTTGCGGAAGGAAAAAAACTTAATGGTATTGATTCTTGCCATGTCTATGCTTGCGTACGTTGTGAATGGAGCTATTGGTTTATACTTTAACATTGATCTATTAATGCAGCAAAAGCCAGTAATAAGAAATGGTGACGTGGCGGTCTTTAAGGTGGCTAGTATTAGTGCAGAATTAGAAGATATAATGAATATTGCTAATACGATAGCAGCCAGTGTTGCTTATGTTTTAACTTGGATTGGAACTGTCATGTTACTACGACCATATATGAAAAGTTTTGGGAGAATAAAGTTCTGGGTTATTATGGCCACTGTTATGGTCTATTACCTTATCACATTTCCGCTAGAGCTTCTAGGCATCCTTTCGTATGAGGATCCTGAGATGGCCATCAGAAATATTCTAATATTTTCGCTAGCTGCGGTCTTCACTGGAGTCATATTTGGGGCTGCATTCCTGTCCGTCGCTAGAACTATGCGATTGGGTAGTCCTGTGAGGAATCATATGATAATTGCTGCGTACGGTTTTCTTTTGTTCTACATCGCAGGATCAGCTAGTGTTAATCAGGCCGCATATCCACCTTATGGACTTGTATCTATAGCCTTTGCCGGATTATCATGTTATATGATATACAGTGGTCTCTATCTTTCAGCAGTATCTGTTTCTCAGGACATGACTCTTCGCAAATCAATTAGAAAATCAGTAATAGAGCAGTCGAAACTATTGCATAACATCGGTACTGCAGAGATGGAAAGACAGGTACAAAAGCAAGTACTATCTATCGCAACAAGGACATCAAATGCGATAGCAGAGGAGACTGGAGTTCAAGCGTCAATGAATGAAGATGAAATGAAAGACTATGTGGAACTTGTCATAAGAGAGCTCCAAGCAAAGCCACCACAAAAATAATCAAACGAGTTGAAGAACATGAGTACCTATTTCTATCCTGAAGATCTTGCTAATATTGACTGTATAAATTCTAATGGTAGTTCCGATTGAATATTCAGTCGTAATCCGACGAGCTCATAAAATAATATTTCCTCTTGTTTACATCTAACAAATTTCTAGTTTTAGAAATTCTAATAAAGTTTAGACCAAAATATCAATTACATCCAGACTAGCGAACATCTCTCATTGATTTTGACATAAACACTCATGTCAATTCGAAAACATCGATGCCCAACCTCATGTAAGGATTTTGTTCCAAAGTAATAAGAGTAAAAGCATAAAGCTAGGTTCTTTATTCTAAAATTATGTTCATAATTTTAGCACTTATATCGTCACGCTCGTTCCAGACCTTTATTTTGCATTATGGTCTTAGCTCTTTCCCTGGACAAATACTCATGGCCCGATATGCCACCTGACTGATCTGGTCAGCTAAAGTTAATACTTCAATAGTTAAAAAGTTAGCACTAGAACAAAAAGTTAGCATTAGTTTAAATATATTAATGATGCTGTTACGGTTATGGAAGTACAAAAAATAGAAACTACACCAAAAATCTTGATAGTATACTGCACACTAGCCGGATTGATATCAGCTACGATAATTTCGGGCCTGCTAGAAATCATTGACTTTGCATCGGGTACACCAGGCGGTACTTTTTTTGCCGTAATAGGGTTATCACTAGGTTTTAACGATCTCTCCTCCGCTCAATACATTGGATTTGGATTACATATATTGACTGGTACTGTAGCTGGTAACATATTTGGACAAGTGGCACTATTCTGGCGAAAGCTAATTCCATATAACATGAAAAGGGGAGTAACATTCGGGTTAATGCTCGGGATATCTTTATGGGCACTATTGTTCGTGCCGTTAGCATCATTTGGAATTCAACCTAAATTAGATACATTCATGATCACGGAGGCCAATCCCTATGCGCACTCCATAGCAAATCACTTTGCAGGACTGTATTATCTCGTATTGGGAGCATCACTACTATTCCATCTAGTCTATGGTATTGTCTTTGGATTACTGGCAGGAAGAATGACAGGAGTAAAGCTCTCAACATCAAAGCTAATAGATGCCAGAATTAAGGGGAATTAGTCGATTCTCCCACTTTAAATCTGAATGAGCGCAAAATGACTTCACTGAAACTGCTAATAAACGAGGTGGACACAAATGACTTGGAACCGAAGAGACTAGATACGGGTACTGGATACAATATCGATGCAAATAAGCAAAAGAAAATTAGGATCCTAGTCTCTGGGGCAAGTGGATTTATTGGTCGCAGACTTGTTAGAAGGTTGCTCGTGTCACCTGGCACAACCAACTGGAGTATAAGATGTATGACAAGAAAAGCACATTCACTTTCAAGCTATTTTGAGAATGACAGAGATAATTTGGAATTTGTTCAAGCTGATGTTCAAAACTATCCTGAATTAGTAAAGGCGTTAACTGGTGTTGATGTTGCATATTATCTCATACACTCGATGGAAGGATCATCAAAGGAATGGAAAAAATTCGCAGAGCGTGATAGAATTGCTGCTGAAAATTTTGGTAGGGCAGTGAATGAAGCCGGAGTATCGAGGGTTATTTACCTTGGGGGCTTAACATATGCACCCGAACAAGAACTATCTAATCATCTGCGAAGCAGAACGGAGGTAGGGCAAGTTCTAAAAAAATCTAATGCTGCTGTTACAATATTTAGAGCAGCTGTTATCTTGGGACAAGGAGGCGGTTCTTTTCAAATGTTGCAATATCTTGTAGAAAGGTTACCTTTGATGGTATGTCCAAAATGGGTATTGACCAAATCTCAACCCATTGCGGTTGATGACGTAGTAGAATACCTGGTGAGATCTATAGAAACGAATGAAACAAAGTCCAAAACATTTGATATCGGTGGGCCGGAGATTCTCACATATTTGGATATGATGCAACGATACGGCAAAATCCTCAAAAAATCAATTAAAATCATTATCATTCCATTCTTAACACCAAGACTTTCTTCTTATTGGGTTGATCTCATAACCCCTGTGAAAGCATCCCTTGCACGGCCCCTTATCGACAGTCTCAAACATGAGGCAATAGTAAAAGACAATACTATTGCAGACATCATTCCACTTCGTTTAAAGAGCTTCGAAAACTCAATTAAATTAGCAAGGAATGAGCAAAGTGAAAATGAGAGAATAATCAAAAAAGAGCGAACATCTTCATGTTTGAATAAACAAATATTATTAGCCTCTACTATCGCGTTGGCGATTATAGGATCTACGTACTACTTGTTGGATGCGAGAATAGAAATCTTTCAGCCAATTTGGATGATATTGGCAGCCCTTTGGTATTTTGGTATAGCTTTTTCAATATTCTTTATACACAAAGGTGCTAGACTAGGGTCGATAATAGCTGGGATTATTGGATGGATTACATTGACATTTTGGCTACTTGATAATTTTTATCTAATATTTGGGACATCAGTTCTTGCAGCACCGCCAGGATATGTCATGACAATTCGAAATTGCATAGGCGCAGCAGTAGCTGGTCTGGTTATTGCCTCTTCCCACAATCTGTTTCACAAGATACGAATCCACTGTCTTTAGTTAGTGTTAAAAATGTTAGAACACAGAAAGTTCACTTGCTTACAAATCCCGATAACTTCACATAAATCGATTACTTACTTCGTTCTTTATTAGTGGACTAAATTGGTATTCATCAGAGATAAAAAAGTAAAAGGCCATTCATATGCTTATCTTGTAAGGAACATATGGGATAACAAGAATGGAAGAGTAAGGCAAAAGATTGTTAAATATCTCGGTAGATCTTCTAAAGTAGTTCTTGAGGATATTCCAAAAGAGTTTCAAAAGGACCCAAACATAGTTACGTTTATTGCTTGTCATTCCTCGGATGCAGAAAAAATGGAATTTACCATGAAAGAAAAAATGCTGGAGCTTCTCATCAGAAATGATACCAAATCTCTAGCTGATATATTTTATAGATATTCTCAGATTTTTGGACTTGTTAAATTCTACGAAAGATTGTTGACGCCTGTGATGTACAAGGTTGGAGAGTTGTGGAAGGAGGGTAGACTGGATGTCGCCACAGAGCATGTCTGTAGTAGTACTGCGCATACACTTGTAGAAATAATAAATGAAAGGGTGTCAAAGAGTCCTGGTGCGAATAGAAAAGCTCTCAAGATCTTGATTTGCACACCTGAAGGTGAATATCACAGCTTAGGTTGTATGGTAATCGAATCTTTCCTACGAAGTAAAGGATATTTTGTTTCCAACATTGCACCTTCTGTTCCTTCTGACGCATTCATATCTTTTGCAGATAAATTTAATCCTGATTTGATTATGATCTCAATAACTTTAGGTGAGAATATTGATGCCTCAAATAAATTGATAAATAAAATATTAGAGTCAAGGATAAGTTTTCCTCCTATACTAGTTGGTGGTATAGGAATTGAATCAATAACAATAAAAAACTACAATGATAAACTCAAAAAAGTAAAATTTTTGAAAGGGATAAAGTTAAGTGGCATTCTACCCAGTATCAGAGAAGTTACGAAAGTCGCACCAAAGGGTAGTAAAACAATCAAAAAATGATTTTCACAGGTGCAGACGTTATTATGAGTGGTCTTGTTTCAGGAATAGTAGCCACAGCGGTAATGACAATGACCGAAATCCCCTCATGGAGAAAATGGGGATTGGTGGGAGTATTTGAATGGCATGAAAATCAATTACTTTCTACTAGATTTTTCCATATGCCTACGGAAAAAATTAGTTTCAAATATATTTTCTTTCTGCATTTCCTAAATGGATCATTGGCAGGTATCACGTTTCCTTTGATATTGTCAATTCTCCACGTTCCTATTACGCAGGATTACATTTTGATGTTATCAGTGGCGTATGGTTTTGTTCTTTGGATTGCCACACTTGTACCGATACACAAGCCGATAACAGGGTATCCTGTGTGGGATCACAAGTTAGGCCATTTACCTTCAATTGCCAGTCTTATCGGTCATCTGATTTATGGATTGGTATTAGGTATTGTAATAATGATAATGATAAACTACTAACTTTTCAAATTGGTGAAATAATTAAGATATGAGAATCTGGGACATTCCTCCAAATAAATTATGCGTGAAACATCTTCTCGGTGAACATCGTGAATTGCACGGACTATGGAATATTTTGACACAAAATAAATCTGGTTATTCCAGACACCCTGAAGCTCTACGATGGAAGGGGAAATTGGCAGCTCTATATCTTAGGCATGAAGAGATTGTCATCGAAATGAAGAAAAGAAATTATCAGCACAAAAGCGATCTAAATAGGGTATTTGCTACTGGCCTGTTAATTCAGGAAAAGTTCGTAAACTCATATGACGAGCAGCTAGAGATACTAAAGGACAAAGGATGTAAGTGCAAAATTACTTAAAGTCAAATCTACTTGAAGTTCCGATTGAATATTCAGTTGTATCCCGACGGTTGAAGATTAGCGAATTAAAATATATTAATCTTTGATACCACAAACTTCTATGATACAGCGAATAAGCGACATAATGTCAACCAAATTAGAAACTATTGGAAAATATGAAAGCGCCAAAGATGCCGCAAAGAAGATGTTAGACAAGAACATAAGTTCCCTAGTAGTAATCGATGAGGATGGACAATCAATAGGAATCGTTACTGAGCGCGATATCACAAGGGGAGTGTGTATTCATGATTCCCCAAGTAAGGAATACAAGATACACCATCTAATGACCTCTCCACTGTCTACGATAGAACCTAATTTATCTGTGGAAACGGCTGCAAATGTGATGATACAGAAAAAGGTTAGACACCTTATAGTTAAAGAAGATGACAAAACAGTGGGAATAGTAACTGCGACTAACTTTATTGATGTTCTAAATGAACAACTGGGTTCAGTTCACCCAAGCACTAAAGTGCTTAAAACATTGAAAGACGAAATCTAATGTTAGTGATCTAGTGAGTAAAATCTACTTTCTTCTGGAATTAATACTAACGATTCTTTGGAACAATAGCAATAGCAGGAAGAATTGGTTATAGTCCAATCAACATCTGTCATTGGCCAACTAATTTTCAAACAACACTAAGGCCTTTTCTTTTCCTACCAACAATTCACTACGAGGAATCTTGAGATGTTTCATTCTGATACGAATATCTACGTATTGAGTAAACCCAACTCTAAACCTCATTAAATCTAATGAAAGACAAGAATCAACACAGCAATCCGCATCTGTCCTAAATGGCACTTGCTCAATTAGTCTTCTCGACAGACGCGACAAAGCAAACCCTTGATGCAATACAGGAACTATGACATCGGAATTTTCTGCTTTCAATAGTAACGATTCAAGCTCATTATAACTCTATTCTTGAGAAATTTTACTGTCATCCCAAGTCGAAAAGTAACTTGGAGTAATCTCGAGAATAATGGCATCACCTTTCTTAACATAGCCTATGAGAGTCTTTGCGATTGGATGTTCAATGCTACCAAGGTACTTCAACATGATTTTATTGCTAATTGGAATGTTATGTTCAATGTCTTCATGAATTCTTACCGTTCCTTTTCCACGTACTCCTTTATAAGGCATATTAGGAGCATCCACACAGAAGTAGACGGTATTGTTTTTCCTTATGTTAAACGCCTTTTTTGAACTCTTTGAAGTTTCAATATAGATTTTGTCCCTACTTGATTCGAAATAATACCATGTTGGGTGTATATTGGGACGTCCATTTGCATCCAGTGTTGCAATATGCACGTTTAATTTACTATCACTCAGAAATTCCTTTGCTTCCTGTTCGGTTAATGGTGCACTAAAACCGGCACTTCCATCTAATATACGCATTAATTCAATAGTCTGTTTTTGTGATTTAAGTTTTTAGATTGTTAAGCCCGCGGTTTTGTTCGCTTTCGCCTTCTGATTTTAGCGTATTTTTTGCTTTCTGCTCTCCTTGCACTGTAAGCATGGGTTCTCTTCTCGTTTATCTTGCGCATTCGTGTAATGAAACTGTAGTCGACAAATATAAAGAGAATGTAAACACATATTCAAGGATGTCGAATTATTTCGATTCAAAATTAAATTAAACTAAAGTGAACTTTTAACACAAATCTAAATGGTAAAATGGATAATGGACCCGAATTGTTAACAACGCGATTCCCGACGGCTGCGGGCTTGATACGATAATCGATAATCGAGTCTAAATTATTCATCACTGAAGTTACCAACGACAGGCTCAAAACTTATCATTGAAGTTATCAAAATTATCAAGTCATTAATGAGAATATAACAGACAATTAAATTAATGGTTTAACAAAATTCCAGATACATTCAGCCATAATTCCTGCAAATTGCTCACGTTTTCCATCGTCATCTCGGATTGCACGTATAACTTCACACTGAATTGCTACTAATCCTTCATTGAATTGAGTGCTGCCAAATGTCTTTATCGTGTATCCTCCGTCCAAAATGTGACTCGTAGCGTCATGACTCTGATGTGGCGGCCATACTCTGACGTCTCTATCTTTTAAGAGCTGGATTAACCCATTGGAACCCCAGAACACATTAGGGTTAACCTGCGTCAAAGCGTGAATCGATCTCCCCTGATCAGTTCCAATAATTATATCAATAGGATGAAGTTGTCCCTTTGAGTCTTTGACCTTCTTTAGCCCCGTTCCATGAATGTCAAACAGAAACTGTAATCCGTTCTCATTATGAGTATGCATTTCTTTAATTTCTTGTAAAATTTCTTTATGGTATTTATGGTATTCATCTTCCGCTGTTTTATCGTTCGAAGGTTCTATAGCACACTCTACGTCTCTGTTATAATCAATATAGAGGCGATCAATACGTGCTACTTTTCTACGAACAATTCCCTCACTAAGGATGTTTACTTTGTCTGCGATACTGTTGGTAAGCTCTCTAGTATGAACATCAGTATCAGGTTCAAATTTTTCACAATCAAGGCAACTAGAAGGGTAGTTCTCTTCGTGTCTAATTAAAGAATCATCTAATGTATCCTCACCACCATGTGGACATGTAAACAAAATCGGCAAGGGAAGACTAATTTCACTGTTTGTGCTATCAAACTTGTGTAACTTATCATTTTTTTTCAAGATCCCGTCTTTGAAATATACGTGCATTGTATTAAGTATTCTTGAATTACATAATTGAAAATTTGAAACTTTTGTTTAGATTTCAAAAAATGAGTCACAGATTTCAAAAGATCCTATCCCTGCGAAAAGTAGTTTTAGAAAAGTTACTAAAAAATCTCAAATACAGGTTAGTAGAACCCTACTACATGCAGGTTTTGAATCTTGACGGTAACTTAAATCGTAGTAAAATACTATATTTGGTAACCTCTAATTTATTTTGTCTTATTTTATTACCATTTAGCTTAAATGTCAACAAACACGATATATCTTAATTGGATCTTTCTAGAGAAGTACAGGTACAAGAATTAAGAGACCGTGTTCATCACGATGCAGAGAGAATCGATGAAACCTTCAAGGTTGGAGTAGAGATTGAGGCGTGTTTACTTGACAAAAAGGGAGACCCAGTTAATGCAGAACCATTAATAAGAGAACTTGAGGGAAATATCTATGAAATTGACTATGAGTATGGCAGCTGTCAATTTGAATACAAGACATCACCGGTAGGGATGGACAACCTTGACTATCTCAATATTGTATTTGAAAATTTCGTGGAAAATCTGAATAAATTCATAAAAAAAGTGTATAAGGACAAGGAAGTCATTCCAGTCTTTCTTGGTGCGAATCCCTCACCTGAAATCATGAAGGAAGGTACAATAACTGACAAACCAAGATATAATAAGATGGCATCGTGGCAGAACAATCTTCCAGATGTTGAAATTGACGGTAACAAATTCAGAGCAGCTTATGTCGCGACAGCGATTCAAGGATTTCATCTTCATCTGCAAGGAAAAAATCCTAGGAATACTGCAATCATGTTCAACCATATTTTGAATATATTGCCCTCTGCAATTGTACTTGGGGCTAACAGCCGACTCTTTGCCGGAAGAATATATTCATTGCATGAACCAAGAATTCACCTGTACGATCAATCAGAACAACAGAATTCAGGATTCCCTGCAATCCCAAGATATCTTGACGGGGTTGAAAATTATATAGACTATATTACGTCGCGTGAACAAAATACAAAGAAAGATTATTTCACACTGGAGAAAGAAAGACATGATGATGCACGAATTCGTATCGGTACTGATTCTTATCGTGTAGAGACAAGAATTATGTCTGTTCAGCCCACTCCAAAAAGCTTGATGGCAATGGCTGAGTTCTTTATTGGTTATTTGAGCAGAGCCATTCATGAAGAAAGGGAACTAAGGTTACTTTCTACATTAAGGGAGGAGAGGATGGCAGCAGTTCAATATGGCTTCAACGCCAAAACTCATTTCAATATTATAGATATTATAAGAAGTCAGCTTAATTTTGCACGGAAAGGTTTGACTGACCTAGGTATCGATGTAGGGTTCCTTAATATTTTGGATAAAAGACTAGAAAATAGAATTTCTCCAGGAGAGTACGTGGCGAAAATATGGAGTGAAAAATTCAATGGATCGGTTAGCCAAACTGTATATGAAATTATCTCTGATATCTGGCAGAGGACTAAGGAAAATCAACCTATTACCTGATTCAAATAATCAATTCATATCGCTGAAAGAATCTAAATTTTAGCTTTAGAATATATGGTCATGAAAAAAGATATTTGGGCAACAGTTACCAATATGTTTACTTGTGTTTTATACACTTGTTGTCGGATTCGTTGCTAATTATCTTCCGATTGGATTTTCAGTCATAAGTCTTCGGTTTGGATCCGAATTGTTGACGATACGGTTGAAAAATTCCTATGCACTTTTATTAGAAAAGTCGGCATTTAACGCCCAATCTGATCTGATCTGATAAACTAGGTCAATTCTGTTTTTATTCCATTGGGTAGATAGGGCAGATGTTTATTAAGTGTTGATGATATGAACTTACATGGCTAAAGTTGCGCTTGTGACAGGGAGTTCAAGTGGTATCGGATATGAGACATCACTTTTGTTAGCCAGGAATCAATTTGTAACATATGCATCTATGCGAAATTTGAAGAAGGGAGATGAACTGATGAAAATAGCTTCTCAGGAAACGATCCCCTTGAAGGTAATTGAGTTAGATGTAAATGATCATGCCTCCGTAAATGACGCTATAGATGCTATTCTTAAAGAGTATGGCCGGATAGACGTTCTGGTGAACAATGCGGGCTATTCGGTATTTGGCTCTCTGGAAGAATTGAGCCTTGGGGAGATTAAAGAAGAGTTTGAGACAAATTTCTTTGGTGCAGTAAGAGCCGCTAAAGCTGTAATTCCAGCAATGAGAAAACAGTCCGGCGGTATTATTGTTAATATAAGTTCCGTTGGTGGAAAAGTAGGCCTACTACCATTTTTTACTGCTTACCACGCAAGCAAGTTCGCATTGGAAGGTTATACAGAATCGCTAAGACAGGAAGTTGTTGAGTTTGGGATAAACGTTATATTGATAGAACCTGGCGCAGTTGGAACTAATTTTATGGACAATATGAGAACGGCAAAGAATTATAATCAGAATAAGTCTCCTTATGCAAAAACAATACAGAGAGTATTTGAAGGAGCCCAAGTAATCATGGCCAAGACGATTCACCCAAGAGAAGTAGCTGAAGTAATCCTAAAAGCTATAAATTCAACGAGTCCAAATGTAAGATATTCTGTTGGAAAGGACGCCGAATCTGTCCTAAAAGCTAGAACAGAATTATCTGACAATGAATTGGAAAAATGGGTACGCGAGAGTTATATGGATAAGAAGGGATTCATACGTGAAGCTAAATAGTTAATCAACAGAACCCTATACATACAAGTCCTGAATCCAACGGCATGGCAGTCAGACCTATTCGGATTCTACTAGAATCAATCTTGAAATCTAAACTGATAATCTTTTAATGTTTGGAGTGAAAATACTATCAAATGGAATTGCATTATCGTGCTACCCTGATTACTTTGGTCTCTATTACTGTATTGGGGTTAATAGCAATCCCATTTGGAAATCCCAAATTTATTGATAGGGCAATTATTTTGGAAATATCATTTGCGACACTATCTGTTTTGATATCGAAAGGATATAGTAAAGCCCTTTATGCATGTATTCCATTGGCTCTCTTAGTTATCATTGGTAACAGCCTTGCTCCACCCCATGTTAAGTTGATGATGACCTTTTCTAAACCACTAAATGCAATTATTCTAATTGCAGGAGGATATGTACTGCAGATTGCTTTAATCTATACTAGCTTAAAGTCAATACTCAATATAAGATCAAGTAGATTAACTGCATCTGCGTAATCATAAAAAAGTTGTAACTAACATGGTGTAGATTTTTGTTTGCAACTATATCCAGGTTTAAGGCTTGATTTCAACCGGAAAACAGTAACACTGTATCGACTATTTCTTTGGGTCGGATAGCACCAGCATCTTATATTGACTGCCTATATTCAGTCGTATCTCGACGGCTTAACACGTGTATATTTTATGCAACCTGTATCCTAAGCAATCATGGGTAATGTGGAAATTATTCCTCATTCCAATCAATTATATTTTCATTAAGCGGAGGCATATCACCAGAAAAGTCTATACCATTAGGATCCTAACTTTGAACCAATAGTGTCGCGGATACCGACAGCTTCAGATCTAATAATTAGTATAGATTACTAATTTAGCGCATTGGTTCAAGTTATGAATAAAGTAACTTAATATATTAAATATGGAATATTATTTATTTTTTTGAAACTAACATGCTAACGCCAAGTGTCTCTACGGACCGGTCCAATCAAACGGAAAATGCTTACTGGATTTGCCACTTGTCTTCCATTGATAGCGAACTTCAGGAACATCCACTTCATTAGTCACTGTCCTTCCCCAGGTTGCCACTGCTCCAGGGCCAACTTCACTTCCAGGAGCATTGATGGTCTGGACTCGTTTGCCAGGTGGAGTCATCGGACCGGTTAGCGCTTCAGCCTTGGCGATCACCTTTCCTGGTATCTCCGCACTCCAAAAGCCTAGATCCCTAGCGATTTCAAATTTGATAGGTGCGTATTCAAGTCCACGGACTTTTCCAAATAAATTCGCAAATTTTCCCATGAGTCCGCCAGCCTTGCCAGTAAAAATCATATCCAAAGCCTTTCGTTGGTCTTCATCAGCTCTCTCATCAAAAAATAATGCAAGATCTGCTTTCGTTTCACCCGCCCAAATATTGCCCTTGAAGGAATCTAAAATCAACACGTTCAATCCATCAAGTGATGTTTCCCCATACTGTCCGCTGTTGATATGATATGCCATAACTCCTTGGCAATCACCATAACTGGGAGTTTGAGCGAATGTACATGGACAAGGTATGTTGCAGTTGCAGACATCGAACCAGTCTCCTTTCAGCTTCCAACTAGGAATATCCATTTCCATACCAAAAAGTAGCATTTAGCAGTATTTTAGGATTAAAGCTTGTAATTTCTTGCCTCGTATCTTTTTGTAGTCTATTTATTAAAGAATCTTTCAATAACAATATGTGCTTCCTTATATCCTTATGGCACAATGGACGTTAATCCATGACACTCTAGTAACTATATTAAAGGTCCGACTGAATATTCAGTCGTATCCCGACAGCTTCGGACCTGACAATTGTTTAATATTTGTTCGTTGATAGAATAATATTTTTTATTCCTCCTAGAGGATTAGTCTGTTCCCCAAGGGTTATCGATAACAAATCTCCAAGTTCCGTCAGACTGTTGGCGTAGAACGTCTGCAGATTTAGCGGTCATATGAACAGGCTTCCCATCAGATCCAATTCCACTGAATGACCATTCGGTAGTCACAAGCGCAAGATCGTTTGCCTTAAGAACTCTCTTTACAATGAGCTCCAATTTTCCATTCATATCAATGAAACTGCGCAGGCTTTCACGTATACCCGCTGGAGTTTTAGCAAGCTTTCCTGGTTGAAAAGTGAAACATCCGAGAGGTTCGTATAATGTCATTAAGGAATCTAGATTTCCGGAATTGATACCTTCTGTCACTGAATAAAGCACTTCTTCAGGTGTCTTCATATGAAGCATAAATTGAGATTGCAATAGCTGATACTATAAGTTTATTATTTGCGAAATATTTTAATCTAAAATTAGTTTGATAAAAAGTAGATAAGCAGATTTGAGGTACCGGATTGCAATGGGCTAAAGCTAACCATAAATACTTTGAACTAATAAGGAATATGCATGGGTAAATACGTACTACTTCTAAATTGGACAGACCAAGGCATAAAAAATGTTAAAGACACAATTAAGCGGGCTGACTCTTTTAAATCGTATCTTGAAAAGAGAGGTGGCAAGCTAACTAATTTATTTTACACTTTTGGGCAATACGATCTAGTAGTAACTGCAGAATTACCGAGCGATGAAATAGCAATGTCAGTTTCCTTAGGTACCGGCGCGTTGGGAAATGTGCGAGTTACAACTCTTAAAGCATTTGGTGTGGATGAAACGAGAAGAATAGTCGACGATTTGAAATAATCATAATTAGTTCTGATACGATATCCAATCATATCCGTCCAAGTTGGATCCCGAATTGTTAACAGTACGACTCCCGATGGCTTCACACCCCTTTTACCTTGTTGAATTATAAATTAATCAACGCCATCCAAGATCATAGTATGAAGAGAAGTAACAACATTATTTACGGACCTTCTCTAATAGTTTCATTAAATGAATGACAAGAAAAATAATGTTGAATTCAATGGAATAAATGCGCAAATACTAAACACAGCGTTTGATTCCATGCGAAGCTTTCCAGAAAGGGCGAAAGTAATATTCTCTGCAAGATCAGAATGGAATGGTGGTTTTAGTGTAACAACTACTTCCAAAGATTTTCGTATGGGAGGCCAAAATTTTGAAAGAAATACTGAATATAAGATGCAATATGATTATCCAAATCAGTTCTCAGGACAGGGAAAAGGCCCTACCGTATGTGAGGCTTGCATGGGTGCGTTGGGAGCATGTTTGACGCAAACTATTGTAGGTCATGCAACATCCAGAGGTATCAAGATTGATAGCATTGACATTAACGTGGAAGGTGATCTTGATATGCGTGGTTGGACTGGACTATCTAATGATGTAAGACCAGGAGCTGAGCAATTGAGAGTAAAGATGAATATTAAAAGCGATACTGCATCAAAAGAACAAATAAATGAATTATATGAAATTGGGAAGAGGTTTTCACCTGCTTTTGATACCATCACTAATGGAACTTCGGTAGTTGTAGTTAAGTCTTAATTAAGTATCATCGCCGGTTGGAAATATTTAGGCTAACTGCTTTGGCCTAGTTACATTGTATTCAAATATATGAATTGAGTTAGATCAAAGGCTGACGGCAAATTTAAATAATTTCTTTGTCATCAGTAAGTGGAACTAGTTGTTAGCCCCTTCAATTATTAATAAATTCATATCCAATTTAGTTCCGATTGAATATTCAGTCGAATCCCGACGGCACATAACTTCGAGACGCATGCAAGGTATAAGGTCTTTAATTGAACGGAATTTTGAATCTGAAGCTTGATCGATGCAAGTTATTAATGTCAGATATAAATAGCCAAAGAGATAATTTTTATGAATGACGAAATCTAGTCAATACGTCATTTTTATTACTACATTACTCTTAATACTATCACCCGCAGTTGCCCAAGGAACTATTATAGATTCTGAAGATGAGAAAAAATCTTCTGATAGAAGGCTACTTGTTAGTAAAACAATTAATCTAACTCAAAATGAAAAGGATTCCGTCTACCCTCAGATAAGCTCATCATTAAATAATGTATTTGTAGTTTGGGAAGAATCTGTAGGCACTTACGTAAGCAAGAACTACGATATATATATCAGAAAAAGTACTGACAGTGGAGTAACTTTCGACTCACCCGTAAATCTTAGTAATAACTCAGGCTTTTCGGCGCATCCGCAAATTGCAAGCGTGGGTCACAATATCTATGTGGTATGGACGGATAATACTTCAGGTAAAAGAGAAATAATGTTTTGCAAGAGTTCTGATGGTGGAAACACGTTTACTGCTGCCAAAGCAATAAGTCAGAACTCTATAGGTCCATATCATGTTGAACTTGCTGCAGAAGGAGATGGTGTCTATATAGTCTGGAACGGTTTTGATACCAAACTGAATAATGTGATATTATTGACTCAAAGCAATGATACAGGAAAGACATTTGGAGATGTAAGAGAGATTGGCAAAGGGGACAAGGAATCGTTTCCCAAGATAGCTGCAAATGGAGATGGGTATTATATATCATGGGATAAAAAGACTAATAAACAAAATGAAGAGGAAAAAACAGAACTATTGTTCATTAAAGGTCATGAGATTGGCAATAAAATACATCCTGTAGACAAACTCACTAGATTAAATATTGACAACATAGACGGGGGAGAATCTCAAGTTGCAGCATCTCTTGATCATGTATTAATTTCTTGGACCAGTAACTTGCCAACTGGTAAGAATTATGTCTATACCAAAATTAGTACGAATGGTGGCAACGATTTTAGAAATACCACTCATCTTGCTACTTCTAATAACTCTTCAAATGTAGAGAATATCATTACTAATGACACAGCATATTTTGTATGGCAAGACCATATTTATGATGGTGAAGATATATTCTTTAAATCAGGTAATATTATTGGAACAAGCCCTAATGAGGTTATTAATCTCAGTAACAACTCTGGAATCTCCGAATGCCCATCTATTACTACATCAAAAAATGGACTGCATGTGGTATGGGAAGATGACACAACAGGGAATCATGAAATATTCTATAAGATCTACCAAATCTAGTTTGGTACGCCTAATAGGAACACGAGTTTAACTTGAATCTCATGTTATACTTGTTATACTTGTTGGATTTGATTGTCAAATTTAAGTTGCTATTCGAGACATGTATTATATATAGTGGTGTCAATGGAATGGTGGTGTGAATGGATCGACCACCTCAACGGTACCCATCATACCAGTATCCTCATGTGGAAGAATGTGGCAATGATAGACGAATCTTCCAACGAAATCCTCAAATTGCATACGGACTACCACTGTGCCATTCGCCGGAAGGATCACTGTGTCTTGCAAGCCATGTGCATCGTAAGGTTGACCATTCACCGACATCACCTGGAAGTCATTTACGTGAATGTGAAATGTATGATCATCGTTATCGGTATTATTAATCTTCCATTCCTCTAGGTCTCCTAGCTTCACTATTTGGTCGACCCGGTTATGATCAAAAACCTTGCCATCGATCATGTTAGTTCCCTGTTCGCCAAAGCGGTTCATTGTTGTGTTGGACGCGGGGGACGCAGAAAAGACTAAAGTACGTTGGACCTGGACGTCATTATCTCCTAGGTCACGTCTTGGTACCAGACTCGATGCGTTGACTTCCGCGGTCTCAGCTGCAGAATTGCCTTGCACGTTTATCGTTGCTAGGGTTACCTCAGGATATGGGTGCGTAACACCCCCCCTGTACGGGAGCATTTTAAGAGGATAAGTTCCATTTTCTCCGCCAGTAACCAGCGCAGAGAATCTTTTACCAGCAGCAATCACAAGGTATTTTGTATCCCAGACCTTCCAGACAGGGTTACCATCTTCTTCAATAACACGGAAGGTATGACCTGGTAATGTTATATTGTAAAACGTTCCGGGATCAATATTCGCAAATCGCCATAGTTGAGTCTCGCCTGGTGAAATACTTACAACAGGATTAATCTCTCCATTGATAGTCTGATATGTTGGGGAAGTATAGTTGAGGTGCCAATAATGCCATGGAAAACCCCTCATGGTAAAGGTCTGTTGAGTGATATTGTGTAACGCATCAGGTAGCAAGTCCTCCAATCCTTCTATCACGAGCAAACCAGACAACCCCCCACCCACTTGAACAGTAGATAGACCATGTAGGTGCGAGTGATACCAAAAAGTTCCTTCTGGATGATCGATCGGAATATCGAGCACGTACTTTGCAGTTTCTCCTGGTCCAATTACACGAAAGATATTGTCTGAGCTGCCTACCGGTGACACATGTAACCCGTGAAAGTGTATGTTAGTAGGTTGATCGAGTTTGTTGACATAGTATAGGACCATCCGTTCGCCGGGCTTCACGTGTAGCGTTGGTCCATTGAGCGAGCCGTTATAGGTTATCGCTTTGACTTGTTCGTTTCCAACCATACCTTCGTGCTGATCAATGATAATTGTCGCTTCCAAGATTCCTTCATGGCTGTACGCCTCAGTAGTCTCAGAGAAATTCATCTCTTTAAGAGGTGATGACTGTCCCGGACCGACATCACCGGTCAGGTTCCCTTCAAAAATATCGCTTGCACTACCGCCGAGAGCATCTTGGCTTGTAATAATGACTATCGCAGCTAACATAGACAGAGTAATGAATATAAATTCAGGTGACCGTAGAACCATAATCCTAGGTCTTACAAGATAGTACTTATACTTTTTGTGTTTGTCGTAATGTGACTTATTAATCCAATTTTTCTTGCACAAAGTAAGTTTCTACCAAGGAGAACAGCCTGCACAAGTATATTTCCATTATTGCTTCCCAGTATGCCTGATTGATCCGCTTATCAGGAATGAAAGTAGTAAGTAATAATAAAGGAAATTGAAAGAAAACTTGTGAATGAAAAGGTCGCTCGCTTGAGTCTGAGGTTATTTTTTAGAAAATATAACTTTACTCTAGGATTTAGGATTATATCTTCTAATTTCTTGCCTCCTCTAGGATTTCGGGTTCAACTAGTTTTGCTAGATTATTCAATGATTGCTGCCAGCCTACATAGCACGCTTCAAGAGGAATGACAGTGGGCAAACCTTCTTGTACAATGGTCATTTCTGTTCCCAGTGAAACCTTCTTCAAGATTACAGTTACTTGAATTTCTCCAGATAAGTTTGGGTCATCAAAATTATCCGTATAGCGTAAGCGTTCGTTTTCAACCAGCTCACGGTATTCTCCACCAAATGACATGCTCTTTTGGGTGGTAAAGTTTGTAAAAGACATCTTGTAGGTTCCTCCTACCTTTGCATCCATGTGATGAACGCTACAAGTATAGCCATTGGGTGGTAACCATTTAGCCATGGCATTACGGTCGAGAAAGGCACGATAAATTTTCTCTGGCTTTGCTGTAAGTACACGATGTAAATGAACAGTGTTAGTAGACATAGGCTGCTTACTGCAATATACTATTAAAGTATTCTGCGCATATTAGGTTTTGATAACTAGACATAAATCAGATACTGATGATCTCGATCTATGAAATATTTCCACTTTTACTTTTACATTCCCTTATTAGGAATCCCATGTTTTTAGATCTGTTTATCAAGTCATACCCCTAGATTTTGAGCCCGAACCATTAACAACGCGATTCCCGATTTTTAAAAATAATCTCATTTAAATGCGTTAGAATATTATCAGTTTGCAATGTATAAACCAAAAATACTGCTGCTAGCACTTGCTGTTGCGATATCTTTAGTTTCATTTTCATTGACACACATAAATTTGGCAATTGCACAGGAGAATGAGCAGTCAGAACCTTTCAGGGCAATACTTTCAGGAGGAGAAGAAGTTCCTCCAGTAGATACTACTGCTACTGGTGTTGCATCATTTACCGTGGAAGGAGGAGAATCAATTTTATATGATGTGAACGTTACTGGTATGGATAAGGTTACTGCAGCACATATTCACAATGCACCCAAAGGTGAGAATGGAGATGTTGTAGTTACCCTGTTAAAGGCCGATAGTCCGACTGGCCAAATATCAGGAAGATTGACCAACGGATCTATCACAGCTTCTAACTTGGAAGGGCAGATGCAGGGAAGCCCTTTTCGCGACATAATCAGAGCCCTGGAACGTGGTGAAGCTTACGTGAATGTTCAAACCGAGATAAATCCTGACGGTGAAATACGAGGACAGATTAGTGCTGTAGAATAGAGCAATAATATCCCACATTTTTTATTTGTTATTGGTTTTTTCAACGTTTTACTCCAAATTTCATATTTATCAAAGGTAGGATACCTGACTCAAGGTTAACTCAAATTTGGTTCACGGACCATCAGGTCATAGTGGACCAGTCGTAGTGGGTAAACCAAGAGCAACTGTAACGAAATAGGAGACTATCCATATAATGGCAGCAATAATTGCAGATCTAGTCCAATCCAACTGAGGCCATTTAAGCCTTTTAATGCAAATAGCCATGCTATGCCTCCAACCACGATTGCCAATAATCCATGACCAAAGAGATAATATGTAACTACCCAAACTAACGTTCCTATCAGAGCAGTTACGAATGCTTTTCCTATGTTTGTTCTTCTTCTAAATAACTTGGTTACAATGTAAATTATAATTGTTGAAATCACTAAACCTATTACGAAAATGAGGACTGGATTATCTAATTCTAACGATATCATTATGATCTAATATGGTATGAAAAAGATAAATAGGTGTATAGATTTTAATCAATAATAATTTAATAAGGTTTAGGTGAAAAATACTAGACGTTTTTTATAATTTATTGTACCCAAAATTATCTAACCCTAACTTGATTAAGTTAGTTACTTAGTTTGCATACTTAAAAAAGATATATTTACTAATTTGCAGTATCATGTCAGCTCTTCCTCATTCTACTGAATTTTGACAGTTGAACTTCGTTATAAAGAAAAGAATACTTTAAAGCTTATGACTTCATAACTATATCAGAATCCTATTTTAGAACCGATAGCACGTCGTGGATACCGACGAGCTCGTAAATTAAAATTCCTCATCTTTACGTCTAGCTAAATTCTAGTTTTTGAAAATTCTAGAATAATTTCCGATTGAATATTCAGTCGGATCCAAACGGGTTCAGATTTTTATCTGGTATTATTACCAATATTGAGTAAAATAAAATCTATCTGTTAGCCTCTCAACCTATCTTGATTAAACTCTGGACTTCCATATTCACTGATCTTTGCCTTTCTGCCATGGACCTTTTTATGAATATCGAGACGCTCTTTTTCTTCGAATTCTGAACCACAAATCTTACATTTAAAGGTCAACTTAACTTATTACTTTAAACTTTTAGAAAAGAAATCCTAATCCAAAACAAGCGATTACAAAATATCCTCATGTCACTATTTTTTCCTTTTGCGAATTGGAAATGCATTGCTTGATAAAGAAGAGGTAATTACTATTAATCACATGGCTCTAAATCTCCAAGAAGAGATTAGAAGTTTCATAAGATCACTACCGAATGTTGAGCTTAAGCATGATCCGATGAGTGAAGAGGCATATTTCTATGGATTGAGAAATTTTGCTCACTTGACATATAGATATTAGGCTTTCAAAAACTCAGCAAGAAGAAGCGTTAAGGACACATATAGCTCTCCATCACAAGTATGCTCCACAAGCGGGATGGGTTTCATGTGTTATAGAGACAGCAGAGCAGGCAGAGAATACGAAGAAACTAATTAGACAAGCATATGATACTTGCGTATCTCTGAAAACTTGATTTAAATCAGCAAAATAGCTTGATAATACAAAATTTCATACATTTCAAAATTGGACATCTAGAATTTATGATTATGTTGTATCTATATTGTTAGTATCTTTATCCTATCAATTTAGTAAATTAAAAAACTGAAGGTGCACCCGCGTCATTTCTTAGAATTTGTGTTTCTTTAATTATGACAAATTTGTCCTTAATTCCTTTCAGTACGCCTTAGTGTCTTAGTTATTGAGAAGTAAAAGCTAGATACCAAGTTATTAGAACCCTACCACATGCAAGGTTCAAATCCCGATAAACCTTTGATGATTTGATAAGTTTAAAGCTTACCAATCCATTTTAAAATAAAGAATTCTAATTTTGGACCGATAGCGGCGTGGGTACCGACATCCCAATACTTTGATAATACTCGACTTGTTACTATTCAAGCATCTAAACTCGTAATTTTATCTCTGCGGATATCAAGTCGTACATAATAACCTTCCAATGCACCAAGAATTAGAAATTAGGAATAAATTTTAAAGATGGTCTTCTAAAAACAAATCGTGGATAGTATTAATTTTGTATGCCTTGGTCAAACCGAATTTGTAAAGGAGTTAGGGAAGAAAGGACAGGCAAGTGACATTACAACTTATGATAGTAAAAAAGGTGACAGAATCATGACCTACGTAATACCATCGGGCTTTCCTGAGAAGATCCAGCCATTAATTACTGCAGTAAATTTGGCAGAGTACTCTATAGTTAACGTCGACAAACTAGATAGGTTTCTGGGAGAGCAAATAGTAGCCTTAGATCTAATGAAACTAGATAAAGGATTTCTTCTTCATTCTTACGGGGTTGAGAGGGAAGCTCTAATGAGTCTTTTAAAAAATACCGTTGCGTCATCATTCAAGGTTGAACAGAATATTGAAAGTCTTAAAGATAGTATCAGTTCTTTATCTTCAGTGAAAAGAGACGGGCCAACAATAGTCCATATAGATAACATATTTAATGTAAAAGGAGTAGGTGTGGTCGTATTGGGTATACTTAAACAGGGAGTTATCAAAGTACACGATGAGCTAATACTATTTCCTCAAAAGAAATCGGTCACAGTTAAAAGCATACAGATGCACGATAAAAATGTTGAAGAATCACAAAATCCAGCTAGGGTAGGTCTTGCTCTAACAGGAGTTTTTTTTAATGAGATAACTAGGGGAGATATTCTTTCCAATCACACCCATTTTACTTCTGCCGTCGAGGAATTGATTATTGATTTCCATATGGTGCCATTTTATAAGAATGACCTTTCAGAAACTCACTCTTATCTTTTGTCCATTGGGACTCAAATCAGGCCTGCAAAGATAAAGCGATTAGAGAACAATAAACTTAAGATTTTGTCTGATAATATATTTTCATTTAAATCCGGAGATATAGCAATCCTCTTAAATCCAGATAATAAAGATATACGAATAGTTGGTTCAGGAAGAATAAATTTATAAAATCTTTGGAGTATCTTATTTGAAAAACTAATTACCAAGTTAGTAGAACCCTAGTTTGTGGATCACCGTTATTAGTGCTAGAGTTGAAAATTAAGGTTACACAATACTGAATTCTTTTACTTATTATAACACTAGCTAAGGATCTTTAAATACAAGTAATCTTGGCTATACTTATTGCTCAGAATAGATTTAAGCATAATTTTGGTGACTGTCAGCTTGGCATTTGCTCTGACTCTAACGGTAGTGACGAATTTTACTCCGACTTATGCTCAGGCTCCGGCAACCGCTACAAAATTCGTCCATGCAGGTGAAGGAAATGCTAGTAATGTAGTCGTGAGTTTCGTGCCTCAAACCGTAGAAATTAAGGCTGGCGAGAGCGTTACATGGAATAATCCAACCACCGTTCCAGAACCGCATTCTGTTACCTTTCTAAAGGACAAAAAATATTTCGCCGACTATGCAGCACCATTTCAAGTGGTTAACTCGACTGAGTTTCAACCATTAGATCCAAAATCTAATTCGGAACCCGTCTTTGCACCTCCTCAGCCAGGTGAGACAACTAAAACCGTTGTTACAGTAAATGCAAGAGCATATCTTCCTGTAGTACTTGATTCGAGCGGCAAGAAAGTAACAAACCTTCCTCCGAATTCAAATTACACTATGGATGGAACTGAAAGTTATGTCAATTCTGGATGGCTTTGGCCCGAAGGACAGGCACCAGCAGGTAGTCCTGCTATTAGTAAATTCACAGTAAAATTTGAAAATCCAGGCACCTATCCTTTTTTATGCAATGTCCATCCTTGGATGACTGGAAGTGTCATAGTCAAGTAATTCAACTTTAATGTTACTAGTGTTGTTTTAATTGTTTTCTTTAATTTTCAAAAGCCCTTCTGGACTTTTGGATCTGAATCGTTAACAATGCGAATCCCGACGCATTTGGACCTCTGGATTATTCATTATTTCTTTTGTAGAAAAAAAGAGAGATGAATGTTTTAATTTTAATTTTACTGAAAATGATTCCTTTTGATTTTTTGATATATTTTCAATTCTTACTTTAGAAGAATCTAGAGTGTCATTACCTAAGCAATTGGATGCAAAAAATATTGATATCAAAATTCTTCTTATTGATTGGAAGAAATTATCACAATATTCGTCATAATTTACGGTGCCTGAAGTTAAGGGCTATATCATTATTAAAATTAATTAAGATCATTTTGAAGGACACTTCCAATAGTGTAATGGAATCATATTCAAATGAGAAGCGAATAAAATCTTTCTTCATCTAATCTTAATTTGTATAACTTGTTGCCCTTTGCTAGGAACACGGCATTATGGACATTAAACAAGTCAAACAGATCATCAAATGATCCGCTAATAACATTCCTAGTGTTTGTAATACAATAGGTAATCCCTGGGAGAGATTTTCTTTCATACCATTCACAAAACCTTACTGCTTTTTTTACTGATTCTTCCCGGGCAAGATCTTCAACTAAAAAAGCAACTGTTAGAGGAAATTTGTTGCCAAGTTTATTTCCAATTATCTCAAAGACCTTGCTTCCCGTTTCTTGCGGATTTTCTAGGAGCTTGTCATAATTACCGGCAGTTGCATCAAACCACCGTCTTTTGTTGAGATATTGCATGCCATAGTGCTTTGGTGAACCGCAAGAGGATTTGAACCAATTACCTGAGGCCAATTTATCGATTTCATCAAGTAATTTATTCAAAGTTGTCTCATTATCATACAATATTAAATTGTGTCGGTGTCGGTTTTTTTCATGATTTTTTATCCATGTATCAACGGCATCTGCTACGATTGATGCCAAGGTTATGCCATCATTTGTGGCAATCTGGGTCGCTTTTGCATGAAGTTTTTCATCGAAATCCCTAACAAATAGGTCCTTTACCATGCTTTTACTATTCATCTACCATTATTAAAGATATCTAGATATCTAATTCAGATACAATTAAATAACAGATATCTAGATATCTTATACATGAAAGAAATCAAAAATCAAACCATCACTGTTGATGGTCAGACAATATTCTATCGAGAAGCTGGAGACAAAGAAAAGGCACCGACAATCCTACTACTTCATGGATTCCCAACATCGTCGCACATGTTCAGGAACATCATTCCAGCCTTGGCAGACAAATTCCATCTGGTTGCGCCGGATTATCCCGGATTTGGATATAGCTCCATGCCTACTGTAGACAAGTTTGAGTACACGTTTGATCACCTTGCCGAGATAATAGATAAATTCATTACGCAGATAGGATTAGAAAGATATAGCCTATACGTTATGGACTACGGTGCTCCAGTAGGCTACCGTCTTGCAGTCAAACATCCTGAGAAAATAGAAGCCTTGATAGTGCAGAATGGAAATGCCTATGATGAAGGTTTAGGAGAGTTCTGGGAACCGATTAGGGCTTATTGGAACGAGCCCAATGAGAAGAACAAGAACGCTCTTAAGAAATTTCTTACTGTCGAAGCTACTAGATGGCAGTATACACATGGCGTAAAGAACGAAAATGCAATAAGTCCTGACAATTGGATTCATGACCAGTTACTACTTGATCGTCCAGGCAACAATGAAATCCAGCTTCAGCTATTCTATGATTACAAATCTAATCCTCCGTCATATCCTCAATGGCAGAAGTACTTTAGAAAGTATCAACCACTCACACTTGTAGTTTGGGGCAGAAACGATATCATATTTACTAAGGAGGGGGCTATTCCTTATCAACGTGACCTAAAGAACGTGCAAATTCATTTGTTGAATACTGGACATTTTGCCTTAGAAGAAGAGGGTGATCTAATTGCTGAATTGATATCGCGTTTCTTATTTACCAATCGTAAGGTTGCTCCTTGGATTGAGGCCTGAAAAGATGAGATTTCTAATAAGTGCAAAGATACCTACAGAGGCCGGAAATCTAATGGTGCAAGATCCAAACCTTTTGAGTAAACTAGAGACATATATAGACAAAGTAAATGCTGAACAAACATATTTCTTTGAAGCGGATGGCAATAGAGTAGCTGCCTTCATCGTTGATATACCGAGCGCGGACCACATACCAGTTATGGTTGAACCTCTGTTTAGTGGAATGGGTGCTCATGTGGAGCTCCATCCAGTAATGAGCCTCGATGACCTAAAGAAGGGAATACCGCAAGCCGTAGTCGAAGTAAACTCTTACCGTAACTAAAAAATAATCATTTTTTCATCATGCAATTTCTGATCGTTACTAGAAATAAAACTAAAATAGGAGGTAGTAGAACCCTAGTGTGTGAAGGGTTCGAATCCTGACGCATTAAGTCTGCTTTTACTTTTTTACATTAGCACAGGTTATTAAGGATCAAATGTAATATGGATGGGGAATGGGGATAGGATTAGTAATGGTTTCTAATTCCAGAGCTGAAAATGTTAAACCACCTTCGCTTAGTTCTGCTGAAATCGACAAAATCCTTTCAATGACCCTCATTGCTAATTTGGCTACACTTGGCGAAGATGATACCATCCATATTGTCCCGATGTGGTTTATTCGTATTGGTAACGATATTTGCATCCCGACTTCTCGCCATACCCGCAAATATAAGAACCTGAGATCAAGGCCATTTGCATCAGTCATGATAGACATTTCACGGGCAGGACTCGATTTGAAAGGGGTCTTAATTAATGGACCCATAGAACTCGTTAAAGGGGAAGAAGCACGAAAGATCAACCACCAGATCCATTTGAAGTATGTAACACCAGAGGGCTTAAACGACCTAAGAGTTATGTCCTATCTTTCTAAAGGCGATGACATAACTGTGAAAATTCACATGAAACATATAGTTAATTGGAATCTTGCTGACTCCAAGGCGGGGAAAGCTTTACGTGTTAACGGTTGGTCTCGGCCACTAGACGGATAAAAAAAGGATAAATAGAAAGTAGTAGAACCCTGGTACACGGAGGGTTCGAATCCCGAAGAACCCTCAAC
>Ga0207428_10000603_pt1 | contig 42525 bp, 41 predicted proteins | sample RhiMethybrSRZTD1_FD_187600 | JGI IMG/M metagenome (GOLD analysis project Ga0207428, IMG submission 187600) | Populus rhizosphere microbial communities from Tennessee, USA - Rhizosphere MetaG P. TD hybrid SRZTD1 (SPAdes) (version 3) | ecosystem: Host-associated > Plants > Roots > Rhizosphere >...
AACGTGATCGAGGAGGCCGTACCGTCGCGGCGCATGCGCTTCGTCGCCGAAAGCAGCCTGTCGCTTCTGTCGGAGGCGCACGTGAAGCGCCTGGAACGCAATGGATTTGACGCACTGCTTCCGGGCATCGAGTCCTGGTATGAACTCGGCAACAAGTCGAAGACCGGTGCCGCGACCGGCGAGGCCAAGGTCAGCCAGATCGCCGAGCACGTGAACATGATCCTGCGGCATGTACCCTATGTGCAGACCAACTTCGTGCTGGGGCTCGATAGCGATCGGGGGGCCGAGCCGTTCGATCTGACCAAGAAGTTCCTTGATCTGGCGCCCGGCGCTTATCCCGCCTTCTCGCTGCTGACCGCCTACGGACAGGCGGCGCCACTCAACCTCGAACTTCAGCGGGCCGGTCGGGTGCTGCCATTCCCGTTCCACTTCCTCGACAGCAACCATGCGATGAACGTGCGGCCGCTCAACTACACTTGGCCCGAGTTCTACGACCATGCGGTCGATCTGACGCGCCATGCACTGTCGGGAACCATGGTGCGCCGGCGATTCCTGGCCAACCGCGGCATCAGCACGCGCTTCCTCAACGGCGTGCGTGCCATCACCTCGAACCGCGCCCAATATCAGGCCAAGATCCGCCGCCTGCTCGACAAGGATGTTCCGATCCGCCGTTTCATCGAAGGCGAAAGCCGAGAGTTGCCGAAGTTCTATGAAAACCGCGTGCGCGAGAACCTGGGTCCGCTGTGGGAGGCGCTGCCCGAGGGCGCGCTCATGCACGACCAGAATGCCTATCTGAGGAGCCGCGGCGAGACGCCGACCGCTCGGCATCGCGAGTTGCGCTGGCGGGCGGCAGAATGACAAACGATCCTTAGATCAACGCTCTGATCCTGAGCCGCGGCGTACGCGCAGGGGAGCAGAGAGAGCCCCCCTGCGAGAGCGCCAAGCCTCAGTGGCCATGACCGCCACCGCCGTGCCCGAATCCGCCATGGCCCATCCCACCGTGGCCGAACCCACCGTGACCGAACCCACCATGGTGGAAGCCGCCACCGTGGTCGAAGTGATGGTCAAAGTGATGATCACGCCGGTGATCTCCATCTCCAAAGAAGAAGAAGGCGCCGCCATATGGATAGGGATAGGCGTATGGATCATAGGCATATGGGCCATAGGGGTAAGGATAGGTGCAGTTCGGATTGTAGTAGCCGTTGCAATCGTAGGCCTGCGCCTGCGCGGGTTCTGTCGCGTATGACGACAGAGCGACGGCCATGGGGCCGAGGATCGCCAATGTCTTCAGCAAATTTCGTGGGTAGTTCATGGAATCGTCCTAAAAAACGCGTCGCCGCGTTGCTCAGCTCTCCGGGTTTTTCCAGATCGGGCGAGATGGCGCCGGCGGCAGCAATAGCCGCAGAAAGCGACGGGGCCGGCCCAGCGCACAACGGGCGGGCCTCTCTGCTTGAGCCGTCACTCATGACGGCTTCGAGAATAGATATGGTGATGTCGCGCCTCAAAAAGGCGTGCAAATCGTCGCATTATTGCGTCGACAGTGTCGCACCAGCTTCTCTGCTTCGGCGAATGACGGGACGCCCCGTCAGTCCGATCTCATGTCATTCACAATCGTGACAAAAACAAAAACCCGGGCGCATTTAAGGCGCCCGGGTCAGTGGTAGCCGAGAGGTAGTTACGCAGCCTGCTTGGTGCCCTGGTCGCGGTAGCGGCGGGCAAGCGGGCTTTTGGGCTTCAGCGCCAGCCGTTCATTGGCAAGCGCGCGGACCAAGCTGGTTTCGCCGGCGCGGCGCGCGGCTTCGATCAAGGTCAGGTCAATCAGATCGCGCTGGGCATGGCTGCCGCCGAAGCGCTGGGCGATGTTGCGCAGCGGCCGCAGCAGGTCGATGGTCGCGGCATACTTGCCATGCTCGAACGCCAGCAAGGCGCGCGCCAGCGGCAGGCCGACATCGCGGCTCATCAGCGCGTTGTCAGATTGCTTGCGCGCCGTCTCGGTCATGATCGAGAGCGTGCGCTCCGCCTCGCCGATACGCCCCGCGCCCAGCAGGGCCATCACGGCGTGCGCATCGTTGAAGGCATAGAGCTTGTCCTCGATCAGCGGCCGCCAGCGATCAGCGATCGCCTCCCACCGGTTGCCCAGGTCGATGTCGCGCAGCTTCAGGCGCCACAGCAACGCCGAGGCGTCGATCATGTCGAGGATCATCGCGGATTGCCCGCCGCGGATCGGGCCGTCATAGAGTTTCAGCACCTCGGCGGCCTGATCGGCCTCCAGGCGGAACAGCGCCAGGTGCCACCAATTATGGACCTGGAAAAAGGATTCGGCCGCCCAGCCGGATTCGTTGTCGCGCATGAAGGCGGCGCCATCCTCGTAGCGGCCGGTCATCTCCATCACATGGGCGACCGCGTGATAGGCCCAGCCGTCGCGCTTGTTGAGCGCGATTGCGCGGCGCGCGGTGTCTTCGGCGCGGGCATAGTCGCCCATCTCCTCCAAGCCGAAGGCGTGCATGCCGAGCAGCGTGTGATAGCCGGGCATATGCGAATCCCACTCTGCCATCACGCGCGCGACCCGGTCCCGCAGATTGCGGCTGTCGCCCCGGAAGAAGTCAAGCAGATGGCCCATCTGCAGCGCGACGATATCATGCGGATCGTCGATCAGAATGTCCTCCAGCCGTTCCGAGGCACGGTTGAAGGCGCCGTCGATCAGGCAGGCGATGGCGGCGGCGTGGCGCCGTTCGCGGTCGTTCAGCTTCAGGCTGCGCAGCTTGGCCAGCAGCTCGGTCGCCTGCGGCACCGGCCCGCGCTCCATGCCGCTCAACAGCAGATAGGCCTTGAGGGCGATCGCCATGGCGAAATCCGGGCTTTCCGCGATCGTGCCGTCGATGGTCGCGATCGGGTCCCCGACATAGCAGTTGAACTGACAGATTGCGGTCTCGTAAAGCTCGAGCGCTCTGGTATCGGCACCGGTCAACGGCGCGCCGCGATGATCCTTGACCACCATGGGCTTTCTCCCTCTCTCCCTGGCCTTCCCCCCGCGCCTCGCATCCGATTGCGCAGCCGGGCCTTCAATGATCTATGCCAGCGATCCTGGCGCCGCTATGACGCGCTTCACACCGGATCGATGCGGTCGACCGCTGCGTGTGCGCGCAAAGTGCCCAGATCGAGGATGGTAAGACCGCCCTCCTCCGTGCTGACGATCCCCTTGTGGCTCCATGCGGCGAGCTGCTTGTTGATCGCCTCGCGCGAGACGCCGAGCATCTGCGCGAGCTCGGTCTGGGAAAAGCGCCGGCCCAGCCGCGCTTCCTCGCCATTGATCTCGCCATGCGCCATCACCAGATCGACGAGCTTGCGCGCCAGCCGCACCGGCAGGTCGGCAAATGCGAAATCGCTCAACAGGTCCGTCTTCAGGCGCATCCGCTCGCACAGCAGCTCGATGATATGCCGCGCCAGGGTCGGCTCGTTCTCCAGCACCTGCAGAAATGCCGAGCGCTGCATCACCAGCAGCACGGTCGCTTCCTGTGCCGTTGCGTTGGCGGTGCGCGGCAGCCCATCCAGCAGCGCGATCTCGCCGAACACGTCGCCGGTCTCCATCATGGAGAAGGTCAGCTCCTTGCCACTGTCGCTGCCGACCCAGATGCGCACCAGGCCTTCGACCACGGCATACAGCGCGTCGCCCTCGTCCCCGCGGTTGAACAGGGCTTCGCGCCGGTCCAATTGCTTGGTGACAGACAGGGCGGCCAACCGCTCCAGAATCGGCTGCGGAACGTCCTTGAACAGGAAGCTGCGCCGGATGAGCGCCTGCCGCTGGCTTTGGTCCAATCGCCCCATGGATTATCCTGTTTCCGTCATACTTATGTCGCCCGGAGGGCGTCGATAAAGCTACAAATGGATGGCAGTCCGCAAAGGGATGTGAGCCGGTTCACACGCTGGCCCGGTCTGCCCACCAAACTATTTGACTGCGGATTGCGCCGCCCGGCATTGGTTCACGATCCGAGACACCAAGCAGTAAGTTACTATATCACTCTGACCCCGGGGACCTAGAATGGAATTGAGGCAAGCGATGCGTGATTCACATTCCTGGACCGGTGCGGCCCGGCTACTGCCTGCCGTGACCGGCGCCCTCCTCCTGGCCCTGGCGCATCCCGCCATGGCGCAAGAGCGTTCCTGCAATATTACCGAGGTTGCCGGCGAGGCGACTGTGATCCATGGCGGCAACCAAGCCGCTGCAACGGTCGGCGCCACGCTGTCGGCGAAAGACCAGTTGCGGACCGGCTCATCCGGTCGGGTCGAGGTCCTGTGTAGCGACCAGACCCAGGTGACCGTCGGACCCGACACCGACATCGGCCTCGGCTCCCTGGTCGGCGAGCAGGGCGAGGACGCGTCGATCGGCATGAGCCTGCATCGCGGCATCGCCCGCTTCCTGGCGCCGGTCCGGACCTGGGGCACCTTCAACGTGTTCGGCCCCGTTGCGGTCGCGTCGGTCCGTTCCACCGAGTGGATCATGGTAACGCCCGAGCAAGGCACCAGCGTCTTCGTCATGGCGGGCGTGGTCGAGGTCCAGAGCAAGCGCGGCGATACCGTCCAGCTGGCCGCGACCTATGGTGTCGATGTGGCGCCCGATGGCACCATGGCGGCACCGAAGGTATGGGGTGCCAAGCGGGTCGCGGATGTAAAGGCGAGGCTCGGCCTGCAGTAAGCGAGATCGCGCTTGCGAACCACCATTGGCAAGCTGCCCTGGTATTGGGTCATCCTGTGCCTGACCGCCGGGATCGCCATCGGCTGGTGGCAGCCTGGCGGGCACGGGCGTCTCACGTCGGCGCTGGAAGGGCGGTTGCTGGATCTCCGCCATGTCGTCCGCGGGCCGATGGCGCCGCCGGACAAATTCGCAATCGTTGCAATCGATGACAAGACCCTCGGGCGATTAAAGCGCTTCCCGGTGCCGCGCGCGGCGCTTGCTGCTTGCATCGATCGGCTGACGGATGCGGGCGTCAAAGTGATCGGCGTCGATCTGCTGCTTCTGGAGCAGGAGACTCCAAGCGAAGGCGACAGTCTCTCGGCCGGCGATGCGGTGCTGGCCGCTGCGATTGCGCGCAACGGGCACGTGGTCCTGGCGAGCAGCCAGGTCGCGGACACCGTTCCCGATGAAGACCTCGTCCGCCGGAATTCCTTCAGCCTGGTTGCTTCGCATGGCGCGCAGGAGCCGCGTCCGCAACAGGCGGTCGGCTTCTACTTTCCGATCGCGGGTTTCGCAGCATCGGCGCATGTCGCCCACGCCAATCTTATTTCCGACCCGGATGGAACATTGCGGCGCATTGCTCTTGCCGCGCCGATCGGCACCAAGGATTACCTGCCTGCGCTGCCTCTGGAAGCAGTCCGCCAGTTGCGCGGCATCCCGCGCTCGGATGTTGAACTCACGCTCGGTGAGAGCATCCGGATCGGCGGCACCTTCATTCTGCTCGCATCGGCGGATAACACGATCGCCATCAACCACTATGGCGCCCAGGGGGCGTTTCCGACCTACTCGATGATCGATGTCATCGACGACAAGGTACCGGCCGATCGGTTGGCGGGGCAGGCCGTATTCATCGGTCCGACTGCGACCGGCTTCCGCGATGCCGTGCAATCGCCCTTTGCGCCGCAAGTGCCGGGTGTCGAAGCCTTGATAACCGCGGCGGCGAACATCGCATCCGGCCAGTATCTCAAGCGAAATCTTTCGACCTTCGTCATCGACATGTCGGTCGCCGTGCTCCTCTCGATCCTGGCGTTCATGGCCGCCAATCAACGCTCGCTGGTGGTCGCGGCGGGTGCGACCATCGTGCTGTGGGGCGTGACAATTGCGGGGGTCCAGGTCGCGTTCTCCCGAGCCTATGTCTGGCTCGATGCCACCACCTACATACTGGTCCTCGTGATCATCGGGTTCTCCATCTTCGCCGCGCGCATCGTGCAGCAGCGGCACATTTCCGGGCAGTTGCAGTACGAGCGCGACAACCTCGCCCGCTATCAGTCGCCGCTGCTGACCGAATTCCTTGCCGAGCGGCAAAACCCAAGCTTCGACCAGCGTGCGCAAGAGGCAGCGGTGATGTTCGTCGACGTCTCGGCCTTTACCCGCCGGGCCGAGCGCCTGGGGCCGACCGCGACCGTCGGCTTCCTGCGCGACCTGCACGGGCGGATCGAGCGCTCCGCCCTGGCCAATCGCGGCGTCATCGAGCAGTTCATGGGTGACGGCGCCATGATCATCTTCGGCCTGCCCGAGCCTAAGCCGGACGACGCGGCGCGCGCCCTAGCCGCGTCCCAGCAGCTGCTGGAAATTCTGGGCGACTGGAATCTCGACCTCGAGGCCACCGGGCAAGAGCCGGTATACCTGCGCATCGGCCTGCATTACGGACCGGTGATCGCCGCCCTGCTGGGCGGCGAGCGCCAGGGCCAGATCACGGTCGCCGGCGACACCGTCAATGTGGCAAGCCGGCTCCAGGAAATGGGCAAGGAGCACAAGGTCACCATCCTGGCCTCGGCGGAATTCGTGGCCAGCGTGCAGCGGGCGGGGCGCGACGACATGCTGGCCGGGATGCGCCGCCTGGCCGGCCAGAGGGTGCGTGGCCGGAACGAGGCGATCGATCTCTGGGTGTGGCCCTAAAAATCCCACGGTCGCTGACGCGATAGTGAGCGTCGCGTCAGGTGTTCCATTTACACCCTGACGTTCCTATGGTCTTCTAACTGCTCCAAACAAGAAACGAACAGGGAGGCGGCCGCGCGATGTGCGCGGACCCCGCCGCGGTGCAATCGGAAGGGGACGGATGCTTGCTTTCTTTCTGAAGCGGCTGGCGTCGCTGGTTTTCACGATGCTGGTCGTGTCAGCCCTGGTGTTCGCCGCCTTTGAATTCACGCCCGGCCAGGTCGCCACCAAGGTGCTCGGCCCCTTCTCCACCCAGGACCAGCGCGACCGCCTGATGGAGGAGCTTGGCCTTAACCGCCCGGTCTATGAACGCTATATCGAGTGGCTGGGCAATGTGCTGACCGGGGATCTCGGCTATTCGACGCTCTACAAGCTGCCCGTCAATGACATCATCTGGGACCGGCTCGGCAACACCCTGATCCTCGCCTCGCTCGCTTTCGCGGTGATGGTGCCGCTTTCCATCCTGTTCGGCATCAGCGCCGGCATGCGCGAGGGCTCGAAGCTCGACCGCACCATCTCGGTCGCCAGCATCGTGACGACCTCGGTGCCGGAATTCGCATCCGGCGTGTTCCTGGCCAGCATCTTCGTCATCGGCCTCGGCTGGCTGCCGGGGACCGCACCGCTCGATTCCGGCGCCGGCTGGCCGATCGCGCTCCAGCTCGTGCTGCCGGTGGCGGTGATCGTGCTCTACGACCTCGGCTACGTCGTGCGCATGGTGCGCGCCTCGATGGTGGAGGTGATGACGCGGCCTTATATCCGGACCGCGATCCTCAAAGGGCTGACGTTCCGCGACGTAATCATGAAGCACGCGCTCCGCAACGCGATGATCGCGCCATTCACGGTCATCCTGCTGCAGATCAATTACATGATCACCGGCGTCGTGGTGGTGGAGGCAGTGTTCGCCTATCCGGGTTTCGGCCGCATGCTGCTGGATTCTGCCCTGGCGCAGGACGTGGCAACCGTGCAGGCGGCGTCCTTATTTGCCGTGCTGGTGTCGGTCTGTACCCAGATCGCCGGCGATCTGGGCTACATGATGCTGAACCCGCGTATCCGGTTCAGTTGAGGGAGAGGGACGCATGGCGATGAGCGATACGGCTGGCTCAATCTCCCGGACCTGGGCGCGGGTCAGGCTGCTGCGTGAATCGCCGGTCGGCATCATCGGCGCGTTGCTGGTCGCGTTCTGGGTCCTGGTCGCGATTTTCGCACCTGTGATCTCGCCCTATGACCCGAATTCCAACGACATGGACGCGCTGATCGATCCCGGTCCGACTGCCGCGCACTGGTTCGGCGCCGACATGCAGGGCCGCGATATCCTCTCGCGCGTGATCTGGGGCTCGCGCACCGTCCTCACCGTCGCGCCGGTCGCGGTTGCGGTCGCCTACGCCATCGGCAGCCTGCTCGGGCTGCTCGCCGGCTATTATCGCGGCTGGGTCGACAACCTCATCAACCGCGTCTCGGACATCATCCTGTCGTTCCCGGCCATCGTGCTCTATATCATCGTGATCATGCGGTTCGGGCCGAGCGCGCTCAACATCATCCTGGCGGTCATCTTCATCGCCTCGCCGCAGATCATGCGCATCGTGCGCGGCATGACGCTGGAGCTGCGCGAGCGCGAATATATCGCCGCCGCCAAGATGCGGGGCGAATCCGCGCTCTACATCATGTTCGTCGAGATCCTGCCCAATGCGCGCGGGCCGCTGATCGTCGATGCCTGCCTGCGCATGGGCTACACCACCATCGCCATCGGCGTGCTCGGTTTCCTGGGGCTGGGCCTGCCGCCGCCGGACCCCGATTGGGGCGGCATGGTGAAGGACAGCTACGCGCTGATGTCGATCTATCCGCACATGTCGCTGTTCCCGGCGGCCGCGATCACGTCGCTGGTGGTCGGGTTCAGCCTGCTCGCCGACGGCATGCGCGAAATCAGCATGCGGGATTAGGAAGGGGCCTGATGCAAGTCGCCGCCGCCACGCAGACAAACACCCGACCTGTCGCCGATGCCGCCAAGGCGCCGGTGCTGGAGCTGCGCAATGTCAGCATCTCCTATTTCGTGCGGGCCGGCGAAATGAAGGTGGTGCCGAACATCAGCTTCAAGCTCGGCCAGGGCGAAGCGCTGGGCCTGGTCGGCGAATCCGGCTGCGGCAAATCGACGGTTGCGTTCGCCGTCATGCAATATCTGGGAACGGTCGGGCGCATCACCAACGGGCAGGTCCTGTTCGAGGGCAAGGACCTCGCCAAGATGTCGGCGGCGGAGCTGCGCGCCATCCGGGGGCGCAAGATCGCCATGGTCTATCAGGACCCGATGAGCAGCCTCAACCCGGTCATCCCGATCGGCAAGCAGCTCATGGAAGTGCCGATCATCCATTTCGGCCAGAGCGAAGCGGAAGCACGCACCCGCGCGCTGCAGATGCTGCGCGAGGTGAACCTGCCGGATCCAGAGACCATGATGGACCGCTATCCGCACCAGCTTTCGGGCGGCCAGCAGCAGCGTGTGGTGATCGCCATGGCGCTGATGGCCGAGCCCTCCTTGCTCGTGATGGATGAGCCGACCACCGGCCTCGACGTCACGGTCGAGGCAGCGGTGCTCGACCTGGTGGCGCGGCTGCGCGAGAAGCACAACACCGCCATCATCTTCATCAGCCACAATCTCGGCACCGTGGTGCGCATCTGCGACCGCATCGGCGTCATGTATGCCGGCGAGCTGGTGGAGGAAGGGCCGATCACCGAAGTGTTCCGCAACCCGCGCCATCCCTATACGCGCGGGCTGCTGAGCTGCATCCCGACCTTGAGCGCCGACAAGAACAGCCGGCCGCTGACCGCCATTCCGGGCCAGGTGCCCTCGATCCTCAACCGGCCCAAGGGCTGCGTGTTCGCGCCGCGCTGCCGGTTCGTGCAGCCGGAGCGCTGCAGCCAGGACCCGCTGCCGACCCTCAACATCAGCGAGCGGCATCGCGTCAAATGCGTGCGCGCAGAGGAGCTGCCGGCGCATGAGAAGCTGCCGGAAGGCCTCGAAGCGGTCGCGATCGGCCCGGTGCCGGTCGACGCCGAAGCCGTCCTGCAAATCGCTCATCTGCGCAAGACTTATCACCAGGCGACCGGCATGTTCGGCGGCGCCGGCTATGACGTGCATGCGGTCAACAACATCGACCTCGCCGCCAATCGCGGCCAGACCCTGGCGATCGTCGGCGAATCCGGCTGCGGCAAATCCACCCTGGCCAAGGTGCTGACCGGCATCGAGCTCGGCACCGAGGGCATGGTGACGCTGGGCGGCAAGGAGATCAGCCAGGTCCCGGTCGAGGATCGCACGGCAATCATCAAGCGCGCGATCCAGATGGTGTTCCAGAACCCGGACAGCACGCTCAATCCCAGCCATTCCATCGGCTATGTCATGCAGCGCGCGATCCGCAAGCTGCGCGGCCTCAGTTCCGGCGAAGCGCGCGGCGAGGCCAGCAACCTGTTGAAGACCGTCAACCTGCCGGTCGAATTCGCAACGCGGATGCCGCGGCAATTGTCCGGCGGACAGAAGCAGCGCGTCGCGATCGCCCGGGCGCTCGCCGGCGAGCCTGATTTGATCCTGGCGGACGAGCCGGTTTCCGCGCTCGACGTCTCGGTGCAGGCCGCCATCATCAACCTGCTGGTCGACATCCAGGCGAAGCGCGGCGCGACCCTGGTCTTCATCTCGCACGATCTCTCGGTGGTGCGCTATCTCGCCGATTATGTCGCGGTCATGTATCTGGGCGAGGTGATGGAATACGGGCGCACCGAAGAAGTTTTCGCGCCGCCTTACCACCCCTATACCGAAGCGTTGCTGTCAGCGGTTCCCATCGCCGATCCGGACGTGCATCAGCGTCGCATCATCCTCGAAGGCGCGATGCCCAGCCCGCAGAACCGGCCGCAGGGCTGCCCGTTCGCCACCCGCTGTCCGCGCAAGGTCGGCGCCATCTGCGACACGACGCCGCCGCCGATGCAGACCACCGCCGCCGGCCACCGCATCGCCTGCCACATCCCGATGGATGATCTGAAGAAGGTCGACAAGGTGGTGGTGGCATAGGCGTCGACGGCGGCGCGCCGAGGTCATACCCACTCACCCGTCATCTCGGACAGCCGCGAAGCGGCGTGATCCTGGATCCATTCGTCCGCCGCACGTGCGACTGCGGAGTAGACCCCGGCTCGCGCTGCGCTTGGCCGGGGTGACGGAAAGAGAGAGCAGCGTGGGCAGAGCGAATGGCTCCTACCGCTTCCCCGTCAGCGCCCAGCGCAGCAGGATGAGGCGGTCGTTGCCCCAGTAGACTTCCTCGTCGAGGACGAAGCTCGGCACGCCGAACACGCCGAGGGCCACCGCGTCGGTGATCGCATGATGCAGCTGCCCCTTGGTATCGGAGCTCTTGGAGGCTTCGATCAGGCGCCGCGGATCAAGCCCTGAATCCTGGGCGGCGGATGAGATCACGGACTCGGTATCGCGCCCCTCGCGCTCGCCCATCGTGAGCGCAAAGACGGCTTGCGCGAACCTGGCGCAGCCCTCCGGCTCCTTGGCGGCTTCGGTCGCCGCCAGATTAAAGCGCAGCCAATCGTATTTCTCCCACTCGACCAGCCGCAACGCGACATCATAGTACTTCGCCCAGCGCGAGACATCCTTGCGGCGATATACCACGTCGTATTGACCGGAGGTCGGCGCGCCCGAGAAGGGATCCCACTTGCGCGTCACCATCAGCAAGTCGAAATCGAGCGGCCGCCACGTCACCTCGGCGCCGCATTCCTTTTCCAGCGCCGCGATCTGCGTCGCGGCCAGATAGGAGTAGCGGCTGTTCAGGGCGAAATAGAAATCGACATGCTTGGCCATGGAGGGGGCATCCATCGTCGGCGGATCTTGCACCATTAGACCACAGCCGTCGCCCGCTGTCGCGGGACGAACCTATGCATGTTCGGTTGCCGGCCCCCGAGGTTAACGCAAGGCCACGAAGCCGTGCAGCGCCGTTATCAGGCGCTCGGCGGATGCGGACGCGTCGCGGTCGGTGATGCCCATCGCACAGAACTCGATGACCGGCGACCAGACCTGCTCCGGCCCACCGATGTCGGCTGCGCTGATCGTCGCGACGACAAGCCTGACCACCCACGAATCGTCCCCGACGGCGCGCCCGAGATGAGCCTGCAGGTCGCGCCCGAACAGCAGGTGGCGGCGATGATCGGCCGCCTCTTCTTGCAAATCGGAAAAGACCAATTGGATATAGCCGGCGGACTGATGGGGATCGCCCGGCTGCGCGGGAGGCCAGGGGCTGAGATCGCAGCCGATCGAGAAATGCCTGGATGCCGGTTGAGCCAGCGCTACCAGGAGCTCTCTCAACGCCGGCGATTGCGCCGCTTCCTGGATTTCCAGGGCCAGCTCCGGCTGCCCTCTGATGTCGCGGAAGCCATGATTGGTGCGCCCGTTGTCGAAGTTCTGCTCATAAGGCAGCGTCAGGACCGGCTCGTCTTCGCCCTCGAACTCGATCTCGAAATCCAGTGGCATGGGGACGCTCAGTTCCGGCCGCTCAACAGGCCGCGCGCCACGACCTGGGCCTGGATCTCGGCCGCGCCTTCGAACACGTTGAGGATGCGGGCGTCGCACAGCACGCGGCTGATGGCATATTCCTGGGCATAACCGTTGCCGCCATGGATCTGCAGCGCGTTGTCGGCATTGGCCCAGGCGACACGCGCCGCCAGCAGCTTCGCCATGCCGGCGGGGATGTCGCAGCGCCGGTCGCTGTCCTTCTCGCGCGCGGCGAAATAGCTGAGCTGGCGCGCGACCATGGTCTCCACCGCCATCCAGGCGAGCTTGCCATGGACCCGCGGGAAAGCATAGATCGGCTTGCCGAACTGCACGCGCTCGCGGGCATATTTGAGCCCCAGCTCCATGGCGCATTGCGCGACGCCGACCGCGCGCGCCGCGGTCTGGATGCGCGCCGATTCAAAAGTCGCCATCAGTTGCTTGAAGCCTTCGCCCTCGCGCCCGCCGAGCAGGTTCTTCGTCGGGACCTCGAAACCGTCGAAGCCGATCTCGTATTCCTTCATGCCGCGATAGCCGAGCACGCCGATCTCGCCCCCGCGCATGCCCTTGGCGGGGAACGGATCGCTCTCCGTCCCGCGCGGCTTTTCCGCCAGGAACATCGAGAGGCCGCGATAATCGGTAGAACCTGGCTCGGTGCGCGCCAGCAAGGTCATCACGTCGGCGCGCGCGGCATGGGTGATCCAGGTCTTGTTGCCGGTCACCCTGTAGACATCGCCGTCTTTCGCCGCCCGCGTCTTCAGCGCGCCGAGGTCGGAACCGGTGTTGGGCTCGGTGAAAACCGCCGTCGGCAGGATCTCCCCGCTCGCCAGCTTCGGCAGCCAATGGCGCTTCTGCTCCTCGGTGCCGCCAAGGCGGATCAATTCCGCCGCGATCTCCGAGCGCGTGCCGAGCGACCCGAGGCCGATATAGCCGCGCGACAGTTCCTCGGTGACGACGCACATGGCAAGCTTGCCGAGCCCGGAGCCGCCGAACTCCTCCGGCACGGTCAGGCCGAACACGCCCATCTCCGCGAGCTGACCGATGATCTCCAGCGGGATCAGCTCGTCCTTCAAATGCCAGCGGTGGGCATCCTCGCGGTGATCCTCGGCGAAGCGGCGGAACTGGTCGCGCACCATCAGCAGCGCATCGTCCGCGAGGCCAGGCTCGCCGAACTCGCCCTCCGCGATCAGCTCGGCAAGGCGCGCGCGCAGAAAAGGCAAATCCGCCTGCTGGAAAAGCGCAGCCTGAGCAGCGAGCTTTTCGAGATCGTCCGCGTTCAACCCAAGGTCGGCGGGCCGCACCATCTCGCCCTGGCTCATCGGGATGCCGCCCAGGATCTGCGCCAGATATTCCGTGAATCCCAGCTGCAGGATCAGGCGTTCACGCTCGCCGAATTTGCCCGCGCGCTCCAGATTTTCCGCCCAGTCGAGCGTCGCCCGCAAAGCGGCGACATAGGTCGCCAGCCACGCAAAGCCGTGCGCCGCATGCTGGTCGCGGTCCAGCGCGGCGGCGTCGATCTTTCCGTCTGGCGCCAAGCGCTTGCTGAGCGCGGCTTGCGCGCGCGCCAGCACAGCCTCAGCCGCTTCCAACGCCTGATCGCAGGCGCCGTGAGCCCCAACCGACATGGAATCGATCCCTTACCCTTCGACGACGTCTTCCAGGGTGCGGCAGCCGGGCCGCTTGGCCTGGACCAGGACCGCCATATTGCCGGGCTTGTGCTGGTTCTTCCACATCTTGGTATGGGCGGCCGGGATATCGTCCCAGCCGAACACCTCGGACATGCAGGGATCGATGCGCCGCTCGATCACCAGGTTGTTGGCCTGGCTGGCCTGCAGCAAGTTGGCGAAATGGCTGCCCTGGATGCGCTTCTGGCGCATCCACACGAACCTGGCATCCATGGTGAGGTTGTAGCCGGTCGTGCCGGCACAGAACACCACCATGCCGCCGCGTTTCACCACGAAGCAGGAGACCGGGAACGTCTGCTCGCCCGGATGCTCGAACACGAAGTCGACGTCGACCCCCTTGCCGGTGACGCCCCAGATCGCCTTGCCGAATTCGCGGCAGCGCTTCATGTAGTCGTTATAGCCGGCGGTGTCGTCGACGTCGGGCAACTGGCCCCAGCAATTGAATTCGTTGCGGTTGATAACGCCCTTGGCGCCCAGCGACATCACGAACTCGCGCTTGCTCTCGTCGGAGATGACGCCGATCGCATTGGCGCCCGCCGTGGCGCACAGCTGCACCGCCATCGAGCCGAGCCCGCCCGACGCACCCCAGATGAGGACGTTGTGGCCGGGCCGCAGGATATGCGGTCGATGGCCGAACAGCATGCGATAGGCGGTGGCGAGCGTCAGCGTATAGCAGGCGCTTTCCTCCCAGGTCAGGTGCTTGGCCCGCGGCATCAACTGCCGGCCCTGCACCTTGGCGAATTGCGCGAACGAGCCATCCGGCGTCTCGTAGCCCCAGATGCGCTGCGAGGGCGAGAACATCGGGTCGCCGCCGTTGCACTCCTCGTCGTCGCCGTCATCCTGGTTGCAATGGACGACCACCTCGTCGCCGACCTTCCAGCGCTTTACCTTGGAGCCGATGGCCCAGACGATGCCCGAGGCATCGGAGCCGGCGATGTGATACTCGGCCTTGTGGACGTCGAAGGGGGAGATCGGCTTGCCCAGCCCCGCCCAGACGCCGTTGTAATTGACGCCCGCCGCCATCACGAGCACGACCACTTCGTCCGCCTCGGGGATGGGGGTCGGAACGACCTCGACCTGCATGCTCTGCTCAGGCGGGCCATGGCGTTCGCGCCGGATCGCCCAGGCATACATCTTGGACGGCAGATGCCCCATCGGCGGAATCTCGCCGACCTCATACAGGTCCTTGCGACCGCCGTTGCCTTTGTGAAGCCGGATCACTTCTGCCGTTTCGGACATGTGCCTGATCTCCCTGATTGCGCGCGCTGAACGCTCCCCTGCCAATAATCATGCCTTCGCAGTTGCGATTGCGCAATGCGAAATAGACAGGATAGTTCGAATTGACGCACCTACTTAGGTATAAAGTGACCAAAAATAAGGCAATCCAGAAATAAAATTCCATCCTAGTGTATTGCGATGCGGCACTAGGACGGTAGCAAGCTTCGCAGTCATAACCCTATCCTTCCCGCTTGGTTGCCACCGTGTCTGGCGGTCAACCGACCAGTGCGTGGATCGCCGCCCCACCCCCGACGGCGATGGCAGGCACCGGAAGGCACTCATCCTTGGCGACGCGCTGTCGAGCGGTTCCAAGAAACGCTTGACCGACTGGATGATCGCCAACAAGACCAGCGATGCGCGGAATGCGGCACTTGCGGCCGTCGGCCGCGCCATTGCATCCGGCTTGGAGAGAAGCTAGCCGCTTATTTCGCGTCGCACACCTTACGCAACGCTTGCCAATCGGCGTCGTTCATCGCGGGGGCGCCGGTCGGCGGCTGCCTGGTTGCTTCGATCCGTGCATCGAGGTCGGGATGGCTGGAGAGGAACTCCGGCAGCCGGCTGAACACGCCTTTTTTCACATCCGCTTTGATCACGCCGAAAAAGGCTGACATGCCGTCGGCGCGGATGCCGGCCTTTTGCAGCAGCTCGATGCCGCGCTGGTCGGCCTCGCGCTCCATGTCGCGGCTGTAGGACAGGGCGAGCGCGAGCTGGCCCATTCCGGCGAGCGAGGAATCGCCGAAGATCAAAGTGAGGGCAGCGCCGAGACCCAATTGATGGATGAGCCCGCGCATCGGGTGGTGCAGTTCCACGTGTCCCATTTCGTGTGCGATCACGCCTGCAACCATTTCCGGCGAAGCGGCGCGGTCGATCAGTCCGGAGAACACGACGATGCGATGGCCGGGCACTGCGAAGGCGTTGGTATCGCCCTCCTTGATGACGAACAGCTTGATCCCGTCGCCTGGTTCATCGTCCGGCCAGATCCGATCGCCCATCGCCTGCAAGGCCTTGATCCCATCCGCGCCCGAGCAGCGCCGGTTCGGCGGAAACCAGGCCTCTTCGACCTGCGCGCCGATGCGATCCTCCCAGCTCGGCGGAATCCACGCCGCGATCAGGATCGAGGCGCGCGTCCATCCGAGATAGAGTGCGACGCAGATCGCCGCGCCCATCGCGCCCCACACCACAAATCCCTTCAGCAGGCCGGTGCGCGCGCGCGCGCGCCAGCGCCTCAGTTCCGGCCGCTGAGCCAGCAGCGCGTCGAGCTGCGGCCCCGCCGCGACTTCGAGCCGCGCCGCGTGATCGGGCTCGAGCCGCAACATGTAGGCGCCGCTGACAGCGTTCTGGTCCGCGACCCGGATGTGCGAGAACGGCCAGATCGCGACCGACCCGCCGCTTTCGTCGAACAGCTCGATCTCCGTCGCGCGGATCGTCAGCGTCACGCTCCGCGGCCGCGCGACCCGTCCGTCGAAAAAGCGGTGGAGTTCGCTCATGCCGTGATCGTCCATCCGGTTCCTAGAGGAACCCGGGGTCGAAGGCTTCCAGCAAGCCTTCGCCGAACTTCGGCCGGTCGAGCGTAGTCTGCTGCAGGCGCCCGACATCAAGCTCTCCGTGGATCGCCACCCGGTCGCAGAAGAACCGGATGCTGCGATGGACCGCGATCGGAAGGCCGAGACCGAAGGTCAGCACCACCAGCAGGATATTTCCGATCCACAGCTTGATATAGCTCCAGGCAGTCACTTCGCTGGAGAAGCGAAGCTCGGCGAGCTGCAGGTTGTTGGCGATGGTGCGGAACATCGCCGCCACATACGGGGCGAAGGCGATGACCGCGACCAGCGTGAGACCGAGATAGAACACGAGGACGGCAGCGATGATCAGGAGGCCGACCTGCGTCTCCTGTTCCTCCGTCATTTCCATTGGAACGCCGGCTTCGGTGGCCTGCACCAGCTGCTGGATCAGCGGCATCATGTCGAACGCCATGATGATCGCGTAGGCGACCACGCCTGCGATCAGCGCGGCCACGACCATGCCCACGATGGTGAAGATGAAGCCCAGGATGAACGACAGGTAGACCGATTTCGCAGATGCCTGGAGCGAGGCCTTGGCGTTGCCGAAATAGCTGTGATTGAAGCGCTCCTCGGCCAGGCGCAGCGTCACCCACGGGGTCGCGAGATTGAGCGTGACCAGGTTGAGCAGCGACAGCAGGAACGCCTTCACGCCGTACTTCCAGGCCGAGCCAGTCATGCCGCCGCGAATGCCGCTCCACAAGGTCCGGGTCAGGCGATAATTCTGCGCCGCGTATTGCGCGACGAAGATGAAATAGACCAGCAGGACACCGACCAGCACCCGGCCGATGACCTCCGCTTCGGTTCCGACTGCTAGCGACACCACCGTGAACAGAACGATGCCGACGACATAGAACCCGACGACGATCAGGAAGCCGATGAACAGCTCGCCGCCGCGCCCCGTATACTCGAACCGATGCCCCTGCAGGCTGGTGTGCGACCAGGCGTAGCGCCGGAGGTTGGTCTTGCCCCAGAAGCGATAGATCGACAGCGTGATGATGTTGAGCAGCAGGTTCTTGATGAAGATCCAGTAGAGCGCGCCGAGACGCCCGTCATATTCGAGCTTTTGCACCGGCTGCCCGGCGCTCGGCCAGGATGCGGTCGCGACCACGCCACCTTGGTCGTTCATGGAATCCCCCCAAAACGCTGGCACGACCTGCACCGGGGTCGTGCTCTCCGCTCCATAGTCCCCGCACGCTAAACTAGAAATAAAATTACAGGCCGGCAAGATGCCAAAACCTCTGTCGCGACTACCAGCGTGTGCGTTCAAACGCCTTCTGGCGCGGCTCGATGCGGCTGCGCACCGCCTTGACTTCGGGCTGACGCTGTGAATACTGCCCGTCACTACGTGGTGATTTGGACCGGATTGCGGCCACGTTAAACAAACGGCTAAAAGGTGCCTGGCGGATTTTGACGCGCCTCGACCTTTTTTCCGGTCGGGGTTTTTTTATGCCCGGATTCCGGAATGCCGGCGATCCGGGAGGAGCCAGGACGATGCAGAACTACAAGCACGATACTCGCCCGGAATGGGGCCTCGCCACTCAGATGGTGCATGGCGGCATCAGCCGCTCGCAGCATGCCGAGACGTCGGAGGCGATCTACATGACCTCCGGCTATGTCTATCAATCGGCGGAAGAGGCCCAGGCGGCATTCGACAATTCGAAGCCCCGCTTCGTCTATGGCCGCTTCGGAAACCCGACCGTTTCGATGTTCGAGGAGCGGATGGCGCTGCTGGAAGGCGCGGAGGCCGCGCGCGCCACCGCCAGCGGCATGGCCGCGGTGTTCGCCTCGATCGCGTGCCTGGTGAAAGCGGGCGACCGCGTGGTCGCGTCCGATGCGCTGTTTGGCTCGTGCAACTACATCGTCCAGGAAATCCTGCCGAAATGGGGCGTGGAGACTGAGTTCGTCGACGGCCGCGATCTCGGCCAGTGGCGCAAGGCGCTCAGCAAACCGACGAAGGCGGTGCTGCTTGAGACGCCGTCGAATCCCAGCCTGCGGCTGGTCGACCTCAAAGCCGTATGCGACCTCTCCCATGCGGCGGGCGCGCAGGTCATCGTCGACAATGTGTTCGCAACGCCCCTGCTGCAGCGACCGCTCGAGTTCGGCGCCGACATCGTGGTCTATTCCGCGACCAAGCACATCGACGGCCAAGGACGCTGTCTGGGCGGCGTCATCCTCGGCACCGCCAAATACATCAACGAAACGCTGCAGCCCTTCATCCGCCATACCGGCCCCAGCCTCAGCCCGGTCAATGCGTGGATCCTGCTCAAAGGTCTGGAGACGCTCGAGCTGCGCCTGCAGCGCCAGTGCGAGGTTGCAGAGAAGATCGCCAAGGAGCTGCAGGGCCATCCGAAGTTGGCCCATGTGCATTATCCGACGCTGGCGAATTTCCCGCAGGTGGAGCTGGCGCGCCGGCAGATGAAATCCGGCGGCACCATCGTCAGCATCGATCTCAGGGGCGGCAAGGAGGCGTCGTTCCGGTTCCTCAATGCGCTGAAGCTGATCCTCATCTCCAACAATCTCGGCGATTCGAAATCGCTGGCGACCCATCCCGCGACCACCACGCATCAGCGCCTGACGCCGGAGCAGAAGGCAGCGCAGGGCATCACGCAAGGTCTCTTGCGCCTGTCGATCGGGCTGGAGGATATGAGCGATCTGCTCGCCGAGCTGCGGCAGGCGCTGGACGCGGCGTAGAGATCGACAAGGCGATATTCGAGCGAGCGAAACGACCTCACCTCCCCCCGGGCTCGGCGGAGGGAATCTCGTCGCAGGTGGCGAATGCCCTGCCTCGCAAGCGGAGAAGGCACCCTTTAAAGAAACAGCGCCGGCAGATCCGCCGTCGCGCGCTGGCCGATCGCGGTGCGGTGGTCGGCGAGCCAGGCTTCGGCGGCTTGCCGTCCTTCGAGGCGCAGCCTGGACGCCACGCGCCAGTCCGGCACCAGGCGGCTACCGGCGGGCAGGGCCTCGGTCGTCGGTGTCGCGTCGATCAAGTGAAAGCGGTGGCGCGCGAACGGCGCGACATTCCTGGTCGCCATGAGCTGGATGGCGGCGATCTCCTGCCGCAGCGGCGCATTGAAGATGATGCGGTTGAGCCCTTCGCTGATGCCGACATGATCGTTGGGCACGTTGAAGCCGGAAAGCGGGATCAGCTGGACCAGCAGCGTATCGTCGGCCTTCGCCGGATGAATGAGGGGCAGCAGCGGCGGATTGGCGACGTAGCCGCCATCCCAATATTGCCGCCCGTCGATCTCCACCGCCTGGTGGACCTGCGGCAGGCAGGCCGACGCCAGCACCGCCTCCAGCGAGATTTCATTGCGCGTGAAAATTCGCTTGCGCCCGGTCGCGGCGTCCGTCGCCGCGATAAACAGCGCCGGTCCTTCGGCGCGCAATCGGTCGAAATCAACCAGCGTGCGCAGGAGATCGCGCATCGGATTGAAATCGAGCGGATTGAACTGCGCCGGCGTCAGGAACTTGCCGATGAGGTCGAATCCGGCATGCTGCAAGTGCTGGAATCCCGGCAAAGCGTCGAACAGCCCGCCGCCCAAAGCATCGCTGTTTGCCTGCCCGCACAGGCCGGACCAGAAACGCGCGAGCTTTTCCATCGCGCCGGCCGCGCCATTCTCGACCAGCCCGGAAGCAAGCAGCACCGCATTGATCGCGCCGGCGCTGGTGCCGCTAATGGCCTCGAAGACGAGCCTGCGTTCCTCCAGCAACCGGTCCAGCACGCCCCAGGTGAAAGCGCCGTGTGCGCCGCCGCCTTGCAGCGCGAGATTGAGCAGCCGCGGCGATGTTGTGGCGACCGCGCGCGGCCTCGACCAGGCCTGCCTTCCCATCAGGATCAGCAGCCGGCGGATGCGCCGCGCCAGCAGGCGGCGCTTTGCGGTATTTTGCCAAGCCGACGCAATAGCCACGTGCGGGTCAACGTCTCGGATCGACCATGCGTATTTCAAAAGGCAACGCATCGTTGGCCGGCTGGTGCATGACGCCGATTTCCGTCATCCAATGCTGGTCGATTGCGTGCTGGGTTTGCGCGGCGGCTGCCCGCTCATGGGGCAAGGCAAGCCATTTTGCTTCGTCGTTGGTATAGGGCCACATCATCCATCTCCATATGATCCTGCGCAGATCGTCGCTGGCCCTGACTCGCGATCCTTATGCTGCGCTGCACTATTTGTATGTTATTATCCTTACTACGAATTTCAAATGGATTTTGCGATGCAGCATAACAGGGTGTGTCGCCGTCAGGCTGGACGCCGGGAACGTTGCGACCCTATATTGCATTGCAAAACAAGGCTGTAAGGGTAAGCCGAGCTCAGGGGCGTCGATGGACCGTGCAAAAACACCGCAGGGCGGCAAGGCCAAGGAGCAGCCCTGGCTGTTCCGGACCTATGCCGGCCATTCCTCCGCCGCCGCCTCCAACACGCTCTATCGCACCAACTTGGCACGCGGGCAGACCGGGCTTTCGGTCGCCTTCGACCTGCCGACCCAGACCGGCTACGACCCGGACCATCCGCTGGCCAAGGGCGAGGTCGGCAAGGTCGGCGTGCCGGTCAGCCATCTCGGCGACATGTTGACGCTGATGGATGGGCTGCCGCTCGATCGCATGAATACCTCGATGACGATCAACGCCACGGCGCCGTGGCTGCTGGCGCTCTATATCGCCGCGGCAGAGAAACAGGGCGTCAGCAGGGCCGACCTGCAAGGCACCGTGCAGAACGACATCATCAAGGAATATCTCTCGCGCGGCACCTACATCTTCCCGCCCGAACCGAGCCTGAAGCTCACCGCTGACGTGATCGCCTTCACCTATCGCGAGGTTCCCAAGTGGAACCCGACCAACGTCTGCTCCTATCATCTGCAGGAAGCGGGGGCGACGCCGGAGCAGGAACTGGCCTATGCGCTGGCGACCGCCATCGCGGTGCTGGACCGCGTGAAATCGGGCGGCCAGGTGCCGCCGGAAGATCTGCCGCAGGTCGTCGGCCGCATCAGCTTTTTCGTCAATGCGGGCCTGCGCTTCATCACCGAGCTTTGCAAGATGCGCGCCTTCGCGGAGCTGTGGGACGAGATCACGCATGACCGGTACGGCGTGCGGGATCCGAGGATGCGCCGCTTCCGCTATGGCGTGCAGGTCAATTCCCTCGGCCTCACCGAGCAGCAGCCGGAGAACAACGTCTATCGCATCCTCCTGGAGATGCTGGCCGTCACGCTCAGCAAGGATGTGCGGGCGCGCGCCGTGCAACTGCCGGCCTGGAACGAGGCGCTGGGCCTGCCGCGGCCATGGGACCAGCAATGGTCGCTGCGCCTGCAGCAGATCCTGGCCTTCGAGACCGATCTGCTCGAATTCGACGACATTTTCAACGGCTCGCGCGTCATTGACGGCAAGGTCGCGGAACTGAAAGAGGCGGCGCGCGAAGAACTGGCGCGAATCGAGGAGATGGGCGGCGCGGTCGCTGCAATCGAATCCAGCTACATGAAGCAGCGCCTGGTCGAATCCAACGCGCAACGCCTCGCCGCCATCGAGGCCGGCGAGCAGGTCGTGGTCGGCGTCAACAAATTCACGGAGAGCGCGCCCTCCCCTCTTACGGAAGGCGGTGACGGCGGCATCCTAAGCGTGGACGCGGCGGCCGAGAGCGACGCGATCGAGCGCCTCAAGGCCTGGCGCGCAGGTCGCGATGAAAATGAAGCCAAGGCGGCGCTGGCGCAGCTGGAAGCGGAGGCGCGCGCCGGACGCAACGTCATGGAGCCCTCCATCGCCTGCGCCCATGCCGGCGTCACGACCGGCGAATGGGGCGCCATGTTGCGGCGGATCTACGGCGAATATCGCGCGCCGACCGGCGTCGCACGTGCCGCGATCGACACGCAAGGGGCGGGCCTCCGCCAAGTGCGCGCGCGGGTCGACCAGGTTTCCGCCAAGCTCGGCCGGCGCATCAAGATGCTGGTCGGCAAGCCCGGGCTCGACGGTCATTCCAACGGCGCGGAGCAGATCGCGGTGCGCGCTCGCGATGCCGGCATGGAAGTGGTCTATGAAGGCATCCGCCTGACGCCGGCGGAGATCGCCAATGCCGCGCTGGAAGAAGGCGTGCATGTCATCGGCCTTTCCATCCTCTCCGGCTCGCACATCACATTGGTGGGAGAGGTCGTGGATCGCCTGCGCGCCAGCGGGCTTGGCGACATCCCCGTCATCGTCGGCGGCATCATCCCGGCCGAGGATGCGGAGCGCTTGAAGGCGATGGGCGTGGCGCGGGTCTATACGCCGAAGGACTACGACATCGGCCGCATCATGGGCGAGATCGTGGAAATCGTCTCCGCCAGCCATTCGCGCGCGGCTTGAGCCATGTTCCGCGAGATCGTCGCCTTCCGGCGCTCGCCACAATTCAACGACCGCTTTCGCTATGACCTGCGCGAACTGCTGCGCTGGCGCCGCGACGTGCGCCGCTTCCGCGCCGATCCGATCCCCGAGGCGGTGGTGGAGGAGTTGCTGGACCTCGCCTGCCTCGCGCCCTCGGTCGGCAATGCGCAGCCCTGGCGTTTCGTCAGCGTCGACGACCCCGACAATCGTGCGGCAATCATCGCCAACTTCAACGCAGCGAACGCCCGTGCCCTCACCGGCTATCGGGGCGAGCGTGCGCAACTCTATGCCAGCCTGAAGCTGGCCGGCCTCAAGGATGCGCCGCGCCATCTGGCGGTATTCTGCGACGAAGCGACCGGACAGGGGTTCGGCCTCGGCCGCCAGACCATGCCGGAGACGTTGCGCTATTCCGCCGTTCTCGCCGTCCACACCTTGTGGCTGGCCGCGCGCACGCGTGGGCTCGGCGTTGGCTGGGTCTCGATCCTCGATCCCGACGCGGCGGCCCGGCAATTGCGGGTGCCCGATGGATGGGTCCTGGTCGCCTATCTTTGCCTCGGCTGGCCGCTCGAGGAGCATCACGAGCCTGAACTGCAGCGCGCTGGCTGGCAGGCGCGCGTAACTGCCTGCCGGCAAGTGCTGGCAAGATAAGCCGATTTTCATCGGCAGATCGCCTCCCCGGCGAAGTTCTTGCCAAGCTAATCGTTTTAGTTGTATACTCTCGAAAGCTGCACGTCATAGGTGAGAGCCATGAACAGCCAGGCGCGGGTCGTCAAGACTTTCGGGCAGGAGAGCTTCACCGCCACGGAGGGCGAGAAAACCTTCGTGCGATACAAATTGCTCATTCCGATTCTCGCCGTCCTGGTCGGCGTCGTCTATCTGGTCGTGACTTATTGGAACGAATTGGAGAAAGGCGCCAGCAAGGCCGTCACCACCGGGTACGGATTGCTGCTAGCGGCATTCTTCTCCGCGTTGCCGCCCGTGCTTTGCTATGTGCAGAACGTCTCCAAAAAGCGCCAGCAAATGAAGCTGCAGAACCTTGAACATTTTCCGGTCGGCAGCACGATCTTTTTCAAGACGGCGATAACCTCGATTGATACGACGAAACTCGTGGTCGACGCCGACTACGCACTGCCGATGTTCTTGAACTTCCTTCTCACTCTTGTGGGATTCATCACGATCTTCGTCGGCTACATGCATCTTGAATATTTCGAGGACTCCACTGTTCTGCTTGGCGGCTTCAATCCGCCGGTGGACGCGGCAGCCCTGATTCTATATCAGCGCGAGACGTTTTGCGTCGTGGCGATGGCTTTTGTGGGAAGCTACGTCTACACGCTCAGCCGACTCCTCGACCGGATCAACAACAACGACCTCTATCCGATCTCGCTGCACTATTACACGGCGCGAATCATCATTGCGTGCGCCGCCGCCGTCGTGATCCGCCACTCAATTCTCGTGTTCAGTGGCAACTTCGGCGACGTCCTGCAGGACAAGCTCAGTCTCGACGGATCACAACTGCTTCTGCTCGTTGGATTCGTCATCGGATTCGCGCCCGATCTTTTCATTGTTGCCATGATGCGCAAGGCATTCCAGGTCATCAAGGTGTGGGGCGTTCGCAACGACCCGCAAGGATCGGAACTTCCCCGCAGTCTGCCGCTCTTGATGATCGACGACCTTACTCGCGAAAAAATCGATCGCTTGAATGAGCTCGGAATTGACAGCGCCCAGGTCCTGGCGCGCCAGAACCCGCTTCTGCTTCTGCCCCGGCTGCCGTTTGATCTGGCCCTGCTGGTGGATTGGATCAGCCAATCGCAGCTCTACGTGCTGGTAAGGGACATCGGGAAGATGATGGTTCTGCGGGACAATTTCGTCCGGAACATCCTGGATCTGCACATCCGGCTGAGCAACGAGGCCGCTCGCAAGGATGTCTGTGCCGCGCTCGGAATTTCGGCCGAGACCGGTGCGGCGCTGATTGAGCAGCTTGACGACGATCCGTCCTTCCTGCGCTTGCGGGAGTTGCAGACGGCACTTAAGCCTGCGAAAGCGTGACGGGGGATCACGGCAGCAGCGTCAACACACCGTTCTCCACCCGCCAGCCATGGAGTCGGTTGAGGAATTCCATGCCGAGCAGGCTTTCCGACATGTCGGCGCCGTTCACCGTGGCGGGCAGCTGGCCCATGTCGATCGGCCCGACGGCAAGGCTGTCGAGGCGGATGGCGGCGCCGCGCACGGTCCCGTTCGCGGTCTCGGCGAACTGATCGAACTCGAGATTGGCGGGATCGATGCCGATGCGACGTGCGTCGCTCGGCGTCAGCACGATGTCGGTGGCGCCGGTGTCGACCATGAAGGTCACGCGCCCGCCATTGACCATGGCCTGGATGCGGAAATGCCCGTCGGGCCCTGCCGGGAAGCTGATCGTGCCGTCGTCATGCGCCGTGCCCTGGGTGGGCGAGAGCGCGCCGAGGATGCGTTGGCCGATGAAGGCCGCGTCGTTCTTGAAGCTATAGATACCGACCAAGCCAAGGATGATGGCGGCCCAGATCGCAGCGTTGCGGAGCGAGCCTTTCGGATTGGCGCGCGCGTAGGTAAGGACGGCTGAGCCGATGAGCGCGAGCCAGCCGACACGATAAAGAATGCTCATGCGCGTGTCGGGATCATCGAGCGTTCCGGGGAACAGATGCTCCAGGACAAAGACCAGCGCCACGGTCCCACCCAGCAGCACCAGCAACCACATTCCGACGGATCTCGGCACGCCAATCCTCCCTCTCCCCAGGACAATCTTAAAGTTCGGCGGCCCGCGTGCCAAGGCACGGGACCGCCGAGTCTGCGGGAGAACTTGGTTAAGATCGGGCTATCAGGAGCCGCTATCGAGGGCCTTGGCCATCTCGACCAGATCGATGAACTCGGCGCGATAACCGTCGCCGTCATCGCCGCGGGACGAACGCGCCGCCTCCGCGATCTGGTCGTAGCCGAAAGCGCCGATATACTCGCCGCCGCGCAGCCTCTGGCCGAAGGCCGCCACTGCCACGGCAAAGCGCGCATCGGAAGGCGCCACGCCCGGCTCCTGCAGCGCCGTCACCGGCAGCGGTGTTTCCATCAGCTTCGAGACATCGCCGTCCGGCGCCTTGTAGCGCAGGCGCAGGAACGCGAACTCGGTCGCCTTCGGATCAGGCCGCTCGTCGGCGTGGTTGCCATAGCGCAGCGGGTCGAGGGCCAGACCATGCGAGCCCTTGAGAGCGATCTCGTAGATCGCGGTCACGGTATGGCCCGCGCCGATCTCACCCGCATCCTTCTTGTCGTTGTTGAAGTCCTCGCGGTTGAGGGCGCGGTTCTCGTAGCCGACCAGGCGATATTCGGCGACCACGGCCGGATTGAACTCGATCTGGATCTTCACGTCCTTGGCAATGGTCTGGATGGTGCTGGAGAGCTGGTCGCTGAGCAGCCGCTTCGCCTCCTTCAGCGAATCGACGTAACCGTAATTGCCGTTGCCGACATCGGCGATCTGCTCCATCAGCGCATCGTTGTAATTGCCTTCGCCGAAGCCGAGGGTGGTGAGCGAGACGCCGCTCTCGCGCGCATCCGCCACCATGTCCTTCAGTTGATCGACGTTGGTGGTGCCGACATTGAAGTCGCCATCGGTCGCCAGGATGATACGGTTGATGCCGCCGTCGATTCTCGCTTCCTTGGCCTTGGCATAGGCGAGCGCCAGCCCCGCGCCGCCCGCGGTCGAACCGCCCGCTTCCAGGCGATCCAGCGCGGCCTTGATCTTCGCCTTGTCCTTGCCGGCAGTCGGCTCCAGCACCAAGCCTGCGGCGCCGGCATAGACCACGATCGTCACCTTGTCGTCGTCGCGGAGCTGGTCGGTGAGGATCTTCATGCCGGCCTTGAGCAAGGGCAGCTTGTCCGGCTGATTCATCGAGCCCGATACGTCGACCAGGAACACCAGATTGGCGGCCGGCCGCTCCGCCGCCGGCGGCTCATAGCCCTTGATGCCGACATGCAGCAGATAGGTTTCCGCGTTCCACGGTGTGCGCTCCACCGATGTGGTCACGCGAAACGGATCGCCGCCGGCTGCCGGCCCCGGATAATCATAGGAGAAGTAGTTGATCATCTCCTCGACCCGCACCGCATCCTTGGGCGGCATCTGGCCGTTCATCAGGAAACGGCGGATGTTGGAGTAGGCGCCGGTATCGACATCGATGGAAAAGGTCGAAACGGGAGCTTCCGCCACCTGCTTCACCGGGCTGTCGCTGGTGGCGATGTAGTTCTCGCCTTCGCCCGGGATGATCTGTGTCGCCTGGAAATCAGCACGTTGCCGAAGATCGGCGCTCGAGAAAGCGCCCATGAGGGCACCCGATTGGGCATTTTGATTGATCTCCGCGGCCGGCGCGGCTGGCGCAGTTTGCGGCTGGCCCACGGCGGCGCCTGCCAATTGCGATTGGTCGGTCACGACCTTGGCCTCGCGGGCCGGCGATGGCGCGACGCCCGCGCTGAGTTCAGCGGTGCTTTCAGCTTCGGACTTGGCAGGATAGGTCGATTGGTTGGTGTTGGCCGCTTGTTCCTTGACCGGCTGCGCTTCGCAGCCAATCAGGATGAGAGCAGTGGAGACGCCCGCGATCCAGAGCCGTGCTCCGGGCAGCTTTGACCCTTGCATTTGCCTTCCCCTTCTCTAGAACCGTACCTTAGTGCGGCATCTGCACCGGCAGGTTCATCCTTGTCGCACGCATAAGTGGCCGGCAGAGGGCGCAATTGCGGCGGGAAGATGGCAGGGGTGGGAAAGGTAATGTGCGAGTGAGCGCCGCTTCATCCAGCCTGCTGCGGCTTTTTCGCCGCTCCCCGCCCGCCGATCTGGCGCCCTATCGCCGCTTTATCGTGGCCGATCGCCATGTCGGCTGGATCAAGCCGGAATTCGCGCAGACGCTGGCCGAGTTTCCGAAGTTTTTCTATCTGACCGACCGCGAAGTCCACTTGCACGATCGGCTCGCCGAAATCGAGGATCGCTGCCAGGCGGTGGCCGATGTCCTCGCAAAGCTGCATGAGCGCGGCGGAATTCCCGGCTGGCGCAGCGAGCTCTATCCCGTCAATCGCCGCTTCGGCGAAGCGCCGCTGCTGCTGATCGAACGCGCGGCGACGCCTTTGTTCGGGCTGCAGACTTATGGGATCAACGTGAACGGCCTTGTGCGCGATGGCCGTGATTGGAAAGTCTGGATCGCGCGCCGTGCCATGACCAAGCATGTCGATCCGGGCATGCTCGACCTGGTGGTCGGTGGCGGATTGCCGCACGGCCTCTCCATCGCCGACAACCTGCTGAAGGAATGCGCGGAGGAAGCCTGCATCGGGCCGACGCTGGCCGAACGCGCCAAACCGGTCAGCGTGACCACGATGATCATCGAAGCGGCCGAAGGACTCAGGGTCGGCGTGCAGTTCAATTTTGACCTCGTGCTGCCCACCGATTTCCAACCGCGCAACGACGATGGCGAGGTCGCGGAATTCCAGCTCTGGTCGCTGGACCAGCTGGAGGACAATCTGCGCAGCGCCGACGATTTCATGTTCGATGCCGCGCTGGCAAAGCTCGATCTGCTGGTGCGCCTCGGCCGCATCGGGCCGGAGGATCGCGATTATCTCGACCTCATCGCGCGCCTGCGCAAGCCGGCCCCGTTCGTGCGCACATGAGCCTGATCGATCACATCCACCGCTGCCAGAACGCCGACATGGCCAAGTTCCTGCCCTGGCTGATCGCGGGCGAACAGGCGGGCTGGGTCCGGCGCGACGTGGCGGCGCGGCTTGGCAACTATCCGACCGTGTTCGCTGTCGACGACAAGCAGGTGCGGCTGCGTGGTCACCTGGCGAATTTCGATCACCGCTCGGCCGCGATCGGCGACGTCGCGCGCGATCTCTACGAAGCGGGCGTCTTCGCCGGCTGGCGCAACGAGTGGTTCCCGGTCCTGACGCGCTTCGGCGCCCCACCCTTGATGCGGCTGGAGCGCGCGGCGGTCCCGTTGTTCGGCGTGCATGGCTATGGCGTGCACATGAATGGCTTCGTGCGCGATGGCGGGCGGCTGAAATTATGGATCGGCAAGCGCGCCGATGATCGGCCGATCGAGCCCGGCAAGCTGGATCACCTCGTGGCGGGCGGCATACCGCTGGGCATGGGCGTGAAGCAGTGCCTCGCCAAGGAATGCGAGGAAGAGGCATCGATTCCCGCCACTCTCGCCGCGCGTGCCGGGCCGGTCGGAGCCATCCGCTACTGCATGGAGCATCAGGGCTGGCTGCGCAACGACACGATGTTCGTCTACGATTTGGAGCTGCCGGCCGATTTCAAGCCGGTCAACAACGATGGCGAGATCGCGAGCTTCCGCCTTATGGAACTGGACGAGGTGGCGGAGATCCTGTCCGCCGGCGAGGATTTCAAGTTCAACGTAGCGCTGGTGCTGATCGATTTCCTGCTCCGCCACGGCCACATCGCGCCCGACCATCCCGATTACAGCGAACTGGCGCTCGGCCTGTGGCGGCATGATTGGATGTAGGGCTTCGGCTTCCGCTGCCCCGCCTAAAACAGCGCGCCGATATCGACCTTCGTCACCACTTCCATCGAGCCGCGCCAGATCATGTCGATCGCGACCCACAGGATGACGGCAAGACCGACATAGGCGATCCAGTGGAACCGCTTCAGCAGGTTGGCGATCACGCTCGCCGCCGCGCCCATCAGGCCGACCGACAGCACGAGGCCGATGACCAGGACCGTCGGATGCTCGTTGGCCGCGCCCGCCACCGCGAGCACGTTGTCGAGCGACATCGAAACGTCGGCGATGACAATCTGCACGATGGCCTGGCGCATGGTCTTGGCCGGCGTCGCGCCGGGCAGGGCCTCCGGCGGCTCGGCCAGTTCGCGCCGCTCGTCCTTGCTCAACTCCTGCCGAGCCTTGGCCGCGTCGCGCAGCCGCTCTCGCCGTTGTTGCGATATCTCTCGCCAGAATTTCCAGCATACCCACAACAGCAGCAATCCGCCGGCCAGCGTCAGGCCGATGATCAGCAGCAATTGCGTGGTAACGAGTGCGAACAGGATGCGCAGGATAGTCGCCGCGATGATGCCGACCAGGATGACCTTGCCGCGTTGTTCCTTGGGCAACCCGGCCGCGGCCATGCCGACGACGATGGCGTTGTCGCCGGCCAGCACCAGATCGATCATGATGACTTGGCCCAGCGCGATAAGTTCGGGCCCGAATGCGCTAAAATCCATCCATTCCGCGCGGGTCGGTGACGCCGCGTCCCCTAAAGCCGATCCGGTTCTGTTTTGGTCTGATCCGGAAACCCCGCCAGACCCCGTACCTCCGCCGCCGATCGGCCCGCTTGGCGCAGCGCCCTTAGGGCCACCGCGCCGTCGCGTTTGGACAGCCGCTCCCCCGCAGCATTGGTCAGCAACAGATGGTGTAGGTAGGTGGGAACATTCAAGCCCAGAATCGCCTGCAGCAGCCGATGAATGTGCGTGGCATGGAACAAATCGACACCGCGTGTGACCAAAGTCACGCCCTGCAGATGATCGTCCAGCGTGACGCACAGATGATAGCTGGCCGGCGCGTCCCGCCGCGCCAATACGACATCTCCCAAGGTTTCCGGGCGGGCCGCCACCACCCCTTGCCGCTCGTCCTCGAATGTCAGAGGACCGGTCTGCGCTTGGGCCTTTCCGACGTCCAGCCGCAGCGCATAGGGATCGCCCCGCTCCTGCCGTTCCCGAACCAAATCGGCCGGTTGGTTGCGGCAGGTCCCGGGATAGACCGGTCCCTCCGGCCCATGCGGGGCAGCGATCGCGGCGGCGATATCCTTACGGCTGCAGAAACAAGGATAGATGAGGCCAAGGTCCCGCAGCTTTTCGAGCGCCGCTTCGTAATCAGCCAGATGGTCCGACTGGCGTCGCACCGGACCGGTCCAATCGAGGCCGAGCCAAGTCAGGTCTTCCAAGATCGCCGCCTCGAACTCCGGGCGGCAGCGGCCCACGTCGATATCCTCGATCCGCAGCAAGAACCGGCCGGATTGGGCGCGCGTCCTGTGCCATCCCGTCAGCGCGGAATGCGCGTGGCCCAGGTGCAGATGGCCGGTCGGGCTGGGGGCGAATCGGGTGACGATCACGGACGTGGGACGCTAGAGTGCGGGCGCATATGGCTAGACTTACGGAAGATCGCGCGTTGCTGCAACGCGCCCTCGCGCATCTGGGCAAGGCCGACCGCGATTTCGCGCGGGCGATCAAGGAGGTCGGCCCGCCCCCGCCGCGCCGCCGGCCCGCGACCTTCATGGGGCTGCTGCATGTCATTGTGGCGCAGCAGGTCTCGACCCACGCCGCCAAGGCGATCTCCGCCCGGCTCGATTCCGCGCTGGAGGCATCGACGCCTCAAGCCTTCCTGAAGCTCACCGATGCCGATTTGAGGACCGTCGGCTTCAGCCGGCAGAAGGTGATCTATGGCCGCGACCTTGCCGCCGCTTTCACCGATGGGCGCATCTCGATCCCGAAGTTGCGCCGGCAAAGCGATGAGGATGTCATCGCCGCGATCACCAGCGTCAAAGGACTGGGCGTCTGGTCGGCCGAAGTGTTCCTGCTGTTCAGCCTGCAGCGGCCCGACGTGCTGCCGGCCCACGATCTCGGCCTCATCGTCGCCGCGCAACGGATGAAGCGCTTGAAAGAGCGGCCGAGCCCCAAGCAACTGCGCGAGATCGCAGAGCCCTGGCGCCCCTACCGCTCCTATGCCGCGCGCATGCTCTGGCACTATTATCACAGCGCGCCCGCGGTGTAGTAACTGGATGCGCAGAATACAGCCTAAAGAGCACTCCTCTTCCCCCCTTGTGGGGGAAGGTTGCGAAGCCTTAGCGAACGAAGTGAGCTTAGGCGTAGCTGGATGGGGGGTGACGCCGCACGAACACCTGAAAGCAGAGTACCGGCGAGACGCGGCCATTGTGTGCTTGATCTTGCTGCCGTTGTGCGGCGTCACCCCCCATCCCAACCTTCCCCCACAAGGGGGGAAGGGGTTCTGTTCGGTCGCGCGTTCTCTACTCGATGAGTCTTGTTAGACAATGTCAAACTCTGATCTCAGCTACGACGAGTGGATCGACTACGTGTTCGACCACGCGGTGCCGTTCTATGAACAGGCTTGGTATTGGGATCACGATACCGATTGGTGGAGCCCGCGGCCGGAACAAGCGATCGACTACCTCACGCGCCTGTTCGAAAATCCCGAGCCGCTGATCGAGCAGTTCGCCGACAGCCAGATTGGACAAGGGCTCCATTATCTGGTGAGCGAAAGCGCCGCCAGTTATTGCCGGTTCCTGAACGACGGCACTGTGGCGATCGAGGCGCGTGTCGCCTGCATCGAATCGATGCGGACCTTGTTCGCGCGCCTCTTCCAGCCGCGTTGCGAGCCCATCCTCCGGCACCTGGATGAATCCGGCGGCAACGAACTCAACAAGATCTGCTACATGTGGTGGGACATCGCGGCGGTCACGGCGAGCTCAAGGCCGAGGGAGAAACCCGATCCGATCCACGAGGCCTGCCTCTCCGTCATGCGCGACACGTTGCGGCTGCCGAATCTTGCCTGCCAGGAGAATGCGCTGCACGGCCTCGGCCATTGGGCGCACGCCTATCCGGAGTTTACGGCTGCCACGATCGATGCTTATCTCGCCGCCAATCCGAAACTGCGGCCGGAGCTCATTCGCTATGCGCAGGCGGCGCGCTCCGGATGCATTCAATAGACCGAAAGCAATCGCACATGATGGAACTCTCCGGCCCTTCCCAGCCGCCTGCCGGCGGCGGCAAACCCAAGCAACTGGTGGTGCTGCTGCATGGCTATGGCTCGAACGGCGATGACCTTATCGGCCTCGCGCCGTTCTTCGCGCAGGCCTTGCCGGAGGCGGAGTTCCTGTCGCCGAACGCGCCGTTCCCCTGCGAGATATCGCCCATGGGTTTCCAGTGGTTCGCGCTGGAGGATCGCTCGCCGGAGATGAAGCTGGGTGGCGTCCGCCTGGCGGCGGAGATCCTGGATCCGTTCCTTGATGCGGAGCTTAGCCGTCGCGATCTCAAGGACCGCGACCTTGCTTTGATCGGGTTCAGCCAGGGCACCATGATGTCGCTGCATGTCGGCCCGCGCCGGCCGAAACAGATCGGCGGCATTTTAGGCTTTTCCGGCGCATTGATCGGACCGCAACTCCTCGCCGCCGAGATGAAATCAAAGCCGCGCACATTTCTGGTTCATGGCACCGCCGACCAGGTGGTGCCCTTCGGCGCCCTCGCCCAGGCCGAGAAAGCCCTGCAGGACGTGGGTATATCCGTCGAGACCGAATCGCGGCCGGGCCTCGTCCATTCCATCGACCAGGTGGGGGCACAGAAGGGCGCCTTGTTCCTGCGCCGATGCTTCGGCGGCGCTGCTGCGGCGCAATGACAACCAAATGAAATCAACGGGATGGCGGATTTCAATATCTTGTGTTTTTGGCCCGGCCCCTCTATTGCTATGGTGTGGTATCGAGCGTGACGGGTCGTCACCCGTCACGGATTGATGACGGAGTCCATGCGTGCAGGCATCGCCTGAAACCTGTCCAGCCCTGGTCCTCAACGCCGACTTCCGGCCGCTGAGCTATTTCCCCCTGTCGCTATGGCCGTGGCAGGAAGTGGTGAAGGCTGTCTTCCTGGACCGGGTCAACATCATCTCGGAATACGAAAACGAAGTGCACAGCCCGTCCTTCACGATGCGGCTGCCTTCGGTCATTTCGCTCAAGGAATTCGTGCAGCAATCGCGCCGGCCGGCCTTCACCCGGTTCAATGTGTTCCTGCGCGACCGTTTCCGCTGCCAATATTGCGCGGAGACCTTCCCGACCCACGACCTGACCTTTGATCACGTCGTGCCGCGCTCGCGCGGCGGGCGGACGAGCTGGTCCAACGTCGTGACGGCGTGCCAGACCTGCAACCTCCTCAAAGGCAGCCGCCTGCCACACGAGGTGGGCATGCACCCAAGGCGACGGCCCCTGCAGCCAACCACTCACGAGCTGCAGGAAAATGGTCGAGCCTTCCCGCCAAACTATCTGCACCAGAGTTGGCGGGATTTTCTTTACTGGGACACCGTGCTCGAAACGAGCTGAGGCGGCGATCGCCCACGCCGTTCGCTCGCGCGCGGTCTCGCCACCCACACCACCGTCATCCCGGCCTCCGGGCCGGGATCCACTGCGCCGCTTGGCGCCAAGCCCATCCATGGACCCCGGATCACGCCGCTTGCGCGGCTGTCCGGGGTGACGTGTGGGAGAAGTGCCAGCGCATGAACATGTATCGAACCAATCCCGCGATTGACGCCGGCAACTGACGCTCATAAGTCAGCGCGATGCGCGCCATTCTCTCGATCGCTCCGCAACGCTGGCTGATGCTGTTTTCGGGCTTTTTGGCCTGGGGCTTCGGCCTGGCGCTGTTCGTGCGCGCGAATCTCGGCCTCGGACCGTGGGATGCGTTCCACCAGGGCCTCGGCTTCCAGCTCGGCATCACCATCGGCACGGCCAGCATGATCGCGGGTTTGATCGTGCTGCTGTTCTGGATTCCGCTCCGGCAGCGGCCGGGCCTCGGGACCGTGTTCAACGTGCTGACCATCGGGCCGTTCACCGATCTCGGCCTCTGGTTGCTGCCGCAGGAAATTGAGAATCTGTGGCTGCGGGGCGCGATGCTGGCGGGCGGGATGGCGTGCATCGGTCTGGGCAGCGCGCTCTATCTGCCGGCCGGCCTTGGCGCGGGACCGCGCGACGGTTTGATGATGGGCCTGCATGACAAGCTCGGCTGGAGCATCCGCCTCTCCCGCACCGCTGTCGAAGCCTCGGCCCTCGCCGTCGGGTGGGCGATGGGCGGGACGGTCGGCATTGGCACCGTGGTATTCGCCCTCGGCGTCGGACCACTGGTGCAAGCAAGCCTCGCCCATGCGGGCCGCTGGCTGCCGGACTGGCGACTGCCCACCCCCGCTTCTGCCCGGCGATAAACGCCGCGCATCCATTCCATCCTTCTTCGGCATTGGCCCCGCGACGCGGATGACGCGCATCCTCGCAACGCTGCATTCCTCGCTGATAGCGAGGACATCATGCGCACATCGTTGGCGGCCCTCGTCGTCATGCTGTCGATCGGCGCGGCAAAAGCGGAGGACATGACGCCGATGTCGATCGATCAGATGAGAGCGATGATCATCGGCAACTCGATGAGCGGCACGACCGAAGCCGGCGACGAATATGTCGAGCACTACATCCCAGGCGGCAGGATCGTGGGCTTGTTGAAGTCGCGCGCGCATCGGATTCACGCGATTCGATGGCTCGCTGGAGCCGACGGCTACATTGATGCGAGGCATGGCGCCCGCCTTGCAGTGAGTGCGCTCACGACCGTCGACGCTGCGTATTTTTCGTGGTGCGCGCAGGCGTGCTCAGCAAATCAAGAACCTATTCCTGCGCAGCGCTAGACGCCTCTGTTTCTTAACCATGTCTCCGTTATTTCAAAAGACTGGCGCGTAGAATGAGAGACTCTTATCGCGAAATTCCGCTATGGTCGCCTCACCGGCTGAATGCTCGAGGGGGGACTGCGATGGCTGGGACGAAGACTGGCGATTTCATCGAACTCATTACACCGTTCTTGCGCCGCAAGATGAGCGAGCTCGAGATTGGGCATGGGATGAACAGCCCCGAGTGGCGCGCGATCGCGCTGCAGTATGTGAAGAATCCATTGGAGGCCGCGATCTCTCCGCAGGAGCGTCGGCGGCACTACGAATCCGAGATCACCATCCAGTTCAACGGCAAGCCGCTCGCCGGCGTCGAGCGGCTGTACCGCAGGACTGTCCTGCTCGAGCCTACGACGGTGTGCGCCGCGCATTGCCGTTGGTGCCTGCGCGGCCAGTATCCGGTCAAGACCCTGAGCGAGGAAGAGATCGTCAATGCCGCACGCTATTACGGCGAAGCGGAGGAGTGTGCCGAGGTCGACGAGATCCTGATCACCGGCGGCGATCCGCTGATGTCGCCGAAGCTGCTGCGCGTCGCCTTTGATGCGCTGCAGGCCCACGCGCCGAACATCCGCACCATCCGCATCGGCACGCGCGTGCCGTTCCAGGATCCGGATCGCATCAATGACGGATTGCTGTCCGTGCTGTCCTCGCTGCCGGACCGCCGGATCGAGATCGGCGTCAACGTCAATCATCCGATCGAGTTCTGGCCGGAATCCCGCGCCGCGATCGCGCGGCTCAAGGCGACCGGCGCCACGGTCTATAACCAGCATCCGCTGCTGAAGGGCGTGAACGACGATCTCAAGGTGCTGGCGGAACTCTATTCGCTGATGCGCGAGAATGGCATCGAGGCGCATTACCTGTTCCACGCCATCCCGATGCAGGGCATGCGCCACCATCGCACCTCGGTGAAGAAAGGTGCCGAGCTGGCGATGCGCCTCAGCGCTTCGGGCGAATTCTCCGGCCGCGCCAAGCCGCATTACGCCGTGATGACTGATATCGGCAAGATCGTGTTGTACGAGGGCGCGATCGTCGCGCGCCGGCATTCCGACAACTCGCTCCTGCTGCGCTCCGGCTATCGGCTAGAGGATCGCAAGCGCTGGAACCCCAGTTGGCGCATCCCCGCCAGCGTCGAGATCGACAACGAGGGCTTCATGTGCGTCTGGTACAAGGACGGCGAGGACGAAGCGTGGAGCGACCTCGGCCTGTGGGGCGACCTTCCGCTCGCCAGCAATGATCCCGGCGTGCCGGCGAACTCGGCGGCGGGCTAGCCCTTTAACGACTTTCGGAACCGGATCGCCCGCTCGACTTCCTCGAATCCGAGCGAAGCATGGGCGCGCTCGCTGATGTGATTGTCCAGCAGCGCGTCCGAGGCCATCTCTGTATAGCCGTTCGCGACCGCCCAGTTCTCCGCTGCCCTGACCAGTGCGCCGCCGACGCCCCTGCGCCGGATCTCCGGCGCGACATACCAGGCCTCGATAAAGGGCACCGGGGAACTGTCGCAGCCATCGGCGTAAGGACGCAGGGACAGTTCCAGCATCCCGACCAGGACGCCATCGTCGGCCTCGGCCACAAACACGCGATGCAGAGCGTCAGACTTGATGCCCCCGATGAAGAATGCCTCCGCCTCGAGCCGCAGATCGTCAGTGCCGGCGTCGGTCCACAGAGCGGCACGCATGGCGAGCCACGCTTCGGCATCCGCCTCCACCGCCAGCCTGGCTTTTGTCGGCATACCTCTGGCTCCTCGCGGAGACCCGGCGTTGGCCCTGAAACGCTAAATCCGCTCCGCCAGCCAGATCGCGAGCCTTGATCCAGCCTTGATCGCGCCGGTCAGCAGCGGATAGGCGGGCGCCTGTTCCGCGCCATGCTCGAGGCCGGTGTCTCGGTGCTCCAGCTCCTCGCTGCGGAACTTCTCGATCTTGGCCTTGAGCGGGGCTTCGTCGGCTCCGAGCTTTTCCGCTTGGGCGCGGTAATGCTGGTCGATCACTTCCTCCACCGCAACGGTGCAGGCCATCGCCGCCTTCGGCCCCAGCAATGCCGTCGCTGCGCCGAGCGCAAAGCCGGCGGCGTTCCACAAGGGATAGAGCGCGCTCGGCCGCGCGCGGCGTTCCACCATCAGCTTTTCGAAGGCGCGCAGATGCTCCAACTCCTGGGCATACATGTGCTCGATCGCCTGCGCCTCCGGCTTGCCGCGCAGCACCGCGAGCTGGCCCTCATAGATGCGCTTGGCGCCGAACTCGCCGGCATGGTCGACCCGGATGATGCGGTCGATCAGCTCGTCCTTGGTCAGATCGCCGGGCAGGCGATCGGCAGCAGTCTCGGTGGAACGATCGGTCACGCCCGCTTGCTCCGCAACGCGCCGCTGAAGGTGAAGATGGTCAGCGCCAGCGCGTAGAGCAGATTATAACCCGCCATGGAGATTCCGAACATGGTCCAGGCCGGCTCGTCGCAGCGTACGATGGGGGCGTTCTGGATCGCCTGCTGGAGCTCTTCCGGGGTCATGCCGGACGTGATCTGGCCGGTGCAGGTGGCGAGCCCCTGCCACCATTTGTGCTCGATCCCGACGTGGAACAAGGCGAGCCCCGCGGTCGCCAGGAACGCAAAGGTCAGCAGCCACAGGGCGACGCTGCGCCGCGCGGTGCGCGCCGGCTGCAGGATGGCGACGATGCCGAGCGCGATCGCCGCCCAGTAGCCGTAGCGCTGCCAATAGCACAGCTCGCACGGCGCGAGGCCAAAGCCGTATTGCGCGATCCAGGCGATGCAGAGCGCCGCGATGGCCCCGCCGGTGGCGAGCCAGGGCACGGCGGAAGTGGGGATAAGGGGCTGGCGTGCGGCCATGAACGCTCAGATCACATATTTGATGACGACGAAACCGCCGACCAGAGCCACCACGAAAACCGTAGTGACCAGCGTCAGGCGGCGCTCGATGAAAGCACGGATCGGCTCGCCGAACCAATAGAGCAGCCCTGCGACCAAGTAGAACCGGATGCCGCGCGTGATGACCGACGCGACGATGAAGACCGGCAGGCTGAAATGCGCGATGCCGCTGGCGATGGTGACGATCTTGTACGGGATCGGCGTCATGCCTTTGATCAGGATGACCCACAGGCCATAGCGCTGGTACCAATCCTGGAACTGCCCGAGCCCGTCCTGCATGCCATAGAGCGAGACGACCCACTGCCCCACGCTCTCCAGCAGCGCATAGCCGATGTAATAGCCCAGCATCCCGCCCAGCACCGAGGCGATCAGGCACACGCCCGCGATGCGCCAAGCGCGCCGCCGATCGGCGAGCACCATCGGCACCAGCATCACGTCGGGGGGAATCGGAAAGAACGAGCTCTCCGCAAAGCTCACCCCCGCCAGCCACCAGATGGCCTTCGGGTGGCGGGCCTTTTCCATAACCCAGTTGTAGAGGGGACGAAGCAAAGGACGGGGCACCAGAAAAATTCGGTGCGCCTGTTTAGCAACGCGCGGCGACTATCGCAAATCAGCGCGTCGTGAGGCGACGCGCCCCGGCGTTCAATGCAGCGTCAGCAGGTCCTGCGCGTTGCGCCACTTCGGCGGCTGGAGCAGATCGACGCTGCTGACCTTCACCGAATGCAGCTTGCCATCGAGATTATGGGTCCAGAAATCGAGGAATTTGCGCAAGGTCGGGAATTGCGGGGCGAGGTCGTATTCCTGCCAGAGATAGCTCTGCAGCAGCGAGGGGTGATCCGGCATGTGATACAGGATCTCCGCCGTCGTTAATCTGTATTGCTTCAGTTGCAGCATCAAACCAGACATCGGCACCTTCCTCTCGTTAGTAACTCGAGGACGCCCCGCCAGGTTCGACGCCTGCCGGCGCGACTCGCGAATTAACGATACTAAGTAGATAACCGAAAAACCTTAACAAAGTTGCAAAACTGCCGTAATTCCAAGGAGTTATCACTCACGGGCTAAAACTGCTGCTAAACCCGCGTCGGAAACTCGAAAATTCGGCTTCACGGCCTCTTGACGGCGGGGGCATGCGGGCCTAAATCGCTGGCACTCACGGAGCTTGAGTGCTAACAGGCGCCCTGCTCCGGTCGGGTTTCCAACAGGGAAAAGCGACCAACTCAAAACAATCGGAGGGTTTCCATGAAATTCCGCCCGCTCCATGACCGCGTTCTCGTGCGCCGGATCGAGCAGCAGGAGAAGACTGCTGGGGGCATCATCATTCCGGATACGGCCAAGGAAAAGCCCCAGGAGGGCGAAGTGATCGCGGCCGGCGCCGGCACCAAGACCGAGGACGGCAAGCTCCTGCCGCTGGACGTGAAGGCGGGCGACCGCATTCTGTTCGGCAAGTGGTCGGGCACCGAAGTGCGCGTCGACGGCGAGGATCTCCTCATCATGAAGGAGAGCGACATCCTCGGCATCGTCGAGGGCACCCCCGTCGCCAAGAAGAAGGTCGCGTAAGCTCGCGACCTTTTTGCGTTCTACTGACACACATCCAACTGGAGGCAATTAGCTATGCCAGCGAAAGACGTACGTTTTTCCGGCGACGCGCGCGACCGTATGCTGCGCGGCGTCGACATCCTGGCCAATGCCGTGAAGGTCACCCTGGGTCCCAAGGGCCGCAATGTGGTGCTCGACAAGGCGTTTGGCGCACCGCGCATCACCAAGGACGGCGTCACCGTCGCCAAGGAGATCGAGCTCAGCGACAAGTTCGAGAACATGGGCGCCCAGATGGTGCGCGAAGTGGCCTCGAAGACCAACGACATGGCCGGTGACGGCACCACGACCGCGACGGTCCTGGCGCAGGCGATCGTCCGTGAAGGCGTGAAGGCGGTTGCCGCCGGCATGAACCCGATGGACGTGAAGCGCGGCATCGACATTGCCGTCGCGGCGGTGGTCGCCGACGTGCAGAAGCGCTCCAAGAAGGTCTCGACCTCGGACGAGATCGCCCAGGTCGGCACCATCTCGGCCAACGGCGAGCGCGACATCGGCGACATGATCGCCAAGGCGATGCAGAAGGTCGGCAACGAGGGCGTGATCACGGTCGAGGAGGCCAAGGGCCTCGAGACCGAGCTCGACGTCGTCGAGGGCATGCAGTTCGACCGCGGCTATCTCTCTCCGTATTTCATCACCAACGCGGAGAAGATGACCACCGAGCTGGAGCAGCCCTACATCCTCCTGCACGAGAAGAAGCTCAGCTCCCTGCAGCCGATGCTGCCGATCCTGGAAGCCGTGGTTCAGTCCGGCCGTCCGCTCCTCATCATCGCCGAGGACGTGGAAGGCGAGGCGCTGGCGACTCTGGTCGTCAACAAGCTGCGCGGCGGCCTCAAGGTCGCGGCCGTGAAGGCGCCGGGCTTCGGCGATCGCCGCAAGGCGATGCTGGAAGACATCGCGATCCTCACCGGCGGCCAGGTCATCTCCGAAGACCTGGGCATCAAGCTGGAGAGCGTCTCGGTCGACATGCTGGGCAAGGCCAAGAAGGTCGTGATCACCAAGGAAGAGACCACGATCGTCGACGGCGCCGGCAAGAAGAAGGAGATCGAGGGCCGCTGCACGCAGATCCGCTCCCAGATCGACGAGACCACCAGCGAGTACGACAAGGAAAAGCTGGCCGAGCGTCTCGCGAAGCTGGCCGGCGGCGTGGCCATCATCAAGGTCGGCGGCGCCACCGAGGTCGAGGTGAAGGAGCGCAAGGATCGCGTCGATGACGCGATGCACGCCACCCGCGCCGCGGTCGAGGAAGGCATCGTCATCGGCGGCGGCGTTGCGCTGCTCTATGGCGCCAAGGTGCTGGAGAAGCTCCAGGGCGAGAATGCCGACCAGAAGGCTGGCATCGACATCGTCCGCCGCGCGCTGCAGCAGCCGGTTCGTCAGATCGCCGAGAATGCCGGCGTCGACGGCTCGGTGGTTGTGGGCAAGCTGCTCGAAGGCAAGGGCGGCGCCCTCGGCTTCGACGCGCAGAACGCCGAGTATGTCGACATGTTCAAGGCCGGCATCATCGACCCGACCAAGGTCGTGCGTTGCGCCTTGCAGGACGCGGCCTCGGTCGCCGGCCTGCTGGTGACGACGGAAGCCATGGTCGCCGAGCGGCCGGAGAAGAAGTCGGCCCCCATGGGCGGCGGCGCTCCGGGCATGGGCGGCATGGGTGACATGGACTTCTAATCGGTCTCAACCACCGATCAGAGCCAAGCTCGAAGGGCTGCACCGCAAGGTGCAGCCCTTTTTCTTTTGAGCATGCGAGAAGCTGCGGAGATTATTCGGTTGCCACGCGCTTCGGCTGCGCCAGAAAGAAATATCGCCCTGAGGTATAGCCGTCCTCGGCTGGCGTCCAGTCCCAGTTCAAAAGCGCCTCTGCCGCCTCAGGCCAAGGCTCGCCATCCAACCTTACATCGACCGTACTGCGTTCGCGGTTGAGGAAGGCGAAGAATATGTCCCCCCAATGAACGACCGGTTCGGCGGTGGCGGCAAACGACGCCATCAGCTTTTCCATGACAGGCTTCAGGGGCACGGCGCTTGGATCGGCGATGCCCATCGTCACCAGCGGCGAGTCGCATACGTCCCACGCGATTCGACCGGTCAGGGTACGCCACTCCTCGCTTGCTCCAGCGCACGCATGACCGGCAAGCGCGGCCAGCAGGACGTGGAACGGGCCCAGCAGGAACCTCATGAGACCATGTGCGGTTGCGGCCTTCTCGTCCGCCCCAAGGCCGGCGAACGAGGTCCATAGCATGCGCCCCTGAAGTTGCGGCGCCTCCGCTCCAAAGTCCAGTTGCAGCAGCACACGGTCGCCACGCATGGGTTTTGGCGTCGTCTGGGTGAATCTCCAAATAAATTTCCTTGGGGTAGAGTTTACGCAGCACGTCGGATTTGGCCGTACGCGTCTGGGTATGCCACTGGCTCGAGCTGCCTCGTCCCGTGAGCAGCACGAACGGGTACTTGTCGTCGGTCGGCTCTGGCAGTGGCCGGGGAGCTTCGAAGATGAAGCGAGCGCGACCGTCGGCG
>Ga0207428_10000604_pt1 | contig 42522 bp, 40 predicted proteins | sample RhiMethybrSRZTD1_FD_187600 | JGI IMG/M metagenome (GOLD analysis project Ga0207428, IMG submission 187600) | Populus rhizosphere microbial communities from Tennessee, USA - Rhizosphere MetaG P. TD hybrid SRZTD1 (SPAdes) (version 3) | ecosystem: Host-associated > Plants > Roots > Rhizosphere >...
TGTTAATTTGTTATGCATTCAAACTTTATCCAAATGGAAGTAAATTCAAAACTAACTTAATTTTGCACCAATTCTTTTCATGTCTTGCAGAAATGAAGGGTAAGAAACATCGACTGATTCGACCCCGTCTACAGCTGATTTTTCTGTCAACATGGCAGCTATTACAAAGCTCATGAAAAGCCTATGATCATTGTGAGAATCAAGCTGAGCATTTTTAAGTTTTTTTGGTGAGGTTATCATAATTTCATCAGGAAGTAACTTCGTATTTACTCCAAGCTTTCTTAGTTCAGATGCAATTATTCTTAATCTATCTGTTTCTTTGTAACGTGTGTGAGAAACTCCAAATATCCTTACAGGTTTTTTCGACTTTAAGGACAAAATAGCAACAACAGGGAGTAAGTCTGGCGTATCTGAGAGGTCAAATTCTCCTCCATCAAGTTCTTCAGTTCCTATAGTCTTCACAGTACCATTTTTCTTATTTATACTAATTATTGCACCGATTTTTTTTAGAATTTCTAGAATTTTTGAATCGCCTTGTGGTAACGAAAAATCTAGGTTACCAACAGTTATCTCATTCCCGACTAGTGTACCAGCAGATAACAACAGTGCTGCAGTAGAAAAATCTCCTGGTATGGTAAACGTAGTAGGAACATATCTATTATTGAATATATAATATCGTTTATAATCTCTAGAGTACTTTATTTCTGCACCAAATTTAGACATGACTTTAATCGTAGACTCTATATAGGATTTTGAAACTTGCTTTCCGGCTACACTGAGAGAAATTTCTGATTTAGCACAAGCACCTGCTATTAGAATACCTGAAATAAACTGACTTGACATGGAGCCATCAATAGTAACATGTTTTCCACTAATTCCTCCTCCCTGTACAACAATGGGTGCTCTATCATTTTCTCTGACAGAGAAACAATTAATGCCAAGTTGTTTCAAGGCTAATAATAGTGGTCCCATTGGTCTTTTTCTTATACTATCATCTCCTGTGATTACAACATATCCTCCTTTTACTAATGATGAAATCGCAGTAACGAAACGCATTGTTGTTCCAGAGTTCTCAACATTGATAACATCATTGGGAATTTTTAGAGTATCTTTTCCAGAAATAATTAATTCCTGACCTCGTTTTCTAATTTTTATTCCGAATGCTCTACATGCGTCGATTGTCGCAATAGTGTCCCTTGAAATTAGGGGATTAATAATATGTGAATTCCCACGTGCCAGAGAAGAAATGAAAATGGCTCTGTGAGTATAGCTTTTGCTAGGTGGACATGAAACGTTACCATTTAAAATAGACCTTGTTACAAATATTTTATCCAACTTCTCTCATTGTTGTTGCTTTCTGGTTGTTTGCTCGCGATACTATAACACTTCCGTCTAAATTAGAAAAGATTGCTTTAATTTTTTGGACTTTGCCCTCATTTACAACTGCAGCAATCGCAGGTCCATTTCCCGATATGCTCGCAGCCAAGGCACCGTTTTCTAGACAAAACCTCGTAATATTATAACTATTTGAAATTAAGGAAGATGTCAAAACTCCGTTTAGCGTCATAGCTTTCCAATATTGCCCCGAATAGGCCAATTGAAAGGCTTCATGGTAAATATCTGAAAGTAATTTGAGTCTGGTAACATCTCCCCTTTTTTTGTTATTTGGCAAGTATAATACGACGTTAATGTCAGTCGGAGAATCTTCTCTTTTCAAGAGTTTTCTCTTATAGTTATCTGTGGTAACAAATCCTCCATAATAACATGCAGTTGAATCATCATATGCACCAGTAATAGTAGTTTTTGCGTACAATGATGCGTCTATGGCACTATTTAGAACAAAATCATCGTTGATCTCCTTATTCACCAGGGACTTACATGCAAGAGCAACAGCATCTGATACTGCACTTGAACTTTTTAATCCCATACCTGATGGTATTTCTGAATTGATAGTAATTAATAATTGATTATTGTTGAGATAATTTGACGGAAGTATGTCGTAAATTATTTTTTTTATCATACCAGTGCCAGCACCTTTTTGAAAAATTATTCCAGTACCTTTCTTTGAATTTATTTCAACTTTGACCTTAAGAGAAATTCCCATTGCAGAACCGAATCCAGTTGCAACAGCATTTACAATTGATATAGCACCATGAACTATTGAAGTTACCTTTGTAGTCATGTGGGTTCTCCAAACATTCCAAACAACGCTTTTTTCATAGACTCGATCGGGGGATCCATTTGGAGCCATATGTTGAAGGATGCAGTTGCCTGTTCGAGTAACATTTCATAACCATAGACTACTTCAGCCCCGGCAGTTCTAGCATTTTCTACTAAATTAGTAATTATTGGCTTATATACAATATCATATACTATCGCATCTTTTTTTATACTGGTAGACTTTATCAAACTCTTTTCGTTATTCATACCAAGTGGGGTTGTGTTTATAATGAGGTTGGACTTCGAAGCAATGTTCTGAATATCATCATTGGAAATAATAGTAGCCTCAAGTCCCAATTTTTTAACAATGTTTGATAATTCTGTGGATCGGTCAGTATTCCTGTTAAAAATATTGATATTTGTAATTCCTTTTTCACCGGACAGAGCGACAAGCACTGCTCTAGCTGCACCTCCGGCTCCCAAAACAAGTATTTCAAATCCGTTAAAATCGATCTTTCGGCTATGTAATGGTTTAATGAATCCTATTACATCTGTATTATATGCGCAAAATTTTCCATCCTCATTATTAACAGTATTTGCTGCTCCCACCAACTGAACGGTTTTATCTTGATGGTCAACATAATCTAGGACCTTAACCTTATGCGGCATGGTTACATTAAATCCACCAATTTTTATAGCCCTTAAAGAATCAAGAGAATTTTTCAATTGATCTTCCTGAACCCTGAAGGCAATATAGCTACAATTTAGTCCTAAAGCATTAAAAGCAGCATTATGAATTGCAGGAGATAACGAATGGTCTATAGGATCCCCAATTATGCAGAATGTTTTAAAGTCAACACTCATTTATTTTTCAGATTCTTACTAATCTTATCGTATATTTTTTTCATTACGCCTATGTCAAGTTGTCCTGGTGCCAAGGGAGTGTCTAAAGAGGCATAAGTAAACGGTGCATTACCATACAAAGTGCATAATAATCTTGATGAAATCCCATGTTCTCCCATTGCAAACGCGATTAAATTTGTTTTAATATTGTCGTCATATAATGAAAGTATATTGAAATTATCATTCGAATTTCTTGCCGTAGTAACCAATTTGACATAATTACTATATTTACTCATATCCTCAAATTTTTTTAAAAGTGATGATAAACTTGGAGTATTTCTAAAATTATGGGATGATACCATAATTGGGATTTTATTATCCTTTACAAATTTCCTCAGATCGTTATCTTTTTTTAAGATTGAGATCTCTATGTCCAATAACATTGGTTTCGTTCTACCAATTTTCTTTAATAGTGAAATTTGTTCTCTACGGTCCTCTTCAAAAAATCCACTCTCATTTTTTGATCTCAATGTAAAGATTGCTCTATTTTTTATCTTACTAGATATTTCTAGCGCGGAGTCTATATCATTGTATATTATATGATCAAATCTAATTTCCACGTAATCAGCTCCTCTGTGGAGGGCCATAGTAATCAAAGCTGGTAACTTATCAACCGAATCAGTTGCCAGAGATACACAAACTTTGAATTTATTCTCAAACAATATTATCAGTTTTGTTTGGAGTTAATAGTTTAGCAAATTTGCGTTAGCCAATTCAGCTCCGATTCCATATCCTAATAGGGCAATTCCTGTTCCTAAGGCGGACATTTCAATTCCTCCTTTGAGCCAATTTATCTTTGCTAACTTTGCCTTTTTGGCTCCTATCAAAAATGAAGCGGTGAGACTAATTGCAATGGCTATCCATAGTGAATATTGAAGAGGCAGAAGACCTGCTCTAGATAATAAGTATGGTAATATTGGCAAAATACCTCCGATGATAAAAGATACGAACATTACAAGAGCTCCCCTTATTGGGTTGCCGACAATGCCCAGGTTCAATCCCAATTCTTCAGTCAACATTGTTTTGAGCCACACTTTTTTATTTGAAGTAATTTTATCTGTAACGCTTTTTACCAAATCTTCGTCAAAGTTTTTAGCACGATAAATTTCTTCAATTTCCAAACGTTCTTTTTCAGGATATACTTCCATCTCAAATTCTTCCCTTTTTATTTCAGACTCTAAAATTTCTCTTTGTGATTTAAGTGCAAGATAATTTTGTACTGCCATTGCTTTTGCACCAGTGAACATCCCCACGAGGGCTGCTAATATTATAAAGTCAGCTGAGCTGTTTGCCCCTCCGACGCCAGCTACAATTCCTAAAGAGGTATTTAATCCGTCACCAAATCCAAATACTAAATCTCTTATATGATTGGATTCTTTGATGTGGGGTTCAAGATGTTGCGATTTATTCAACACAAATACTTGGCAGGTTCGGTAATTTAACAATAACATAGAAAACATGTTTACCGGTATAAAATATTACATTTATTTTAATTTTGGAACTACGCTCTCTTAATCTAGTGTATCCCGCGGGCAGGATTTACTCCAGAAGAGCATGAAATCAAATCTGTTTGAGCCTGCGACTCTTCGGTCGCTGCAAATGTTAGCCCGATAGGCTGTTTCACGAGTTTAGCAATATTTGCCGACTACTACAGCCGAAAGCTCTACCAGGCTGAGCTACCGCGGGATATTTTTGGTAATGAATTCTGGTTATATAAAATAACTGAATATGCCAATCGACAAAAAATTTCCTACTGAAAAATAGCATGCATTACGGTCAACATGTATTGAATATATAATCTCACAAGGACATCAAAATGATTAATTATATGAAAAAATATACTGATTTCAATGAAAGATTACGATCATCAGATAATATGGTTAGACTATTTTAACAAGAATTTGTCACGAAAAAAAGGTCGAAAGGTTGGAAAAAATAATTCTGTCTATGATCCTACGATGCATGAGCTGATAGACGCATCAAAAAGTCTTGAATTGGATCTTTCTGAAGAAAATATTAATAATCAAGCCAGATATCCTAGAAGATCTTTCGTGAAGTCAGGGTATATCATGATCTCAAAAAAGGAGAAGAAGTCGACTATTGTTAATCAAATTGCAAAAAAGATGGTTGAGACAAGACAGCAAAGGCATTAGTTAATTCCTATCAGACTAATTTTATTCATCAAAAGCTAATGACAGATTTTATTTATCTTGAAACTAAATTTTATTGACAGATTAAAATGATAATGAGTACGTTTTAGGTTGTTTTACAAATAATGGAGAAAATAGGTGAAATTGTCCACTTGGCCAAGAGTGGAAGATTGATAGTCAAAATTCAGGAAAACATTAACCACAATTTAATAGGTCAATCATTAATAGATGATAATGGCAGTAAAGTTGGAAAAATTATTGAATTAATAGGCCCAGTCAAATCCCCATATGCATCTGTTATTCCTACCGTAAATTCAAGGTATTCTTTTGGTGGGGCGGTATACAAATCACACAGTCCCAATCATCGATTCAACTCATCAAAAAAAAGAGACAGAGTGAGGAAGAAAAGGACATGAAGTCGGTCGAATATTGCTCGCAATGTCCTGAATGTCAATCGAAGATTATTCTTGATTATGGCAAGGGTGAATATGTGTGTCACAAATGCGGATGCGTAGTTATGGAACAAGTTGATTATTTTGGACCCGAAAATAATTCAACAGATTTTGAAGAAAGAAACAAGAATACCAGGGCAAGTGGTTCTACTAGTTTGTCTCTTCATGATTTTGGATTGAGGACAGAAATAGGAAATAGTTCTAGAGATTATAGTGGACGAACCATTGATTATCAAAACCTTGAGCTCATGAATAGATCTCGCAAGTGGCATAGTAGATTAAGAGTTAATTCATCGAAAGAAAGAAGGCTATCAAATGTGCTTTCAAAGATTAATGAAGTATGCTCTGTTCTCTGCCTTAGAAAAACCATAACCGAAACAGCCTCAATGATATATCGTACTTTTGAAAATAATAACAAGGCAAAGGGGAAGTCTATAACGTGTATAGCGTCAGCAACAATTTATTTGGCTTGCAAAAGATGCGGTGTTGTTAGATCAATTGAAGAAATTGTTCAAGCTGCAGGAATATCACAATTTGACAAGTCAAGCGTAAAACTGGCTTCTAGGTATTATAGGTCCATGGTGATGGAAATGAATAAGGTAACCCAATCAAAATATATGGGAACATCGGTTCCAACAACTTACTATTCAGAACAAACAGATTTAGACACAGGTCCAAACTCAAATATTATGTCACCGTCATATTCTCAAATTTCATCAATTCCTTCCATGTTTGCAATTGACAATTATATTTCAAAACTTGCTAATATTGCAAAAATAGACACAAAAATTGAGAGATTAGCACTCGAAATTGCACAAAAAACAAATAATAATTTTTTTTCGGACGGAAAAGCACCCAACGGGCTGGCTGCTGCATATATCTACCTTGCATCGGTATTGCTCGGGGTAAATCTGCTTCAGATTGACGTTTCCAATTTTGCAGGTGTTACCGAAGTCACAATCAGAAATAGGTGTAAGGATATTTTGAATAATTTTAAATTAGTTGTTAATGCAAAACCAGCTAATTAGTAAATGATGAGAATTCTACAGTAAAAAATTATTCCACAATTACAACTTTATGTTTCTCTGTTTTCTATACATTTGAATTAGTTCCGATTCATCTGTTATGTCTTGGGGATTTTTATCAACCCGTATTTTATTGGTAAATTTTGGAAATCTTAATGACAGGCCAAAACCCTTTCTGATAGAATCCATGCCAGCATCATATTCAGGACTTAATGTTATCTCTGACGCTATAATCTCGATTACTATCGTAGGTATAAACCAGGAATCCATTTCAAGCTTTGAATAAACTCGTGCATGTCTCTTTAGTATCTTGTATTTTCCTAACTCTTTAAACAACTCTGCGAGGACTTCATCTGTAAACCCACTTCCGACTTTACATACACTTTTAAAAACATTATCACTCTTATCGTAGACTGCAAGTAGCAACGCTCCATATCTCCCAACCCTTCTCCCTCTTCCATAAGACCCGCCAATGATGACCAGATCCAAACTATCGACTAATTCACTTTTATATTCTCTTTTGATTTTTATCCATGCGAATCCTCTTGCCCCGGCCCTATAAGAACTATCAGTCTGTTTTACCAGTAGGCCTTCGCAACCATATCCTATTGATTTAGCCATGAATCTTTCGAGCTGTTCTACACTGGTTACAACCTTCTGTTGTATGAGCGTTAGTCTTGCATCCACTGAATTAGTAATAACATCCTTCAACAATGCTCTTCGTTCTAAATAGGGAAGAATTGTTTTATCACCACCTGAGGCCCAAAGAATATCAAACACGTTTATAGAAACAGGATAATTTTCTACATTCTTGGCTATATCATATTTACGACGTCTATGCATAAGCTCCTGAAAAGGAAGAAAATCTTCTGTATACTTATTGATTGCAACCACTTCAGCCTCAATGATAAAGTTACTTAAAGGAATTGTCATAGAGGCTTCAGCGACATCGGGATAATAGTGGGTTATGTTTTCTAGGCTCCTTGAAAATATCTGAACCTTCTTATTTCTCCTATGAATTTGTACTCTTTCACCGTCGAGCTTAAATTCTACTGCAGCTTTACCAGAAACCTTATCGAGAGCCTCTTTACTTGTTTGAACTCTTTCTGCAAGCATTGGTCGAATCGGTATAAATAATTCAATCTTAATTGCAGAAACTGCTTCTAGGCCATGGCATGCTAAAATCTTGGAAACCCTTCCCAAATCGCTTGAGACATTATAAGCGCTTTCTAAGATTTTTCTGTTTTTTTTATCGTGTGTGTAAGCTAAAGCTAATGCATCCATTATCGAAATGTCAGCTATTCCAAGACGCAATGTTCCTAGGGCAAATCTGATAATATATTTGCATTCTTCAGGTGATGAATCATTAAAGAGACTTGCAAGCAATCTCAATTTTATATCCTGAGATCCCTTGCCAGTAGTTTTCGATATCTTGTCGAAAATTAAATAAATCCCTTCAATAGTAACCTTTTCATTAAAAAGTGTCTTCTGAACCTTGTATTTCAAAATTGTTTCAGCTACACTACCCAGATCTCCTAATTCCCGATATTTGTGATAAACTTCAACGTTTGAAATATTTGATATTTGTGAAATTATACGAATAATCATTTTTTCAGCTATTCCCAATTCAATTCCTTCGTAATCCGGTCTAATTTTTCCCTGAATAAGATAGATTACTTTATCAATGAGTTCTGAGGGAGTATTTTTGAAAAGGGTAACCAAATAATTCGTAAGTTCGAGTCTACTCGTTGTTTGTTCCATCTCATCCAAAATTTTAACTATAATGGAAAAATCCAACATTATTTGTTATAGGAGGATATTTTAAAATATTTCAAACTAAATTTCGAAATAATTTTATTGACTTTATCGAAATCGATTACACCTATTCCATAGAATTATAAAATGGATTAACAGTGGTGTTACTATGGGAGGAGCTAAGAAAAAATCAATAGGGAGTCAAGAAAAGACCTCGACGGAGACTCCAGCTGCCGACGAGAAGACAAAGAAAGGAGAAAAAAAGGGTCCGTTTAAACAAAAACAAAAATCATTAATAGTCATCGAAGAACCTCAGGGATTGAAGACTATAAAAAATATGAAACCAATTACGTGTCAAGCGCTAGCTAGATTAATGGGCGTAAAGATTTCTGTTGCAAATTCATTTTTGCGGTCTCTTGAATCTAAAGGAGTTGTAAGAACAATAGGCGGGTATAGTGGACATAGGATATACGAACTTGGGTCTGCGGAAGCAGTACAATAAATTCGAATTTTCAATTCGCGGATAAACCAATTTGAAATAGCCGAGATTGTGCAAATCATAAAAATTAGTCTATTCCGTACTGATGTTACGTCCTACCATGGGGAGGTAAGTCGCTTTAGGCTATCGAAACTTAATTTAACTAGGATAATTTGCGTTCGTTGTAGCGATACTTTGGGTGAATTGAAAGTCAATAAATAAACAATATCGAAGCTGACTGTTTAGACGTAATGTTTCCAACTAAGACCAATGCATTCATTCCTATTCCTAAAGCTACTATCGTTGTGGCATATGTGTTTAATCTATGAGATCTGTAGACATAATTCATTCCTCTGGCGGGAGGCAGGGTTCTTGTTCATGCAAGATACCTTCAGCCTCCTACGGTTCTGCTTTTTTCCCTTTGTGCATTATATAGTAAGATAGGACGAGTCAATACACCCGTCATACAAAGATCGTAATCTGACATTTTTACTATGATTGAAGCTTGTTGACCCATCCTAAATTTGATTTCTATAGAGTCACAAATTGATCAGTCACTATACATCATGTGATCAGTCAACCAGTATTCGGTTTGTGAACTCATTTGCAATATTGCTGGTCATGGTTTTTATGACTTCATTTTCTTCTCTAAAGTTGCCAAAGCACCACATCGCTTTGACTAACGCAGTCTCAGAAGTCATATTAGATAGAGGAATCACACCAAGATTCAATAGATCTCTTCCAGTATCATATACCGTAAGAGCAGTTCTGCCCCAGATGCATTGAGAGGTCATGAATATTATTATTCCTTTATCGACTGCATTCTTTATTTGGGAAAAGCATTCTTTGTTTATGTGACCCAAACCAGTACCTTCTAAAATAATTGCTCTATGACCTAGATCAACGCAATAATCAATCATTCTACAATCAAAACCAGGATAAAATTTTAATAACGAAACCTTATTTTCAAAGTTTGGTCTTACAACCATACTTTCAAGATTTTTGTTCCTCTCTTGAAATTTCAAGTCTGTATATTGCCTAGATATCTCTATTCGATCTTTCTTGATTAGGGAAAACGGATATACATCAATCGAATGAAATGCATCTCTTCTGCTTGTGTGATTTTTTCTAACCCTGGTACCTATGTGACAAGCAATAACTTCATCAGAGATTGAATAATGCATAGCAACAAAAACCCCAGAGAATTTAGATCTAGTCGCAAAAGTGCAAGCACCTATCAGATTCAAAGATGCATCAGATGAGGGCCTATCTGAGGATCTTTGCGCGCCAACTAGTACTACGGGAATTGGTAGTTTTTGAAGTGCAAAACTCAGCGCTGCAGAAGTATAGTGCATGGTGTCAGTACCATGCGATACAATAATCCCATCGTATTTGCCTGATAATATTTTATTAGAAACCTTTCTTGCTATTAAGGACCAATGTTCAGGTTTGATATTTTCACTATACTCACTCAAAACTACTTCTGGATCTATATTTGCTATACTCGTAAGTTCGGGAATTGAATCATTAAGTTCTTTTGCTGTGAGTGCTGCCATTACCCCACCTGTCCTATAATCAATTTTACTTGAAATGGTTCCACCTGTACTTAATAACGATAAATTTGGCAGTTGGGTTTGTGAAAAATTTTGATCAGTATTTTTATAAGAAAAATAATCCTTGTGTTTATAATAAGTATCGGGTTTCATATTAGCATCCAATTTTTCGGTTATTTTTTTTATACTTTTAATTTTTGCTATCTTGATACCAATATTATATCCACTTTTCAATTTCAAAACTAGATGATTGGCATCGGCATATTCGTATCTTGGAATTAGAATGCCAACGTGCGTTGCATTATTGGTTTCAATCATTACTGAATCGCCTATTTTTACATTGGATTTTTTAAATAATTCTTCCAATTTAATATGATTTCCATCAGTTGTCAATACTGGTATTATTTTGTGTTAAGTATATATTAATAAATTGTCATATTAATTCTATCTTCATTAGATAATATATTTGAATTTTAATTTCTTACTAATTAGCAATTTAGTAACATTTATTCCTAAATGTTGTTATTCAATTGCATTATCCTGCTAGCTTTAGTCCTGAAGTATTAATTTTAGTAACATACAGTATTTCTGTACTGGCTGAACCCATAAAAACCTACAATATTTGTATTATTCGCTACTAAATATAATTCTGAGATAAAATTGGAGAAGGAAATGATGGGTCTATGGGAAATTGCGACTTAATTGGACCGGAAATTTGAATAATAAAGTGAGTTACTTGTCATTCCATTACAATCATAGTCAATGTAGACTTTACACCATTCAATTTTCGTAATTTCCATGTAATTGTCTCTTTGACTTTTTCCATGGTTTCTGATTCAACTTGTGCAACAATATCGTAAACTCCATAAACTTGATAAATTTCTTTCACACCATCGATACTTTTTAACTCGCTTACTATAGAATCTTCGCTACCTAATTCAGCATTCATTAGAACAAATGCCTTTGGCATAACAAGATGGAAGTCAATGACATATAAAAAGATGATGCAGTTCTGTGACGATCACTATATATTGTGAAACTCAAATATTCTAAAATTTGTACTTTTTGTACAAAAAAAGACGTGGAGGTACAGTGTAAAACGTCAAGGATTAAGCCTAGCCATTGTTCTTGGGAAGAGTACACATTCCTTAATGTCTTCAAAGTTAATTATCCATCTGACCAATCTCTCAATACCTATACCGAAACCTCCATGAGGCACGGATCCATATTTTCTAAGGTCCAAGTACCATGAATAAGAATCCATGTTTAGACCCTCTTTTTTAATCCTAGATTTCAATAATGTTATATTTTCCTCTCTCATACCGCCACTGCTTACCTCGCCAAACCCATCCGGCAAAAGTAAATCCGCAGTTAGGGCAATTCCTTGTCTTTCCGGGTCCTCCTTTACATAGAATGGTTTAACTTGGAGTGGGTATCCATATACGAAGACAGGGTTCCTGCTATCCTTTGTAAGTAGCTTTTCAGAATCTATATTCAGATCGTCACCCCACTCAATTTTTCTAGTCACCTCTCCATCTTGAATCTTGATATCATTTGAACAAAGAATATCAATTGCTTGACTATAGCTCAACTTATCAAATGGCTCTGTGATTTGATTCAAAGTTAGTATGTCTCGATTCAAAAATATTAGCTCTTGATTTCTTTCATTTGTTACGTGTTTAATTAAATGAATAAGTAATTTTTCTTGAATTGAAAACAAATCATTCATGGTTATCCAAGGGGCTTCTGCCTCCAGGTGCAGGTATTCTGCAAGGTGTCTTAGAGTCCTTGATTTTTCGGCCCTAAACGAAGGACCTATCGTCCAGACTGGCCCTAACGAAAAAATTAAAGCCTCCAAGTACAATTGAGCACTTTGAGATAAATATGCCTCATCTTTAAAGTATTTTACAGGGAAAAGGGTTGAACCGCCTTCCACTGCACTCTTGACTAACGTTGGTGTTGTAACTTCAATCCAATCATTTTCAACGAACCAATTGCGTAACTTTTCAAGAATTGTTGCTCTTATCTTTGCGATCGAAATCATCTTCCTTGTTCGTAGTGTTAAGTGTCTATAATCTAGTAATAATTCTGTACTTTGATATTCTCCAATTGGAAAATCATTGTTTGCTAAACTGTAAATCTTTACGTCATCTCCTCTAATTTCATAACCACCTTCCTTTGCCCTTTCATCTTTGAACAAGATCCCTTGGACCTCTAAGGAAGATTCAATCGTAAGCTCTTGCACTGTTGAACTAGGAACCACACATTGAATTATTCCGCCACGATCGTCTCTCATTATGATGAAAGCTTTATCTTTTTGTCTACGTAATCTGTATACCCATCCTCTAATCCTGATTTCTTTACCTAGAAATTCTTCTTTTTTGATCTCACTAATCCTATGATATTTCAATTGTATATTTACGACACATACGGTCTTTATAATGATATTGTACAACCTAACCGTAGAACAGTAAATTAATTTATCTAAATATTAAAAATGAATTTATACAATCGTAATAGACTAGTATTCAATAATGGAATATAAAGTATGCAATAGTAAGGACCTTCCAAACAATTCAAAGAAGATGATATATATCCAAGGTAGTAAGATCCTTGTGTGTAGATCTAATAATCGATTATTCGCTTTGAATAATTCGTGCCCACATAGAGGAGCATCTCTTTCCAAAAGCGAAATAAATGAAACAAAGATAATATGCTATATGCATGATTTTGAGTATGATCTAATCAGTGGAAAATTGTTACACATTCCAAGTAAGTGGAACGATCAAAATCCGAACTGGACAAAATCTGGTAATCTGTTACTCTTTCCAATATCTGAAAAAGATGGTGAAATATATATACGACTATAATATAACTTATCGTAAAATCTTGTCTTTATTTATCAAGAGTTCTTTGCATAATTAAGCATTTATCGAGCTGTCTAGACTTATTTTTGTTCATTTACAAAGTTTCTGGATGACATTGTGCTTAATATTTGATTGATTGTTAAATTTTAGTGACAGGATTAATCCTGTACTCTGGGCGCCAAATAGAAATGAATTCTTCCTACATTAGCTACTCTAAACTCTAATCTTAACGGCATTTTTGTAGAATATTCCAATACTAAAGAGCCTCCAGAGGCACTAATAGCTTTTGTAATTTTTGATAGATAATCCAAACTATATGTCGCTTTACTTTTTTCTTTGACCAGCAATTCCTCGAGACCTTCAGTAGCCTCCTCAATAACAATATCTGCTTCTCCATAATCACTTTTACCAGAAAAGGTAATTTTCTTTTCATCAGATTCAATTGAAATGTACTCTGAGACTACTTCAATATCGGACAATATCTTATCAAAGGATGCTGGAGTCAATATTACCTTGGAATTGAAATTTAGTTTTGGCAAGGGCGTGGATCCTCCAGTACTTTCTATTAATCGCATTTTATATTCTCTCTTGTATCCATTTAGGATTTTGATGTGAAGCATACTGTTCTCTTCAACAGAAACTTCTACCGTATCTTTTTTTTCAGCTCTTTTCATCAATTTTGAAAACTCATCAATTCTAACTCCAAATTTTAGAGCTGCATCACACTCATAACCATCGAAAGCAGAGTTTGGCCAACTAATATCAATTAATGCAACATGGGAAGGATCCATGCCCCTAAACGATAAACCTTCAACCGTGGCTTCAAAAGTAGCCTCATCCACCAATGTCGATATTGCAGAAGTTATTGCTTTCCATTCATCCGGTGTTTTTGTTTTTGCTAGAAATACCAACTATATCAATCAACAGGCAGATTCAAAAGATTTTAAACATTCCTATTTTTTAAAAGAACAATTTGAACGGAAAACATTAGAAAATATGCTATAAAATAATAAAATAAAATCATAGATTTTAGGATATATATGGAATAATTTATATAATTACTGGTTAAAGAATTCTCGAATTAGAGATAAGTCATCTTAATTATAGATCAAGCATAATTTCTCCATGTATGGCTGCATTGTGTACATCTATAGAATTGGGTCGTAGCTTCGTCAGCCGATCTTGTTTGTAGCATCCACCAAAAGGCTATGTTGTTTCCACATTTGGGACAATCAATATTTGTAGTTGGCAGGGCGCTAGGGCCTTTTTCTGATTCAACTATCTTGAGACTAGCTCCGCTTTGATCTATTACAGGAATTGATTTGATTTCAATTTTTGCTTCCCTAAAACCACACTTTGGACAAATCAAGATATTTTCCTCTATTCTTGGTTTCATCCTACTTTCACAATTTGGACAAAATTTCAAGCAGAATCAGCGCTCGTTTCCTTATTTATTGTCGACTCGATCATATCTTTAACTTTAAGAGCATTATCAGATGAGGATTGTAACGCCTTGTGCAAAATATCAAGCGGCTTGGATTTTTTAGTTACGATTCTAAAACTAAACTCCTCCTTTAATTGGTGTTTCAATACAACACCGGCAAACTCGACCTCCTTCTCGTTTAACAGTTCATGTTGCACGATGTATAAAATCGAAATATCTTCGCTAACTTTCAAATTGATTTCATTTGACTTATAATTTTCTAACTCCGCTTGCATCATACAGACAACTACTTATTGAAGATATAAATTATACCATCTGCGAAGCTTATTGCAGAGGAGCTTTATTTCAGATATTAAACTTGGTACATCTCACGACACCATAAGCTCCAGCGATACTTTGACATTGAGTCTCGGTTTTAAAATAGACGGCCTGATAAGAGAAATATTTTCCCAAAAAAATTGGGAAAGAGCATATGATAAACACGATAATGGATTCAGACTTACTGTTCTACTAGAAGTAAGAGTATGTAGAAAGTCGGTTGACAATATCAAATTAGTAAGAAAGGCAGTACTATTTTGGACAAGAAATCCAAAAATATCTTACAGAGTATGGATCTCGATAATAAAGGAAGAAACCCCTTATTATCCCCTGGCCATTGAGGAAGCAAAATCACTACTGTTTGATGTAACTAAATCTATAGTACTTGATAGCAATTTACTGAAAAAAGGAGAGAATCATATTCAGATCTCTATCAAAGTTTCCTGGGGGAAGCATCTTTATACGGAACGCTCAGAGTTGCGCGGAGAAACTAAATTTGTAAATGTTAAAAAATTATGAATTATTCATTCTTATGATGCTTTCGTCTTACTATAAATATAGTCGATTGTGATGACAGACTAATGGCAAAGTTTGATGGTGTCAAAGGCCAAGAATTATTGGATGTTGAAGAACAAAAGGACGAAATTACATTAATTTTCAAAGACAATCGATATTTGTTTATTAAAATAGAAAACGGCAAATTGATATCTGATTCAGTACCAGAATAAACTGAATTCAAGGACGCTACTAAGTATTCCAAAGTATTTTAGAAAAACTAATGCTGTTTATTGATTGATTAATTTGGTTACTATAGATAGTATTAACAGAGAAATCATCAATTGCACTCAATGCAAGAGATTAGTTACATACACCAGGCTAGTCGGAAAAAATAAGGTCAGAAGATATTCTGATGAAGTATACTGGGCAAGACCAGTTACTGGATTTGGAGATCTTCAGGCAAATGTTCTAATTATTGGTCTAGCACCAGGAGCACATGGTGCCAATAGAACTGGTAGACTCTTTACCGGAGATCACTCTGGACAGTGGCTAATGAGGGCCTTATATGAAACTGGTTTTTCAAATATCCCAAGAAGTACGTCGACTGATGATGGCTTGATCCTGAATAATATTTTCATTAGTTCGTGTATCCGGTGTGCACCTCCTTCAAATAAACCGCTGAATTCAGAATTAGCCAACTGTTCAAAGTATCTTATCTGTGAACAAGATTTGTTGAAAAAAGTGAAGGTTGTAATAACACTAGGTCACACATCATTCCTAACGTATTGTAAGATTAATGAGTTGAGGAAATTAAAATTCTATCATTTAGCCAATTACAGAGTAAATGACAGACATTTGATAGCATCCTATCATCCTAGTCGACAAAACACAAATACTCGGAGGTTAACGTGGGAGATGTGGCTGGAGGTTTTCAAATTAACTAAGATAATACTCTCAAATAATAATTAAAGTCTAATCAAAATTGTACTATTGTATCGATAATCAAGGCTTTATTGTTTTTAATACGGAACTTCATTAATTATTTTATAAATAAAATAAATAATTCATCTATGTCTGTGCTAACTAAATTTCTGCAAACCATTAAAAGACAGTATTTCTCTTAAAATGTTATGATTGGTAAAGGGTATTTGTCACTATTGTTCACGGTGACCACTATTGTTGTACTTTCAAATTTCATTGCAAGTGCACAGACCGTTCCATCTGCCACTTCTAATACGTCAGGTATAGCTAATGCGACAGGAACAGCTATGAACGCCACAACTAATGCGTCAGGTATAGCTAATGCGACAGGAACAGCTATGAACGCCACAACTAATACGTCAGGTATAGCTAATGCGACAGGAACAGCTATGAATGCCACAGCTAATGCCACAGGAACAGAAATAATATCTCAACCCGAGAGTGTTGTTAGCCCTGCTGCGAACGCCACAGTTAATACAACTAATGCCACAGGAACAGAAATAATATCTCAACCCGAGAGTGTTGTTAGCCCTGCTGCGAACGCCACAGCTAATGCAACAGAAACAGCTATGGACAAAGCAAAGGATGTTGTCAGCACAGCTGCAAATGCCACGGCGAATGCAACAGGAACTGCTATGGACAAAGCGAATGCCGTTGTCAGCACAGCTGCAATTGCCACTAAGAATGCTACTCAGACAGGGATAGAACAAGCAAAAAGTGTTATGGCGAATGTGACCAATAAAGTGTCTAACGCTACGTCAAATACAACAGGAACGGCAATGAATGAGGCCAATAAGCTAATTGTCGCAGCTTCAAACGCTTCAGCTAATGCGAGCAATGCAACGGGAACTACAATGACTCAACCACCGAGTGTTGTTAGCCCTGCTGCGAACGCCACAGCTAATACGTCAGGTATAACTAATGCGACTAATGCAACAGGAACAACAATGACTCAACCAGAGAGTGTTGTTAGCCCAGCTCCGAATGCTACAGCTAATGCAACAGGAACAACAATGACTCAACCAGAGAGTGTTGTTAGCCCAGCTCCGAATGCTACAGCTAATGCAACAGGAACAACAATGACTCAACCAGAGAGTGTTGTTAGCCCAGCTCCGAATGCTACAGCTAATGCAACAGGAACAACAATGACTCAACCAGAGAGTGTTGTTAGCCCAGCTCCGAATGCTACAGCTAATGCAACAGGAACAGCAAGCAACCAGACCGGCAATCCCATCTTGGACGCGTTAAAAAAGGCCTTTAGCGGATTAACGGGCAAGTAAATACTTGTCGCAATCGCGACGAGTCATATTTTTATTTTAGTTCGTTACTCTTTAGACTTCGTTAAATGAAACATACTTAATTACAAGCTGTTAATTATCGACTGCAAATTTTCTGGAATTTCAGGTACTGTGCCGATATGACTTTCATTATTTTGAAGTATGTCTTGCCCGATTCTACGTATCATTTGTGTAGCTATTAAAGTATCAATTGCAGATTCTATTTCTTTGGGAGTTAAATATCCCTTCAGTTTTGTTTTGAGCATTTCTTCTGAATCATATTTATATACGCAATGCTGTATCAGCAGTAATCTCTCTTCAAATGTAAAATTGGACATAGAGAACCTTTAGATCCAACCAAATAAAAATCACTCTCTTATTTTATTCATTTTTTGCTAATGCCCTCAAAAAGGTAACAATACATGTATTAATCTCTATTCTTATAGATTGTCATAAATGCGCCTAGTAATGAAGTTTGGGGGCACTGCCGTAGATTCGGGAAAAAAAATTGTACATATTACCGATTTGATCAAGTCTTATCATGAGAAAGGTAACGAAATAATCGGGGTTTTCTCTGCAGTATCCGGGATCACTGATGAAATCTTAAACGTTTCTGGATACGTATTAAAACGTGATAATAAAAAGATTAAGGATTTCATCAGCAAGACCAGATTAATACATGTAAATATCATAAACGATTCAATCAAAAATAAGACCTATAAGATCAAAGCCCTCCAGGTTGTGGATGTTCTCTTAAAAGAAATGGAGAATATATTGAATGGCATTGTACTCTTAACAGAAGTAACTGAAAAAGCCTTGGATCATTTACTTTCATTTGGTGAACGGCTTCTGACTCCCATAATATCGTACTCTTTATTAGATAAGGGAATTGATTCAGTGTACTTGACTGGCCAAGAAGTTGGGATATTAACTGATTCAAAATTTGGTCAGGCACGACCGCTCATAGACACAACTAAAATTCGCGTAAAGTATCACATAGATCCTTTATTAAAAGAAAATAAGATTCCTGTTATTACTGGCTTTATTGGAGCTGATCAAAATGGAAATATAACCACATTGGGAAGAAGTGGTTCAGACTACACGGCCACAATTATTGCTGTATGCATTGATGCTGATGAGGTTTGGTTATGGACAGATGTAAACGGTCTAATGACTGCGGATCGACGTATTGTGAAAGAAGCAAAAGTTCTCAAGGAAGTATCATTTGCGGAAGCGATCGAATTGTCGCTATTTGGTGCCAAGTATATGCATCCTAGAGCTCTTGAACCTGTTATGGATACCAAGATTCCAATTAGAATAAGGAACGCCTTTAATCTATCAAATGAAGGAACAATAATATCAAAAAACCCCAGCATATCTTCACAAAAGATTGTGAAAGCAATAATCGCTATCCGAAATACTGCTCTGATTGACGTAAGTGGTGGAGGCATGGTTGGCGCACCTGGAACTGCAGCAAAAATTTTTGACGCCTTGGCAAGACAAAGCGTCAATATTATGATGATCTCTCAAAGCCCTTCAGAATCCAGCATCTCTATGGTTGTAAAGAAAGCTGATTTGGATACTGCTATAACTACATTAGATTTGACGCTAGTTGATAAGGTCATTAAAAATGTAAGAGTCAATGAGGATGTGGCTGTTATAGCCGTAGTAGGTTCTGGGATGAGGGGTGCTAAGGGTATTGCAGCAAAAGTTTTTTCATCGGTCTCAAAAAAAAATATAAATGTAATCATGATTGCTCAAGGATCTTCTGAGCTAAATTTAGCCTTTGTTGTAAATAACAGTGATTGTGAAAAGGCGGTAAGATCTTTGCATGAGGCCTTTATTCTTACAAAATTTAACTGAGATTTTGTGTAATCCTTAACTCTATGCTCAATAACAATTAACAAGTTCTGTAATATCTGGACATGAAAGATTGTGCAAACAATCAATATTAAAATATAATTAAAAACGAATAGATACAATTTGTATAAATTTGCTCATATTACTGACTGTCATCTAGGATCTTGGAGAAATCCCAAGCTTAGAGATTTGAATCTACAAGCATTTGAAAGATCAATATTAATCTCCATAAAAGAACAAGTTGATTTCATTCTAATTACCGGAGATTTTTTCGATGTAAATATTCCTCAACTCGCACCAGTAAAGAAGGCTGTTGAAATTCTGAAACGTGCAAGAGACTCAGGTATTCCTATATACATGATTTATGGCTCACACGACTTCAATACAGCAAATATTTCAATGATAGATATTTTGCACTCTGCAGAGCTGTTCATCAAACCGACCGAATTTCAATCTAATAACGATTCAGTAATGCTGAAATTCTTTGTTGACAAGAAAACTGGGGCAAAGATAACTGGTATTTCAGGTAGGAAGGTTGGACTGGATAAGGAGATTTACGAAAAGCTTGACAAAAAAAATTTGGAATCCGAAAATGGATTCAAAATTTTTCTATTGCATAGAGGAATTCAGGAAATTCTTCCGTTAAACATGCAATTTAGGGATTCGCTACCAATCTCTCTTATTCCAAAAGGATTTGATTATTATGGCGGAGGTCATATTCACAAGAGAGTTGAAAAGAAAATTGATAACAGTGTAATTATCTATCCAGGGCCTCTCTTTGGTTCGACCTTCCAAGATCTGGAGGAAACTGCAAAAGGAGAAAAAAGAGGTTTCTACATAATCTCATTTGATAAGCAAATTTTTGAATGTAAATTTATTGAGATAAAAGTGGCAGAGATACTGTATAAGGAAATATTTTCGCAAAAGTGGAGCTCAGAAAAACTAAAAGATGAAATTACAAAAAACATATCGGAACTTGAAGTTAAGAATAAGATAGTCTTAATTAAGGTAAAAGGAAAGCTTTTTGGAAAACGTTCGAATATTGATTTTGGAAAATTCGGCTTGGACATTTCAAAAAGAGGTGCCATATTGTCATTTATTAATATCAGCAATCTGTCAACAGATGAGACACGGTCAATAGTAGTGCAAAGCAACAACAAATTTGATATAGAAAGAGAAATTTTTCATGAAAGCATTAAGAATTTTCAAACAGAATCGACATTATCCATTAAGGTAAAAAATCAAATCAATTCGAAATTGACTGGCAAACCTGGAGAAAATATTTCGATTTCTCTTTTAGATACTCTTCGAAACGAAAAACTAGAGAATGAAAATACAAGTACATATGAGGACCGGATTATCTCCTGCGCAAAATCCGTTTTTGAGGAAGGTTATTTTTATGATAATTAAAATAGATATATAATTGCTTTAATTATTAGTCCAGATAGATAAATCTTGAGGGAAATTAGCATGCGTGCAAGTGTTGGATGAACAAAGCAAAGCATACTTTAATTTCATAAACTCGTTGAATTCTGAATCTACCAGAAATTCTTACAAATTCTGTTCACAGAAATTTCTCATATGTTACAAGTTGGATCTGGCATCATTCTTTAAGTTACCAACAGAAGAGATGTCAAACCTTATCATAAAATACCTAGTTGACTTCTACTGCTACTATCAGAGAAGAGTACGTCAAATGTGGTAATCCCTATTGCTTCCAGGTGTAAACATGGCCAATATTACTATGGATATTGGAAAGAAAATGGGAAATTAAAGAAAAAAAACATCGGTATATATGATCCAAGGCAGGAGACAAAGAAAGAAGACGATGAACTCCAGTTTCAGTCGTAGATTTTACTTTGTGACTAAAACAGGGTTTTTGTCTCTTCCAGTTACACTTTTCAAAAATTCTTATGTAACCAATTTATAGTAATTTTGGAAATCAATTACGCAATGATTGCGGATTACAAATCCAACCAAGATTACTGTTAATGGTATTGTTGGGAAGAATAAAAAGTTCTTAGTGATAGATAGTGTTGGAAATGGTAACATTGAGGATCTTCTTGAGAAAATTTCGCCTATGGACTACAATGCGGCAAAATCGTATGTATCCCAGCAAATTGGAGACAATAAGCCAATGACGGCTTTCGAATTTATGCGGAGAGCAATCAAAAAAACCCCAATAGTCTGGATGTATTCAAGGATCTCATATTGCATATTATCAAATAGTGTTTTCGAAGCCGATCCATTACATAGTGAATTAAAGATCCTGGATTGGATATTCTATCGAGTTCGTAGTAACGAAATAAAAAGAATATGACTTACAGACAAAGAAGAGAGAAGATATGATGATCTGTTAGATGCTTTTCTGCATTTCCTGATTATGAGATGTTCGAAATCGGCATAGAGTGTGCAGCAACGCTTACAAAACTGGACGATTCTGGAACATAAAATTCTTTTCCGTAGGCTATTTCAAATTTCTTTAACAAATTCATACAACCAGGTTCAACAAACAAATTTCTTTTTCATCCAGGTGATATGTAACCCAAATTTCATTTTCATTTTTTCCATGAATCGGTCTTCCACATAGGACACAATTGTGAACCTCTTCAAACAGATCTTGGACAGTTTCTCTAGATTTTTCTCTCAAGTTAGTTCACCAGTGATGATACCCAAAGCGTATATAAACATTTGGTATTAGATGGGGTTTAAAGGTATAAAAGGCCATCAAATGTATTTAGTTAAGAACAACTGTACCTATGTCACGTGTAAAACAATGGGATTTGAAAGTCGGTGACCAACTTGATTGGGATCTTGTCTTTCATATCTGGGTACCGCGCCTTACGCGAAATGATTAAAGAATTCGAGAAACGTGACATAATGGTTTCAATTAAAAAAGTAGAATAAGGTAAATGACAGAGTTTAGTAACAATTTTATAAATTGTTATCATTTATCAGAATGATTTTTATATCGTCGTTTTGCATGGTAAACCTCTACGTTTTTAATGTAGAGCGCCTGGTGGGGTCGTACATCTCACCCGATAAGCGGCCCCACCGGTGTTTATTCTAAAAATTGTAATCCTATTTCCGTACGGTAAAAGATCATTTAAACTTTATTATAATATTTATTTAGGAATTCTAAATTTTTGGCACTCACATTTATTACATTTAGTAGGGGTATTCTTGGGTGATTTCCGAGCATGATGAAACCTTTTATGCCCGCATTGACACCTATCATTTTGACTCAAAGACACTTTGTTTAGAGTTACGATTTATTAAGAATTCCTATGGATTAAGTAAATTCAATGACGGCAATACGCACAATCTATAACCTACCATCTTAACGTAAAATAAAATTAAAGATAGACGTTGAAGAGTGAATAGATGTAAGAAAGGATGTTATTTCATTTGCGTCTATTTGAAAAATTATATTCATTTACCTCGTTAACTCTATGAATAGGAAGATACCGCCAGAGACACCCAATGCAACAAGAAAGCTCTTCCAAAAATCCGTTAAAAAGTCGCTTTTCATTTACTTACTTATTTCTCCACATTCCACATACTTCGGAGTGACATTCTAACCATTCGCCACACTTTGAACAGTAATAATGCGAAATTTTGACAAGTTATCGAACTAGGGTTTTGCTGCTTTCTCCATATTTGAGTCCTTAAATCCTCGCACCTGTTTCCGATTTAATCTTTTTTATTACTTATTTATAGTAACACTTCTTATTTGCTATTTAACTTTCAACGAATAGGTGATATCAGCATTATTTGTATTCCCCGCACCTAGCGTGGTTTCCGTGACATCATTGACATAACGGACAGTATGCTCACCTGTAGGTAGCGGTTTTAAAAAAATGTACCATCCATGAGTGGCGCCCAAATGAGTTCCTGGATAATCCACTGCTAAATTAGAGTCTTCTGGAACAGTAATATTAAATCCCTTGGTGTACAGTTCACTAGCGTTAATGAGATTAATTGTCTTATAATCTTCTGCTTTGACCTGCGCCAGTGATTTGTTGTCAACCCATGCATTGACCGTTACTTTTCCCAGGTTATATTGTCTAGCACATTCTGATAATTGCTTGAATGATGCGTTTTCATATCCCTTGACAGCGCCAGAACACAATGCGCTCCATGCTGGTATAAGAATTCCTTGATTGGACGATATTTCACATTTCTGGTGATGTACACCTCCTATCGCAGGATCCATTAGAAAAGCAACAGGTCCCTCCTTGTTGATAAGACATCCGTTTTCCTTTACGCCAGCAAAAGTTGTTTCCGGATCACTGGGAATGGCAGCATTCCACTTCCACCAATCTTGAACCCAATTCTCATAAGGCTTGCCAAATGGCAATTCATCCTTATGAAACACATCGACAGCATAAGCAATTGGAACCATCATCGTGGCTGAAAATAGTAGAATAGATAGCGTAACTAATACATTCTTTGATTTCATTTCCTTGATTACATCATTCAGAATAAATTGGTTACATATGTATTTTTTCTACAGTTGATATTATAATTTATATGTGCTCTTCAATGCAGAAATAAAAATAAATGGATTTATTTTTACTTATCTTGAACAGTGGTCACTCATTTGTCGTTCAAACTTACCAATAAACTGGCACTGTTCTTCATTTTGGCAATAAGTGTCATTATTGCAATAGATTCCAGCGTTATCAACTTTTATGCATATACTAATAAAGAATTACCCTTATCTTCAAAGGCCGCGATCTTTACAATATTTTCCATAACTTTTGGTATATTTGCCATTGTATTGTTGAAGGCTACTGAAACTTATGGCTTTACCTCCAATTACAAGCGGAAGATAGCCCATAATCTCGTGAGATTTACTGCACTAGCAAGTCAATCTATGGTCATCGCCTTTTTAGCAGTAGAGATAGTTCAAATGGTTTTTGTAAAGATGTATAATAGCAATTTAACACTTTTGATTCTTTTCAGTTCCTTTGTGCCATCGATGCTGTTCATACTTTTACTAGTTGTGGTACTAGTAAGGTGGTTCAGATCAAGTAAGAATTTCATGATTATAGCATACGCCATTTCTTTTTCATTTGTATTTATCTATCTGGTCCTGTCTACAGTATACGTTAACGTTCAGTATACGTCTACATCTGAGTGGATTAAAGCAAAGTCTCTTCATAGCATTTTGGTTAATTCGTCTGTTTCAGATTTAAGTTTCTCCTATGGTGTTGCACTTGACGCATTGTCCTTATTGTCATTTGTCTTTGTATGGATAGCAACGGTTGCTTTATTAAGACAATATCGCAACAAAATTGGTAGAACTAGATTTTGGGTTATTATCACGATACCATTGATATATTTTTTGTTCCCTTTTGAAACATACTTTACTAACTTTTCTGAAACAATGTTGTCCGGATCGCCAGTAATCTTTAGTGTAATCTACATATTACTTTTTAGTGCCACAAAGCAGGTTGGTGGTGTTTTATTCTCCATAGTTTTCCTGACAGCAGCGACAAAAATTAAACAACCACATCTCCAGAATTCGCTAAGAATTGCGGCAATAGGAATAGCGGTTGTTTTTTCGTCTTTAGAAATAAATTCGTTATTATATGCGGCTTACCCTCCCTATGGCGTTCTGACAATAATGTTACTGCCACTCGGATCATACTGCTTATTTATCGGTCTATTTGCCTCCGCAAGACTCGCATCCCAGGATAAGCAATTGAGAAGGGAATTTTATCAAAGCGCAGAGAAACAATTGGCTTTCTTACAAACATTAGGAAAAGTGCAAATGGAAAATGAGTTGGAAAAAAGTTTGAAGTCAATATTAAAACGTTCCTCTGTACTTGACGAGAGTAAGGATGATTATCGACGTGAGGAGAATGTTAGAGAACTGGTTCAAGAGGTAATTGATGAGTTGCGTTCTAAGCGAGGTACGAGAGAAAACTTATAACCTAAGAAAATTATTTGAAACATATGACTAAAAGAGTACTAGCACTAATTACTCTCACTATACTCGCAGCAGGAACTATTCTATTTTACAATTCTTCCACTGCTGCTAATAAATTTGTCCCTGTCGCAACAGCAAGTAATAGTAATGTTTTTACAAGCACCCCGACGGCAAATCAACTCTTCCCGACAAATGACATTGTAAACTCAAGGGCGTGGTACCAAGTAATCTTTACAACTGGAACCACGGCACCTATTAAGCAAGTGGAAGTAGATTTTCCACCTGGAACTAACATAGAGAACGCTAAACTAGTAGACACGGCTGGATTGGGTCCTGGGACTTTTACAATAAGTGGACAGACCATAACATATACTGTAGCCCCCGAGGTGCTAGTACCAGCGAATACGGAATTGAGGCTACAATATGACAACATATTAAATCCTTCAATTCCAGATGATAACCTCACAGTTCGCATAACTACTAAAGATACTGCTGGTTCTGTAATAGATTCAGGAACGTCATTGGCGTACAAAATAAGACAGATAGGAACAGAGGATATTTCTAATAAGTCAATAACTCGAGAAAAAATTGAACCAGGTGCAGTCGCTCCCGTTGTAACTCTACGATCTAGCGACGTCATTTCGATTCCACCCGGACAGGGCCGATCCGCGGCTGCCATTTGTAACGTTGGGGAAGTTGCTACCGGTGGAGGTTATATAACAAACAGTCCAAAAGTTATTGTGACTGTCTCCTCTCTAGCCGATGAACCAAGGCCGTCATGGGCTATCCGTGCAGTTAATACAGACACATTCGCACACAACATTACCGCGACTGTTAATTGTCTTCATCTCATTCCTTAAGCAGATAACTATTCCTAGTGCTTACCACAAAATTTCATCCTACCTAATTTTATAAAAATATATTAGTTCGTTCTTTCTTTTTTATTCAAATTTCGAGACAAATAGATACCTGCTGGTGTGATTCTCCACACTTGTGTTCAACGCCCACCGGTACTAAAATTATTTTATACTTTATTGCACACATTTAGTTAACGCAACCATAATGCTGGTGGGAAACTAACTTGTCATACTACGATTCATCCCACCAGTTCTATTCATATATTATATTGTGAATAATTAGTTGGCTGTCAAGTCGTATCTATTTACTGGTTGGATCATTCATCATTGGATTCTTATGTGGTCCAATCAGTGGATATTAAATTCATATTAATTTTGTTGACAATAAATCAACGACGTAGAAGGACTTCAGACCATAATACGTTCGCTGGTGGGTGTTTGGTATTCATGGCTGGATGCTCAAACCCACCAGTCGTTAACCTATTCTTAAACTTTGTTGACAATATCTAAGTAGTAATCTTACAGATATGATTTTGAAGACAAGTATCAGGATTTTACCCATAACTATTTTGATTTTTTCTATTTATTCGATAAGTCTTTTACAATTAGGCAATGCACAGATTGAAAATTGGAAAAGATATAACGACCCAGGCCAAAAATTTACTTTTCTATATCCTCCTACTTGGGTCGTTAATAGTACGCGGCATGACAATGTTAATGGTTTTACGGAAGTGATTCTTAAGAATCCAAATTTGACCAGAATGAAAGTTTCTGTAATTTATACTCCAAAAGATTCGTTATTGGAGTCTAACACCGGTAAGCCAGTGGTCCCCTCAAGGGCATTGGCAACCTACGAGGATCAAATTAGCGTCGATTACTCTTTCTTCAACAGTACTGGTAAATTTCCACACAAATATTCTATTCAAAACTACTCATCTGCAAGTGATATAATAGACTTTGAAAAGATTAAAGGACAACCAGGAAAGATGTTATGTGTTCTTGCTAAAATAAATGACAAAGATACTTTAGTGTTTTCGTTATCAGATAGCAAAAGGACATTTTACAAATCACTTTCAAATGCATCACAGATTATAAAGTCTATATCTGTTTCAGCCTAATAATACAGAGCAAGAATTTAGATTCTATTCAATTGAGTAATTATACATCGATCCTTAATTAGAGATTGAAGTCATTCTATCCAATATGAATTTGCCATTAAGACTAGACTATTTTTGTAGATACATCTAAAAGTCGCTAGAACCACCCGCGCTGAACTTGCTACCCTTGATACTAATAATGCCATCTTGGTCATTTATCCACTTCAAGAATTCCAAGTCAAGAGTATGACTAACTATCATTTTTGTGCCGCGTAGATAAAAGGAAGGAGTCATTCCGGTCCTGTTAATGATATCCTGGCGAATCGCTTCCTTGTCCTGATCGGGTTTCATTATAATCTCTAGAGTGTAGATGTGTTTCTTGTTTGCATTCTTATCGAATATCAAAGAGACAACCAAAAACGGATCCACCTTTGGAAAGAACGTTCTGATCGCATTATCGGCTTCAGTAAATTCCCTTATAACATCGTCCACATTGCTCATTTCTGCCTTACTTCTACAAAGACAAAATATAACCTTATGTCTTGAAAAGGATCCAATAAAAAGGCGCCACTTGAATTGTTTTTCTCTATATATATTTTTACGGCCTGTACGAACTGAGATAATCATGAATTCTCATTTCATGAACAAGGAAACTTTTTAATTCTTCAGTCAAATCAACTTCCACACACCATTATGAAACCTTGATATCCATTCCATGTTCAGCATTAACACTATTAACAAATTCCTTACAGAACTGTAGTTCCTGTTTTAGTAGCGCAAATTCTGGACCATTTGTTAGTTTCTTAGAAACAATCTCTAAAGATTCAACCATGTCGTTATAATAGCATAATAATGCAGCCGTCAAGGTATTTCTCATCTCAGAATGCTTTGCGAAAATACTCGTTGCAAATTCAGATTGCAAAATAAATCCTTCCTTTTTTACATGCGCGATTATTTGTTGCGCCTTTAATTGCTCGTTTGTTAAATCTGATTTTAATGCTTCAGTTAGAAGGAGAGTAATATCATCATCTGCTTCTATTTTCTTCAATCTTTCTACATAGTGGCCTAACGCCGATATAGCCAATTTCTGATTCTTTTCCACTACGTCAATCATTTGTTTTCTACAGGTGCAAGAGGGATCTTATTATGAATTGCGCTCATTTTTGTTTTGTTCAATAAGCCATCCAGCATCAAGGAGTTCTGTTTCCAAGTCTAATTCCTCTGTTGATTGGTTGCTTTCAGCATCAGCCAGCGCTTTATTAAAGTCTTCAATCCAGTTAAGCATTTGATCAAGATATTTTCCGTCTACAGTTTTAAAGAATGTAGCATTGAAGACTTTTGTATTTTCTGGTGGATTTCCAATCGATCTTCCACCTTTTTCATTGAGAACATATCACGTTGATCTCGCATATCATACAAGAAAAAGGTTACTCTATGTTTACAAATATCCGGATGCTGTCGTAAAGATATGGACAGACAAAATGAAATCCGGTGGTAAACTTACTGATGAAGAGATTGAAAAAATATTTGCTTACACTGACGCTGCCAACAACGACAACCTCATTGAGTCTTTGGACAAATATTTCTAAATCCTATAGGACGGGTTAATAAAATAGAAAGTTTATTTTTCTATCAATCAAACCTGAAATTCTCCTTCCACGAATGTTTGAATATTACCCATCTCTTACAGCGAAAGGCGATCGATTTACTCATCAATATTTTGTCAGTCCCAACCTTGTTGATAACTGCAGTTGATATGGTATAGTCTTCCATTCCTTTTGGCATAGTAACCTTCTCATACTTACCCCCGCAGAAGTAACAAGGCTTCTTAACATCCAAATTCATTAAGCATGATTTAATTCTGAACGCTTTAAACTTTCAATAATATTTACCACAATTTGAACAGATACTAAAAACATTCAAGTTGGTAAAATAGAACCGAGCAGTAATCTTTAATTTAATATTTAACTAAAATAGGAGCGTGCCAAAGTTTACAAATGCGGAAAGACTAATTATTGAAAGGAGTTACTTTTTAGGAGAAACCAACACCGGCTTTCTCGACATCATCAATGTGGCCTCTTCATGTAATTCTATTGCCTCTTTTCCATATCCATGTAGTGAGTAGTCAGTTCCTTCCTTGTGTTCAACTACTACACAACAGTAATCAATTCCATTATTTAGTCTATAATCTTTAGGTGAAATTTTCACTATATTTGCTTCACTATCTTGTAATCCCATTAGTTCTCTAAGCGCATCGGTGCCGCTTAAATAGTCACTATGCTTCGTCATTCTACGCGAACTCTTATTGGATATCATGATCATTATGTGAATATTAGATAATATAAGATCCAGTCAGCTTCGATTATGATTAATAACCTTAATTTATACTTCAAATTTTTTGCAGGTACATAATGCACAAGATGTATCCATAAGGTCACCTGCCCACTTCGCATGTAGTGGCGAATAATGGTCATTGTTACTGTGACGGCAACTTGGATTTGATCATATTTTAACATCTTGAACCTCTTTTTTGTCTTTATTCTCAATACTATCACTCAAATGCTTAAGTAATTTTAATTGCCATTATGAGATATGACAGTAGAAGACGAAAACATGGAATTGATGAAAACACTTGATGATGCATCGAATTCCCAAGATTGGGATACATTTAAAGTACGCCATGCTGATAACGTCGCTGTATCCTGGCCTGGTCAGGCCGATCCAACAAGAGGAGTAGATAACCATCACGAAGAATCAGTAGCATTTTTCAAAATGTTTCCAGACAATCATCTTATCAACAATCCCTACAAGATATTCTTTGCAGATGGTGACCATACTTGTTCAGTAGCAGATTTCACAGGGACGTTTAAGGGTCCAACGAAAGGTACCAACGGAAAAATAATTCAACCGACAAACAAGAAATTTCATCTAGAGTTTTGCACGGTTGCAACTTGGAAGGATGGGAAAATCACTGAGGAGAGATTGTTCGATGACCAAATTGGGATGTTAAAGCAAATAGGAGTCGCACAGTAACTGAATAAAAATAATACCTTCAAACCAGGGAGATCAATTGCACAGATAGTACCATTTTCACAGCCCCAGTAAAGAAAGAACAAAAAGAGATAATCACAACGAAGTTGGTAATAACAATGGTAATAATAGCGATAGTAATGATTGCTGTTTTAATCTTATGGATCTAATTTAATTTAATGAATATCATTTATGCATATTTAATTAACATTCAATTGATCTCTTACTCTTTGGTATAGTATATTCATTGTCACAGGTTTTTCAAAAGTTGAGTTTATCACTGCTTCTTTCATATATTGCTGGTACAATTCCTCTTCTTCAAAATTATAAGCACTCATCAAAATCGTTCTCACTTTAGGATTCAAAGTCTTTACTTTTTTGAGTAATTCTAATCCATTAAGACCTGGCATTCTTAGATCCGAAATAACTAGTACGTAGTTCTCTTTGTTTTCTGTAAAGTGTTCAAACGCCTTGACGGGATCCGTGAAAGAGAAAACTGAAATTCCATCAATATTTTGGCGCAAAGCCTCGTGAAAGAATATAGCAGTACTTACGTCGTCATCTACTACACTAACGATTCTAACGTTTCCAGACATATCGCCTACCCCCAGTCCTAACCTCAGTTAAATCCAGGACGATCTATAAGAATATTCCTCATCAGTCAATAAGTGATCAAGAAATAACCAAACTTGACATACTATCCTTCTAGAATCCTAAGTTCACTATGCAGTGGATCGGCTACTATTGCGGGATCCGCTAAAAAATCACCGATCAGTTACTTTCCCTTTGTCGCATTGAGAATGAAATCGGCAATTTCATTTGGAAGTGAAACATACACAGATTGGGTTTATTATAATAACGCGTTGGATAAGGCGCAAACATACATTGATAGGGGTAGTACCCCTCTGACTGATATTTGTATAGGCATTAGTACAACTTGGTCGTGTCCTGTAAAGAAGTTATCACAGGAGAAAATGAATAAATATTGTCTATATTCTTCTAAAATCGGTACATGCACATTTTTGACGAGTCTTTATCTTATACCGTCCTATCAGATACTGGTGCTCATCTCTGTCATCGCCACAAATGCACAAGTCGTATTCTGCTTCAATCGATCTATATCCTTATTTCATTCCAATTGTTAAAACATCTATATAGATATATTTATGATAATTAAAAAAATCGAAATTACCAACATTAGAAGCTACAAGGAAAAGACAATCATTGAACTTCCTGTGGGAACGATACTATTTCAAGGCGATATAGGTTCAGGGAAATCTACAATCCTTTCTTCAATTGAATTTGCTTTGTTTGGATTAGGTGATGTTGATGCAAATCACTTACTTCGAATTGGTGAGAATAAAGGTTCTGTACTCTTAGAATTTGAAAGTAGTGGAAAGACCTATTATGTCTTTAGAACTCTTTTAAGGAAAGGAAATAAAATTTTTCAAGAAGAAGGATTTTTGTTTGAAAATGGAGTCAAGAATTCATATTCCGTTGGTGAATTAAAATCCAGAATTTTAGATATAATTGGAATTAATGAAAGAACGCAGACAAAAACAACTTCAACAATCTATCGTTTTGCAATATACACCCCTCAAGAGATGATGAAAAATGTATTGACATCTAACAACGAAAAAAGAGTCGAAATACTGAGAAGAGCATTTGGTATTGAAGAATATAGTACGGCCAAAAAAAACGCTGAAAAATTTTCTTCATGGATACGAACCGTAACTCGAATAAAGAAATCTATGATAAATGATCTGGGTTTGTACAAAGTTGAACTACAAAAAATAAAAGATACTTTGCAATCATCGAGAGAGGAGATTGAATATTTTAAGGATGGTGTGGTGCATCTAAATAATCAAATCCAAATAATCTTGAAAAATGTGCTGGAAATGAGGAAAAAGAAGGAGAGAATGCTACAAGCAGAATCGGCCATTTTACATCTCCAATCTACAATTGATAAGAATTTACAACTTGAAGAAAAAATAAATTTAGAACTTGGTCGAATGAATCAAGAATTATACGAAATTTCCCAGAGTGAAAAAATCATAACTGATCTGACTCCAAAGTATCAGGAATACATCCAAAAAAAGAGGGATCTAGTAAATGTTACCGATAAAGCTCTACAATATAATACTCAGTTACTTGATAAAATAACATTAGAAAGTAACATTAATAACGAGCGTGAAATGCTTAACTCTAGTATCCAGAGGTTAGATTTGGATTTAACAGATCTTACGTCGGAGCGAGCAAAATGTAGTGATGAAGTAAAGAATTTAGATGAGCTGAAAAAAGAGGAAAATGTATTAAAAAATATCATTACTGATTCAAATAAATTCCAAATGGACCTTGATAAGGTTTCCGAAAACCTCTCTAATATTAAATCAGAGCTGAACTCAATTAGAAAAGAAATATTAAAACAGAAATCAGAGTTAGAGTCCGTTTTACGATTAAAGCAAGATGCGGAATGTCCGTACTGTAATCAAAAATTAGATCAACAACACATACGAACATTAGAAAATAAATTTCTGCAGAGAAGTAATTTCTTAAAAAATAAAATTATTGATATGGAGAAAGAGATAATAGAATATCAAGTTAAAAAAAATGAAATTTTAGATAGAATTAAACAATTTGAATCTAAAAAATCTGAATTACAAAAAATTCAATTCCAAATAGCAAAATTAAATGTTGTTCAAAATAATATAAAGCAAATAGATTTTAAGATAAGTGAAAAAATATCAAATAAGAAATCTCTGCAGGACCAATTACAAGATAAAGTTTTCTTAGTTAAGATTAAAAAATTAGATGAAATAGCTGACAAGTTAAATACGCTCTACTCTTACAAGATAAAATATGATACATTAAATAACATTGTAATCGATTATCAAAAGAGAGATCTGGAAAGAACATACATCGAACATTCAAATATAATTAAATCAAAACAACGCATTATTGAGGATATTAGGATTAAGGAACAATCGTTAATAGAATTAAATGATGAGATTATGACTCTGTCTGATAAACTTGCTAAAACCAAAGCAGTTTATCAAGATTGTGAGATGGTAGATAATAAGTTGACCGAATTAGAGTTACAGAGAGTGTCATTTGAAAAAGAATTAGTGAATAAAAAAGAAAGCCTTGCAATAAGAAGGACTGATCATGATAACAATCTGAAACTAATTGAAGGGATCGATAAAAAAATACGTGAATTGGAAGAAAAAATTGATAAGATTATTTTTACAGATCAGGTAGGTGTATGGTTGAATCAACATTTTATCCCTTCACTAGAACAAATCGAATCCCAAGTTCTGATTAGTGTAAAGGAAGAATTCAATAAACTCTTTCAAAAATGGTTTTATTTATTGATAGAAGTTGGCGATATAGACGTAGAAATTGATGAATATTTCACACCGGTCGTAAATCAAAGCGGATATCGCCTAGAAGTTGAAAGTTTAAGTGGAGGAGAGAAAACTTCAATTGCCCTTGCATATCGGCTAGCGCTTAACGAAATTATAAGGAGGATGATAATGCTAGATGACAATCTCTTAATTTTAGATGAACCCACAGATGGTTTTAGCAAGGAGCAATTGATTCAAATCAAACATGTTTTAGACGAGCTTAGTGCGGCCCAGGTAATTGTCGTTTCTCACGAAAAGGAATTGGAAGGATTTGTGGAAACAATATTTAGGGTAGTGAAAGAAAGTGAAAAATCTCAGATAGAATTAGTAGTATAAATGATAATTCGGTTTAAGTACAGTATTTAAAAGTAGTCAGGTTAGTGTTGTTACGATAAAATGCCTAGAGTGATAATTACTAATATATGGTAAATAAAAAAATTTTATAACATCTAAATGTTATTAATTATTGAAGGTATTGAAAATGGTTAGGTTTATCATTGGGAAAACAATATATTCCATGACCTAATATCTGATAATGTTTTGCCCCACAAGATTAAGTGTTCCCATATTCTAGTTAAGAAGCAAAGTGAAGCACTATCCATCATTGAAAGATTAAAAAAGGGTGAAAGCTTCGATAAATTAGCAAAAGAACTTTCTATTGATAAGGGAAGCGGTAAGAGAGGAGGCGACCTCGGTTTTTTTGGAAAAGGCAAAATGGTAAAATCTTTTGAAATAGCGTCATTCAATCTCGAAAAAAACCAAATTTCTGAACCTGTAAAAACAGAATTTGGTTATCATATTATAAAAAGAACTGGTTGATAATGTCCTATATTCATTTTCAATTTGGAATGTGATGAAGTATCGTGGTGTCTGTCGATAAGTTTACCTATTATCAGACTTAACTGGTAGAATTTCCGGATTGACCTGTAGTATTGTTGGTAAAACTTATTGTTTGATTACTTGTAGTATTTCCAGTTTTTATTGAACCATCGCTCATATTGATTACCATACTAGGAGTCATATTTTGATTTTGTGCATTCGCAGTATCAGCTATAATAAATGGAATTGCAAATACGACTGCGATTATGAGTACTCTAGCGATAACCTTACAAATTAATTTCATAGATTTGCTATTATTGCGGGCATATATAGAATTAACGTCGTAGTTTATATCATGTAATAAAAACCAAGCTTATCTATTTTATTGATGTGGAAAATATACGAGTGAAGTTTTTGAAAATGTTGAATTTGAAAAAATTATAGGATTCTTTTAAATTGATGATAATTAATGTTTATCTAAAATAATCCTCACAATAATGACAAAGTATCCAAGTTTTTTTAAAAATTTTTAGAATAATACTTTATGTTTAGGTTAATATACGGTACACTCACGATACAAATAGGTAATGAGTTTTTCTAGTAAATCACATTCAAAGTTATACTTATTCGTTATTTTTGCTATTCTCTCATATGCTTTAAATGTTTTACTTTCATTTTCTGGAGTCGATCAAATTAGAACTGATGTTAGTACAGTCTTTGGTCAACTTGACGAGGGGCAGAAAGTTAAGAATGAAGTTAGCCCAAATACCATAATAAATTCAGCCATTGATGTTAAAAACAATGTGATAGCGAATAATGGTAGTACTACGTCAAACTCGATGAAATTTGCATTTTCAGGTACGGATAACAAAGGGATGATGATCAATCGGTTCGACTGTAGCATTGACGGTCGTCCATTCGTTACTTGCGTAAGTACTAACACTGTTAATGTGGCAGATGGTACCCATACATTTAGTGTAAGGTCCAATGATAACGCCGGAAATAAAGATTTAACTCCAGCATCTTTTACATGGACCGTAGACACAGCCACACCAACACCAACACCAACAACTTCTATAATCTCTGGTATCGATGGTAACAATAATACTATATCTAATAATGGAAGTAGTAAATCTACTTCGATTAGATTTACCTTCTCGGGTACACATCCCAGTGGTGTTGCAGATCGCCTTCAATGTAATATAGATAACTCCAAATATGTTCCCTGTACCAGCCCATTCATATTTTCTGATTTATTAAAAGATGGTACCCATACGTTTAAGGTTAGAGCGCAAGACAGCGTCGGAAATATAAGCTCATCACCAGCATCATTCACTTGGAATGTAGACACTCTATCTCCTACTACATTTATTAACGCTGCTATTGATGGCAATAAGACCATTGTAGCCAACGGAACCAATACCAATTCCAATTCCATGTCATTTGAATTCTCGGGTAATGACACTGGTGATAGTGAAGGTAAAGGAGCGGCTATCCACAACTTTGAATGTAATATAGATAACTCCAAATATATTCCCTGTACCAGCCCATTCATATTTTCTGATTTATTAAAAGATGGTACCCATACCTTTACTGTCATGTCTGACGATAACGCCGGAAATAAAGATTTAACTCCAGCTTCTTTTACATGGACCGTAGATACTTTAGCTCCTCATATCTCTATTAATACAGCTACTGATGGTAATGGCGATTTAATGACTGCCGGTGGTAACACATCATCTAACTCTGCGACATTGGCATTCTCAGGTAACGATACTGGTGCTAAAGAAGGTAAAGGAGTAGGAATAAAGCAGTTTGAGTGTTCTTTGGATGGAGCATCATTCTCTATCTGCACAAGTCCTGTTCAGTTTACTTCTGTAGATTTAGCAGAAGGCACCCATACGTTCCAGATAATTGCTAAAGATAACACAGGAAACATAAATTCTTTGCCTGAATCGTTTACATGGACTGTAGACACTGAACCACCAACCACGACTATTGATTCCTCCACCGATGGTCATAAAAGAGAAGTAAGTAACGGAGGTAACACCGCTTCTAACTCGATAATATTTGCGTTCTCGGCAAACGATACTGGTGGTAAAGAGGGTAGTGGCGTTGGAGTAAAGCAGCTTGAATGTAAGATAGATAGCTTAGATTTTGCTTCTTGCACCAGCCCCCTCCAATTTAAGAACCTGAGCGATGGTGGTCATACTTTGGAAGTAATATCTGAAGACAATGTGGGAAACATAACTCCTACTCCTGTGTCATTCAGCTGGAAAATAGACAGTGTACCGCCGACCACGACTATCACCACTGTCGTTGACGGTAATGAGAGTACTATAGCTAATGGAGGTAATACGAAATCTAAAAGTGTGACGTTAACCGTCGTAGGTAACGATACTGGCGGTAATGCGGTCGGTAATGCAGGTAAAGAATTAGTAGTAACAAAATTTGATTGCAGCATAGATAGCTCAAATTTTATCCCCTGCAGAAGTCCAGTGCAATTAACTCCCGCCAACATAACAGATGGACCTCATACCTTTAAGGTATTATCTGAAGATAATTCATCAAATAAAGATCCATCGCCTGCATCATTTAACTGGACAGTTGATACAAAAGCACCATCTACCACTATCAATACCGCCATTGATGCTAATAAGAGTGCTGTAACTAACGGCAGCACTACTAAATCTAGCCCTATAGTGTTTAAATTCTCAGGTAACGATACTGGTGGCGTCGGAGTAGATCACTTTGAATGCAGTATTGATAATTCTAACTTTACCATATGTACTAGTCCCATCCAATTCACTCCTGTAAACTTAGGTGATGGTACTCATACGTTTAGGGTCTTGTCAGAGGATAATTCAACAAATAAAGATCCATCTCCGGAATCATTCACCTGGACTATAGACACGACACCTCCTGAAACCTCTATTTTGTCCGCTACAGTTGGCAATAAATCTATTATCACTTCAGGTGAGAATACGTCCTCTAACATAGCCACGTTTAACTTCTCAGGTAACGATACTAATGGCGTTGGTGTAGATCACCTTGAATGTTCACTAGATGGAGCATCATTTACTGCATGCACAAGTCCAGTGCAATTAACTCCCGCCAACATAACAGATGGACCTCATACCTTTAAGGTATTATCTGAAGATAATTCATCAAATAAAGATCCATCGCCTGCATCATTTAACTGGGCAGTTGATACAAAAGCACCAACTACGACTATCAATACCGCCATCGATGGTAATAAGAGTGCTATAACTAACGGCAGCAATACTAAATCTAACTCCATGATGTTTAACTTCTCAGATAACGATACTGGTGGCGTTGGAGTAGACCACCTTGAATGTTCACTAGATGGAGCATCATTTACTACATGCACAAGTCCAGTGCAATTAACTCCCGCCAACATACTAGATGGGTCTCATACATTCAAGGTCATTGCACAGGACAAAGTGGGTAATATCAGGACAACTCCGGTATTGTTCAACTGGACCGTGGACACATCTCCACCTGCAACTACTATCGACTCTGCCACTGATGGTAATGACAGAGTCATTACTGCAGGGGGTAACACATCTTCCAACTCTATGATTTTCTTGTTCTCTAGTATCGACAGTGGTGTAGGAGTTGATCATTCTGAGTGTAGTATAGACAATTCCAACTTTACTACTTGTACGAGCCCTGTCCAAACTAACAACCTGACCGATGGCAGCCATACACTCAAGATATTGTCTGATGACAAAGTTGGAAATAATGCCTCATCTTCTTCATCATTCAATTGGACCATAGACACCGAATCTCCTTCTACGTCAATATTCTCTGCTATCGATGGCAGTAATAAATCTATGATTCCTGGCAGTAACACATCTTCAAACTCGGTAACCTTTGAATTTTCCGCTAATGATACTGGTGGTAGTGAAGGTAAAGGAGTAGGAATAAAGCAGTTTGAATGCAGTATTGACAATTCCAACTTTACTACTTGTACCAGCCCTGTCGAGCTTAACTCTGACAGTTTGAAGGACGGTAATCATATTTTTAAAATCAGAGCTGAAGACAACGTTGGAAACATGAATCTCACGCCAGCATCGTTTAGCTGGGCGATAGACACAGTACCGCCCAGCACGACTATCAATACCGCCACCGATGGTAATAAGAGTGCAATAACTAACGGCAGCAATACTAAATCTAACACTATAGTATTTAGATTTTCAGCTAACGATACTGGAGTCGGAATAAGTAATTTTGAATGCAGTACTGATAAGTCCAACTTTACTACCTGTACCAGCCCTGTTCAATCTAGCAACCTGACCGATGGTGCTCATAATTTTGAGGTTAGAGCTAAAGACAATGTCGGAAATCTGGATCTCTCTCCAGAATCATTTAGTTGGACTGTAGACAAAGTAGCACCACTTACCTCCATAAATTCTGCTATTGATGGTAATAAATCTGCAATTAGTACTGGTGGTAACACATCATCAAACACTGTAATATTTTCATTCTCAGGTACCGATAGCGGTGTAGGCCTTGACCACTTTGAGTGCAGTGTAGACAATTCAGAATTTGTCACATGTACCAGCCCTCTCCAAATTGACGGCCTAAAAAATGGTGTCCATACGCTAGTGGCTCGGGCCCACGACGGTGTTGGAAATAAAGATCTTTCACCTGCATCATTTAGCTGGACCGTAGATACAATAGCACCCCTTACCTCTATAAATTCTGCTTTTGATGGTAATAAATCGGCAATTATCACTGGTAGTAATACGTCATCAAATTATGCTATATTTACTTTTTCAGCTACCGACACTGGCGGCAAAGAAGATAAGGGGGTAGGAATCAATCACTTTGAATGCATTCTAGACAATTCCAACTCTATTAATTGTACGAGTCCCCTGGAGATCAATTCCTTAAAGGAAGGTAATCATAATTTGCAGATATTCTCGAAAGACAATGTCGGAAATATGAGATCATCTCCAGCATCATTGAGCTGGAATGTAGATACTATACCACCAATTACTTCTATAACTTCTGCCAATGATGGTAATAATCAGACAATAAATAATAACGATAATAGCTCCTCCACCTCAATAGAATTTACCTTTACAGGTAACGACTCTGGTGGCGTCAGGGTAGCTCATCTAGAATGTTCGTTGGATGGGGGACCATTTTCTATTTGCACCAGCCCTATCCAGTATTCCTCAGCCAATATTTCAGACGGTGCTCATATTTTTGAGGTAAGATCTGAAGACAACGTTGGAAATAAAGACCCATCCCCTTCGTCAATTGCATGGACCGTGGACACAGTACCGCCGGATGCTAATATTGACTCTGCCACCGATGCAAATAGAACTAGTATTAGTACTGGTGGCAACACATCATCTAACTCTGTGACTTTTAGATTCTCAGGTAACGACACTGGTGGTAAAGAAGGTACCGGAGTAGGTATCAATCACTTTGAATGCAGTATTGACAATTCCAACTTTACTACCTGTACCGACCCTGTCCAATCTAACAATGTCACCAATGGTGCTCATATTTTTGAGGTAAGAGCTGAAGATAACGTTGGAAATATAAGTCCATCTCCATCATCATTTACATGGACCGTAGATACAACACCGCCTTCTACTACCATTGACTCTGCCATTGACGGTAGTAAAGTCACCGTAACTAACGGCAATAATACCAAATCCACCTCAATGACATTTATGTTTTCAGGTAACGATACTGGCGTCGGAATAAGTAACTTCGAATGCAGTATTGATAATTCCAACTTTACCACTTGTACCGGCCCTGTCCAATCTAACAATCTGACCGATGGTGCTCATAATTTTAAGGTTAGAGCTAAAGACCATGTTGGAAATATAAGCCCATCTCCATCATCATTTACATGGACCGTAGATACAACACCACCTTCTACTACCATCGGCTCTGCCACCGACACTCATCATGAGAAAGTTATTATGGATGGTAATTCATCGGCCAACTCCATACTATTTGAATTCGCAGGAAACGATACTGGTGTAGGAGTCGATCACTTTGAGTGCAGCATAGACAACTTAAAATTTGTTACCTGTACTAGCCCTCTCGAAATTAATAGCCTAAAAGATGGTACTCATACGCTAGCTGTACTATCTGAGGATTCCTCAACAAATAAGGATCCTTCTCCTGAATTGTTCAGGTGGACTGTAGATACAACACCTCCTACAACCAAAATAAGCTCTATCGTAGATGTTAACCAAAGCTCAGTAACTAATGGTGGTAGTACCAAATCTACTTCAATGACCTTTGCTTTCTCGGGTACGGACACCGAAGGCGTGGGCATAGATCACTTTGGCTGCAGTATTGACAATTCTGAATTTGTTACATGCTCCAGCCCAGTTCAATTTATCAGCCTAAAAGATGGTGCTCATATTCTTCAGATAAGAGCTGAGGACAATGTCGGAAACATAGGTCCATCCTCATCATCATTTACATGGACTGTAGACACAACACCACCTGCAACTTCCATAAACTCTGTTACAGATGGCAATAAAAGCGCAGTAACTAATGGTGGTACTACCAAATCTACTTCGATGACATTTGCATTCTCTGGTACTGATACCGGCGGTGTGGATCACTTTGAATGCAGTATTGATAATTCTAACTTTACCATATGTACCAGTCCCATCCAATTCACTTCTGTAAACTTAGGTGATGGTACCCATACGTTTAGGGCCTTGGCAGAGGATAATTCAACAAATAAAGATCCATCTCCTGCCTCATTTACATGGACGGTAGACACCGTACCTCCTAATACTACTCTAGTTTCTGCTATCAATGGTAATGGAACTGCTCTTAGGACAGGTGATAACACCTCTTCTAATTCGATGACTTTTGCATTTTCCGCTAATGATAGTGGTGGTAAGGAAGGTAAGGGAGTGGGCATCAATCACTTTGAATGCAATATAGATAACTCAAAATTTGTGACCTGTACCAGCCCCTTCACATTCCCTAAGTTACTAAACGATGGGACTCATACTTTCAACGTACTGTCCGTGGATAACTCAAGAAATAAGGATACATCTCCATCATCATTTACATGGACTGTAGATACAACACCACCTCAAACCTCCATAAACTCTGCTACAGATGGCAATAAAAGCGCCGTAACTAATAGCGGTACTACCAAATCTACTTCGATGACATTCGCTTTTTCTGGTAACGATACTGGTGGTGTAGGTATAGATCACTTTGAGTGTAATGTAGACGGTTTGACTTTTGTGACTTGTACCAGCCCCTTCACATTCCCAAGTCTGTCTGAAGACGGTCAATATACTCTGGAAATAAGGGCTCAAGACAAAGTCGGAAATAAGGACCTTTCACCGGCATCGTTTACATGGACTGTGGACACATCTCCGCCTACAACTACTATCGACTCTGCCACCGATGGTAATAACAGAGTCATAACTGCAGGGGGTAACACATCTTCCAACTCTATGATTTTCTTGTTCTCCAGTATCGACAGTGGTGTAGGAGTTGATCATTCTGAGTGTAGTATAGACAATTCCAAGTTTACAGTTTGTACGAGCCCGATACAATTTACCTCAACCAACCTAGGAGATGGCATCCATACACTACTGATTAGATCTGAAGATAAAGTCGGAAATA